>JAEEGL014183076.1_pt1 | contig 11318 bp, 7 predicted proteins | sample 9134231 | NCBI WGS metagenome assembly JAEEGL01 (sample SAMN16246548, study PRJNA631951) | gut metagenome | biome: gut microbiome; feature: rumen; material: fiber-attached | host: Bos | place: Iran: Karaj | collected 2018-10
ATCCCCAATCCCCAATCCCCAATCCCCAATCCCCAATCCCCGATTGTTTTTCACATTTTATTTATTTAAATTTTTTCGTGTCTTAATTTATATTTAAGACAAAAATAAAAATATAATAAAAATATAAATATTATAGTAATCATTATTTCTAATCAATTAATATAATTATCCATCTAATATTTTAAATCAAAATAAACATTTAAAATAGTAAAGATGATAAAAATACATAAATAAGGATAAAGTTTATTTATTTTTATTTTATATTAAATTAAAAAGAAAAAATAGGAAATAAAACTATTATGGAAAATGAAATAGAAAATTCAACTAAACTTTTAAATAAAAAATTAATGAAATTATTTTTAGGAAATGATAAAGAAAGAAGAGATTTATCTGATAAATTAAATATAATTCCTCCAGAAGTAATTTCGATTTTATCGGAAGTATCTTCAGATAATAATATATTTATAACATCATATGGTGAAATGTATTTTAAATATGTAATAATAAAAAAAATAATTTTTAAAAATCAAGAATTTATGAAAAAATTACTTTTTATATTAGCAAAAATAGTTCATCCAAATATTCAATTATATTATGGATGTATGTTTAAAAAAAATAATTCTTCATTTATTTCAACAAATAATGATAATTATGATTTTTTTTTAGTGTTTGAATATATTCCATCAATAAAAATAAAAGAACTTGGTTATTTAAAAGAAATTTTAACTCCAAATGAAATTATATATTTTAAAATAATATTAATTGATAAATTAGCTCAAATTTTATCTTATTTATATATGTCAAATTGTCCCTATTTATTTATTAATATTAAAAATGTTTTATTAAATTCAAAATTATTAACTGATAAATATCAGCATTTAAAAATTATTTATTCTGATAATAATAGTTATATTAGTAATGACTTAATAAAATTAATTAAAATAGGAAATTTTTTAAAATATAATAAAAAATTTCATTTAAATCCTTTAGATATTGAATCAATTGAAGAAATTTCTTTCCATTCTCCTGAATTATTAAAATATTTATTAAATGATGAAAATGATTTGATTGAATTATATGAAAATTCATTTTTAGAAAAAAGTGATATTTGGTCTTTTGGTTGTTTTATATTTTCTCTTTTTTTTGAAGAAATTCCTTATAAAGATATTAATTCTAAAAATGCACTTATAAAAAAGATTATTGAAGATGAAAATTTTTTAAAAAGTCAATATATTAATATTGAAAAAGAAAATAATGTTATTAAAGATATACTTAAATGCATTAAATTATGTACAAATAAAAAAGAAGATTATAGACCATGTTTTAATGATATTATTCCAGTTATTGAAAATATTAAAAAAAATTATTATAATGAATTTTTGTCAAATGAAAAAAAAGAACAAATGAAAATTAATATTAATGATTATTATAAGGAATTTTCTTATTATCAATTATCTAAATATCAAGAATCAAATATAATGAATGAAGAAATAACAAAATATAAAAAATTAGAAGAAGAAATTAAAATTTCAGAAAAACAAATACAAAATATAAAAAATCAAATAATGCATAAAAAATAAAAAAAATTTTGAATTAATAATATATCAATAAAAAAAATTATTTATAATCCAATTTTTCTAATAAAAATAAAAAAAAATATACAATAAAATAAATTATTGATTAATTTGTTCTTTAATATGATTACAATAATTTTCTCTTTTATCTTTAACCAAATCTCTTTTTTTCAAAACTAGATCCATCATAGTTTTAACAAAATCTTCATAATTTAATCTTTCATCATCATCAACATTTTTTTTTTTCAAACCATTAGGATTAAAAATTTCATTAATAGAATCATTAAATTCTTTATCACTTCTATGTCTAACTCTTAATATTTCTAAAGTATCTTCTTCATTAATACTTCTTTTATTTTCTTTATCAAACATTAAAAATAAAATAAAATAAAATAATTTTTTTGGTTCTAATTCTTCTTTATCAACAATACATCTTTTATACATTTTTTCCATTTCATATTTTGAAACTTTTCCATCCATATCTTCATCAACTTCCCAAATCATTTGTTCAATTTCTTCAGGAGGATATTTTTTATTTGTATATAATCTTAACATTTTTCTTAATCCTTTTTGAGATATTTTTATTTCTGGTTTTTTATTTTGTGTATCACTATCTTCTTTTTCTTCTTTTAATTCATTTAGTCTTTTATTGTTTTTTTTATTTTTTTCCTTTTTTATATTTTTATTTTCTTTATATGTAAATTCACTTTTATTCATTTTTTTTAAATTTGCATTTTTTTCTACTTCTTTTAAATATTTTTTTGTTAAGGAATCTTCATCACTACTTGGTTCTTGTTCTAATTTTGATAATTCTTCATATACTATATCTAAACGTTTTTTTTCTATTGGCTTTAAGTCTATGTTTTTTACATCTTGATCTATTTCAAAAGGAACTAAAATTGATTTTGAATTTGACTTTTTTTGATTTGATGATTCTTGTTCTTTATCATTCATTTTTTGTTTTTTTATAAATAAATTTAATTTTTTTTCAAATAATGATGGTTTGAAATTGGAATTTATTTAAAATCAAAAAAATCAGATTAAAATAATAAGAAATAAATTTAGAAAGAATTTATAAAAAAAAATCTAAAAAAAGAAAAAAGAAAAAAATTTTGATTCAAAGTTAATATAACATAATTGATGAATATAAATTTATAAAAATGTTTAATTTATCTTAAAAAATAATTAAAAAATTTATATTTAAATAAAAACCCTATAATAAATATAAATAAGATAAAATAAATAAAAAAATATTAAAAATTAAATAAATAAAACAACAAAATTTACTTTTTCATATATAATTTAAGAGTTTGAATTTTTTTCAACTCCATTAATAATTTGATTAGAAGAATAAGATTCAATATTAATATCATTAAATCCAGTTAATCTATATTTTGTTTCAATTTCATCAGCATCTAAATCTTACATTACAAAAATTGGTTGATCTACAATAATTTCACAAATTCCTCATTTTTTCAAACAACGATTTACATAAAAAAGTCCTTTAGCTTTTAAAAAATTAGATGGAGAATTTTTAATTATTATTTTATTAAATGAGTCTTTATCAAATTCATCTAAGAAATTTAAATGAGATGGATGAATTGAAATACAATTTTCTTCATTTGAATGATTGTCTATTGAATCTATATATAAAGTTTTCATCATTTATTTTTGAAATTTTTATTTTTATTTTTTTATATATTTTATTTAAAAAATTTATATTTTTTTTAACTTTATAAATATTTATTTTTCCTTTTGAAATTATTTTTATACATTTGTTCTGATGTTTTTATTCCCAAATTAACATTAACATTTGAACTTGATGTTCTATAATTTATTGGATTATTTAAATTATTATTGCCACTTACAAAATATAACCCATTTGGACTTTTACTATGAAAATTTCTTAATAATTTTTTATCTTTAATATCATCTTTTGATTTTCTTTCTGAATATATTCTTTCAATACTTTTATTAATTATTTTTTTATCAAATAATCCACTATGAGAATTTTTAGGTGTTGATATTCTATTACTATTATTATTTTCTTTTTTTTTAATTTCACTTGAATTATTACTTAATTTCATATTATTTTTTGATTTTTGTTGACTATATCTTAAATTGTATTCTTGTATTTCAACATATGAATTTTTATTAACTGTATTTGGTCTTTTTTTATTTGCAATTTCATAAGGAATTATTCTATCTTCATTTTCATTATTATATGTTTTCTTTATTTCATTTTGAATTTTTTTTAAAGCTTCATTTGTGTATAAATTCTGATTTTGATTTGTTATTATTTTATTTGGATTTGTTTTTGATGTAATATATTTTGAAACATTTTTTGGAGAAGAATTATTTTTATTTTTTATATTAAGAGATAAAGTTTTTTGATTATTTTGATTATTTATTGGTTGTATTTTTATTGGAATATCTTTATTTGGAATATATGGTTTTGGCATATCATAATTTTTTTTTAAACGAAAATCATTTGAATCATTTTCATCTTCTTCCATTTTTAAGTTTTTTTTCTTTTTACTATTACTATTTTGATGACATGAAATATGATTATTATTATTTACTGGTATTTGAATTATATTAAGTTGATTTGAAGAATCAATAAGATTATTTATATGATTATTTATTGGATTTATATTATTTATAATATTTATACTATTAATATTATTGTATTTATTTTTATTTTCATTTTGTTTGTTTTTTATAATAGTATTTTTATTTTCCATATTATTTGTTCCACATTTCTGACAAATTTTTTCATTAATTTTATTTTTATTTTGACAATTTAAGCATATATAAAAATCTTTATTAATGATATTATCATTATTATTATTGATAAAAGAATTTTTATTATTTATAAAATTTGAATAATTTCCTAGAAAATCTTCATTAATTCTAATTTTATTGTCTAAAAATTTTTGAATAGAATCAATATTTAAAGCATATTTTTCTAAATTATTAAATTGTTCTGAAGAAATATTATCATTAATAGCATCATACATATTATTATTTGAATTAATATTTCTTTTATAAAAAAGCATTATTGGTATTATTGAATTTTTAAGGCAAAAAGTAATAACTTCATATAAATTATTAAAACAAAAAACATATTCATCATCATAATATAACCAATTATTAGATAATGAATCTTTAAAAACACTAGAAAATGTTTTAGAAATTTTAAATAAAACAAAACCTAATAAATTAAATGAATAATCATTATTTTTCCCATTTAAATTTGAAACATCAAATATATTAGATAAATTAAAATTTCTAGGAATTAAAACGAAATTTTTTAAAATATCATAAATAGTAAAATTTAAATTTTGTTGAAGATAAAAAACTAAATAACTTGGAATATTATTAATAACCAATTTCATTCGTGCATTATTATAATTACATCTAATTCCATTAACAGGACAATCAAACTTAATATTTTTCATTAAAAAATTATAATAAAAAAATAGCTTTCCATAAAATTCACTTAAATTATAATTTTGAAAATGATTTTTTTCTATAACTTTAACATCACAATTATTAATATCATTAATTAAAATATAATTTTTCATTAAATCAAAAATTTTTTCAATTGGAATATCAAAAATATAATTATGATTACTAAACAATCTCTTGTTACTTAAACCACATTCACATAAATCAATCCTTGAAATATCCATCCAAAGATAATGATGACTACAACATTTTTCTCTACATGAATAATCAGAAATTTCCTTTTCTGGAAATTCAATATAATTTGAATGTAATGCATTAATTAAAATAAAATATAAATCTAAAGGATCATCTGGATGTTCTTTTAAAAATTTTCTTCTATTTTGAAAATTTTCTGCTAAACAATTTCTAAATTTAGTTAAGTCTATTTTTTTATTTTCTGACATTAAAGATAAGATTTTTTTTAAATGATATAATAGTAAATTTTTATCTTTTGGAATTTGGGCTTCGTTAATTATATAATTTCTTATTAATTTCATATAATATAATGAATAAAGAATTGGTGAAATAAATGAATTATGAGAATTTATTTTATTTGAAAATGTTGATAAATGATGAAATGATTTTTTTTTATTTATTTTTTCTTCTGGTTTTTCTGTATTATTTTCATTCGATAATTTAATTTTGTTTTCTGAAATTTGGTTAAAGATGTTTTCATTATTTTTTAATGTTAAATTATTGTTAAAATCACTTTTTAAAGAATTGTTATTTGAATTATTGTTAAATGTAAATTCAGATGATTTATTTTTACCAAAGGTCATTGTTGCTAATGGGATTGAAATGAATTCGTTTTGGTTTTCTTGTTGATTATCCATTTTTTTTTAGTTTTTAATTTAATTATTTATATTTAATATTTTTATTATTATTTTTTTAAATAATAAATATATGTTAATTATTAAAATATTTATTTATATATATTAATAATATAAATATGAAAATACGAATTAAAATAAACTTATTTTCAATAAACAATAAAATTTATTATTTTTTCTTTGTAAAATTTAAAAAAAAACTAATGATTAAGTTGATACTTATTTTGATTTAATTTCATTTTTTACAATTTTTAAAGTAATTATATTATCTTTTAATTTTTTGTTCAAATATTTTCAAAAATATTATATATAAATTAAATATCTTTTTCAATCAAGAAACAAAATTAAAATATTTTCTTTGTTTTTAAGTAATGATATATTTTTATTCATATATTTTCATATTTTCTCTATTGAATATATAAATGTTAAAAAAAAATATTAAAAAATAATAAATTAATTTATAACAAAATGAATATAACATCAGATATTATTTATTCTTTAATTGAAAAAAAATTTCACAAAAAATCAAAAAAAGAAAATAAAAAACAAAATAATGAAGAGATTGAACTTTTAACTAAAGGAATAATCTATAATAATTCATCAATTTCTAAATTAACATTTAATTCAAAAGAACCAAAAATAATTTATAATTTTGAAAATATAGAATACTTGTCGTTAACAAATAATAATTTAAGAAATATAAATTTTATAGAATATCTCCCAAATATTTATTATTTAGATCTTTTTAATAATCCTATTGATGATTTTTCTCCATTAAATATAAAAAATATTTTTGGCTATTTAAGATTATCAATTGATCATTTTAACGAAAATAAAGTTTTACAAATTACTGGTTTAACAACAGTAATTTTTGATATTGAATTAAAAGATACTCAGTTAATTAAAAGTTTTATATATAATAATCCAAATATAATAATGATAAATAATAATATTAATTATATAATTGATAAAGTAATATCAAAAGAACAACAAAAAAAAACTGGAAGAAGAATAAGTGTAATGAAACTTAATATTGATGTATTTTCAGATCAAAATATTAATGGTAAAACTTTGAAAATTAAAAATCAATCATTATTAAATTTAAAACAATTTTTTAGTAGATATACAAAAAGAATAGACCATATTTTAAATGTTAAAAATATAAATTCATCTTTTGCTTTAAGAGTATATAAAGAATATTTAGATATTGAAAGAAATAAATTATTTTTATTAAATAATTGTTATCTAGAATTATCAAGATTAAATAGTAATATTAATAATTATTATATTAATAATTATGATTTTATTTATGAAAATATAAAAATAAATAATATTATATTTTATGGATTAGGGAAAAAATTAGAAGATAATGAATCAATTGGTGAAGATTCGCTAAAAGTTTCTTTAATAATTTTAACAAGCTTTTTATTTTTTATAATTAATGTTATTACAAAAGAAATGTTTATTACTATAGTAAATGTAATATTACAAAAATATTTTCATATTAAAAAAGATGATTTAATTCCAGTAAGTTTTGATTTATTTTATTCAATTTTTATTATTTCAATTTATTTTAAATTATACGATGATTTTATTAAGAAATTCGATGTTGAAAATATAAAAAATATTTTTTATGTAGAAATAATAAAAATTTTATCTATGGACAAATTAATTTTAAAAGCAAATATTTTATATGAAAATACTATAAAATATAATATTCTATTTGATAAATCCCAAAAAGAGAAATTAATAATAAAAAACAAAATAAATTTCATATATCAATTAGAAATAATTGAAGAATCTTTAATATTAATTCAATTTTTATATGATTACATTTTATATGAAAAAATAGATAAAATTTTCATAAATAATGAAATGTCAAAAGATTATGCATTATTTATTGAATTTAAAGAATCATTTGAACAAAATCATATTGAAAATACTCAAGATCTTTCTTTAAGTGATAAAAAATTTAATCAAATTCATCTTGATATTTTACATCAACAATTTTATTTTGAACAAGAAAAAATTAAATATATGATGACTAAAATTTTCCCATCTAGAAATAAGAAAGTTAGCGAAATAAAAAGTTATTATAATTATGATAGGGATTATATTCCACAAGATGATATTAAAGTAAATGATTTATTTAAAATTAAAAAAATAAAGAATAATTCATTTTCTTATGAAAATAATAAAAGAGTTGATAAATTAAATAAGCCACCAAATAATAAAAATTTAAATAATTCAAATAATATTTCTCAATCAAAACAAAGACGTAATGAAGAATTAAAACTTTTAAAAGTAATAATTAATAATAATGAAATTCTAACTAATCATACAAGAATGTTAATTAATAATGAAAAAGAAAGAAAAAGATTAGCTTTAAAGAGAAGAAAAGAAATTGAAAATACTGAAAAAAATATTCAAACTAAATTCAAATACAATAATAATAGTAATATAAATATAAATACTGACTATGCTTATAGGATAAGAACTAATAATTTCTTACCAAAAAATTTTTCTTCTTTAAAAAAGAAAATATTAAAAATTGATTTTCCTAATTTTTATTCAATTAAAAATAGAAATCCCATTGTTATAAATAATATAAATAAAAATCGCTTATTAAGAATTGGATATGATAGTAACAGAGATTCAAATAAAATAAACCAATTAAGTTCTTTTTTATCAATTACACGTTATAATGAAGATGAATTAAAGGAAAAATTATTAAGATATAATCATAGAAACAATAAAAAATCTATAAAATTCAATTTAGAAACAATATAATTTTTTTTAATATATTTATAAATATAGAGTAAAATTTGATTAAATATCTTTATTTAATTTAATTTTATCTATTAAATAATATTGAAAGTCCAATTTTTAATTATTCATTTTTTTTTATAATTAAAGTCTATTAATTCAATTCAAAAGAATCATAATAATTTAAGAGTAAAAAAGTAATATAAAATTATATTTAAATACAATTAATTTAAAAATTATAGAAAAAAAATTAAAAATGAAATTTGTAAATAATAAAAAAAATATAATAATTATAATAATAATGAACCTAATAAAAATCTTCAATCATTTCTCTTAATTCGATTATATTGAATAAAATTCAATTTATTTTATAAATTTTTTTTTAATTTTGAAATTTTAAAAATATTTAAATATTTAAAAATATAAAAAGTTAAATGTATTGTTTAAACCAATATTATTTTGAAATTTTTTTTCAATTTAATTATATAATACTAAAATAATTCATAATTCCATATTTGGAAATTTAATATTTTTAATTTTATTTTGAAAAATATTATTTAAATATTTTTAATATAGTCCATTTAATGATTTAAGTATAATTATTAAATAAGAAGATGTAATAAGAGTAAGAGAACTTATTTTAAATTCAAATATCTCTAAAAAATTTAATATGAACAATTTATATAGAATATAAATTTAATTTCAATATAAAATTTAATAATAAAAATTTATTTGATATTCAAGTAAATTAAAATATAATAATCTAAAAAAAACATAAAAGACTTTATAGCTGATTATTATTTAAAATTTTTAATTCAATTAATTAAATAAATGTATTCAAAATAAAAATGAAAAATATTATTAATAAACAACCAAAAATTAAAAATTTAAATAAAAAAATATTTCATAGTCAAGCAGAAAGGAAATTAACAAATACAAACAATGAAACAACTAATACTCAAAATTTTTCCAAAGATTTAATTGAAAATTTAAAAGATTCTACTTTAAATTTATATTCTTTAAATAATAAGAAATATTTTTCAAATATTACACCAATTTGTAGAATTTGTTATGAAAAAGATAAAAAAAATGATCTTTTAATAATTCCTTGTAAATGTGAAGGTACAATTAAATTCGTTCATCAATCTTGTATTAAAAAATGGATTATTAATTCAAATAATTTTTTAGATAATCCAACTTGTGAAATTTGTAAGAGTAAATTTTTAATTAAAATTGAAAATAGTACTTATTTAGATAAAAAAAAGTTATTGAAAGCAATTTTAATTATCATTATAATATTAATTATTTTTATCGGATTATTTTTTACTGTTTATTTTATTTTATTATCTTCAAATTTAATTATAAAAATTCCACAGAGGAAATTAATTGACAGTTTTATAATTTTTCTTATTGTTCTTATAATTTTTTCTTTTTATCCTTTATATCAATATTTTCAAAGAAATTGCTATTCAAAAAAATTAGATTTTGAGGTAATACCAATTAAACCAAATTTATCTGTTGTTAAATTATCTAAAAATAATAAAAAAATTATTTTTGAAACAAATAATAAAAGAAGTAATAAAGTTTTATTTAATAATTATATTAATAATACATTAAATTCTTTACCAAATAATTTTAAAATTAATAAAACTCATACTTATATATATAACTAATGTAAAAAATAAAATATAGTTTTGAATTATAGATAATAATTATATAATAATTCCTTTAAATAGGTATTGATATATAAATATTTATTTATTTGTTTAAATTTTATTAATTTTTAAAATTAAATTAAATATATTTTCCTCTTCCTCTTTTATTACCTCTTCCTCTATTATTATTATTATGAAAATCATTCCTTTTTTTCCCTAATAAATTATTTTTATTTTCAATTTTTGATTCTCTTTCTTTTTCAATAGTATTTAATAAATCTTCTTCAAAATTTATAGAAGAAATACTATTTCCTCTTATATAAATTTCTTTTGCCTGGAAAAAATTTTTTCCTGTTTTATCACTATAAGTTATATTTTTAATTTTCAAATTCATAAAATTATCAATATTATCTAAAATTCCATTTATATTATCTCCATTTTTGATTTGAACTGAAATTTTTCTATTTGTTGAATTTTTCAATAATTGAACAGGTAACATATTTAATCTTTTATATTTAAAATTTTTTAAAAGTTAATTTTAAAAATTGAAAAATTAAAAAGTATAAATATCAAAAGGATTTATACATTTTATGATTAAATAATTAATTATTTTCAAAATAATCAAATATCAATTAATTATTTCAATAAAAAATGATTCATAAATTCAATAAAAATTTTTGAAATTTTTAAAAATATTAAAATTTATTGTTATTTAAATTTAATATAAAATAATAATGAATAAGACTATATAAATAAATTTTGATTTAGTAAAATAAGTATTAGTTTTTTATCATAATGACTTAAAATATATCAAACCAAATAAAAAATAATAAAAATATTTTAACTATTAGAATAAAAATAAATTTAAAAAATAAAATTATTCAAAAAAATATTGTATATATTATAAATTCATAAACAATTTTAAATAAAAATTAATAAATTATATTATGATTAAACAGGAAAAACATATTTTTTTCATTAAT
>JAEEGL014627600.1_pt1 | contig 11318 bp, 6 predicted proteins | sample 9134231 | NCBI WGS metagenome assembly JAEEGL01 (sample SAMN16246548, study PRJNA631951) | gut metagenome | biome: gut microbiome; feature: rumen; material: fiber-attached | host: Bos | place: Iran: Karaj | collected 2018-10
AATTGTGTGCTTACTTCGGCATACAGGACATTCCTTCTTATTCATACTAACTTTTGATTTCAGGCTTTTGAAATGCCTGCAAAGTTAGTATTTATCATGCTCTATGACATGTCACACCCTGCAAAATGAGCTATAGACAATGTTCAAACGTCAAGTTATGCCGTGTAACGTTTGAAACGGTCAAAACACCAGTAGAAATCGGCCGTTGAAGGCTGTGCCACCCGGCAAAGTGAGCGATTTGTCGAATCTGCGACTTGGATAGCCCTATTCGCATGAGGTAGCAGACGCGTTTCTGGTCCTCTGTGAAGTTACCCAGTTCTTTCAATAGCCTGTCCTTGAATGTCGGGTGTAGTTCGTCAACAGCTTTAAAGAGTTGTTTCCAGTCGGCAGATTCCATGTTTTTTTTGCCTGAGGAAGATTGTCTAATAGCATGGATTACATCTTCTGCCTTGCCTTCAAGTTCCGATTGATGTATAAGCTTGATGAAAGACTTGTTTTGTTCCATCCTTTCAGCCAGTTGTTCCTCTTTCTCTTTAAGAGCTTCATTATACTCAGTCAATTCATCGTTTACTCGTTGAAGCTCCTGTTTCACGTTATTCAATTCATTTGAAGTGCTCTCTAATGACTTCCTAGATTTGGTTAATTCCTTCTCTTTCTTTTTGATGTCTTCTTGAAGTTGTCTGTCATTATCAGATATACGTTGTAATTCTGATGAAAGTCCAGCAATGACTTTCAAATGTTTGTTTCTTCTCCTGATATGCAAGATATAGCCGATGCTTGCAAGTAGCAATGCAGTTAATGATACAAATACGAGCGTATTTTCGTATTTTTGCTTCTCATCTTTTAACTTCTGTTCTTTCTTTTGGTCCAAATGATACTGGTATTGATTGTTGACTGTCGCAGCCAATTTTTGGCGTTTCCCAAAATCGAGAGAAGAACTCAGCTGCATATATACATCTGCATATCTGCAAGCATTATGGACATCTTTAGCATTATTGTATATGTGAAATAGGTGTTTTGCCGCCTCATACATGTTGTTGACATCCCTCCCCTCATCAAGAATTTGCTTACAGTATATTGCTGCAGAGTCATTCTTCCCAATTGATTCGTAATATCGGGCAAAAGCCATGCAGGATAAAGCAGAAAAAACTTCAATCGAATTGGCACTTATTAGTGTAGAACATTTTTTTGCCTTTTTTGTGCTTCCCAAGTCGGAATAATCGTATAATAGAAATAATAGCGATTCTTGGTATTTGGGAATGTCCTCCGATTTAATTATATGGGCATATGCAGAATCTAATGCGGATTCAGCTTGCTGAAGGCTGTCTAAAGCAAGATAAGATGCCCCTATGTGCATAAAAGGCAACACAACATCTGTTCTTGTCTGCCTACAACACTCCAGTTCATTTATTCCCATTTCCACTGCATTGGGATAGTCTTGTACCATATAAAAAAGATAGTGGAGGTTGGAATAGGTGTTCCGCAACATAATGTTGTCGCATTCTTTGTGGTCGATGGCAAGGTCTAGCGACTTGAAGAAGTACTCCAATGCTCGTGGCGTGTCTTGAAGGTCTCGATAGATGCTACCGGCATAGTAATAAACCTCCTGCTTTTCAGAAATAGAACCCCTTACCTCGAAATACTTCATCAACCTTTTTATCATAATGTCGGAGCTTGGCATGTTTTCTGCCTTATCATTGAGTCTGATTCTTAATAAGTCATATTTGTTTTTAGCGTAATCACTTTCATTCCGGATATCTGCTTCAAGAGAGTCAAGCATGACAAGAGCCATTTTGGGGTTCTCATTTCCAATCTCCTTTATGCGCTCCATCCTATCCAATGAGCTATCATAATAATTGGAGCATGAAATCAGTAATAAAGTAATGGGTATGCAAATCCACCAGAAGTAATTGTTCATAGTTTCCATAATTACATTTCTGGTTGCAAAGATACGAAAATAATTTGGAAAATGAAATAATTTCGTCAAAATTTCGCAAAAGGCTGTTTCTCAATGTTTCTCTGTATGTGTTTCATTTGTTTCATCGTGCAAATAATCAAACACTTCATAAAAACAATACAACACGCTATAAAACAATAAGATATGCGTATTTTACAGGGGGGGGGGTAACGTAAATTAACATATTGGGAAACACAAAGAAACAAGAAATGTTTGGTGGCTTGATTAAGAACCGCTAATTTTGCACCAGAATTCTTATAAATCTAGTATTAACCTAAAAAAAAGAGATTATGAAAAAGTATTTAAGTCTTTTAGTGATTATGCTTGCTTTTATTATGCAAAGCTTTACGATTTTGCCAGGGTTAACACAGGTATACCTTCGGCCTAGAACGGATCCATATTTCCCAGGAACACAAGGTCCATCAAGATCTCCTGAAACAAATATCGAATCTATAATTAGTGTTTATCTGAGTGAGTCTTTGGATAGTATGCTCTTGTATTCTCCATCTGAAGAAACATGTTCTTATAATATATATAATGAATATGAACAGGAAGTAAGTAATGGTAGTGTGATGTTCTCAGAACTTGGAGAGGCATCTATTTACCTTGGCTCATTGGATGAGGGTACATATACCATTTCTCTTGAAGTTGACAGTCTCGTTTACGAGGGTGAGTTTCAAATATAATTTTAAATGTAATTCTGGAACAAAATGAAGTACTCTCCTTTTGAGAAACTTCATTTGTTCCAGAATCCGCAGTTTCTGGTCCAAAGCATGAGACTCTATTTCAAAGAAATGTCTTGAGTAAAATTAACAAGCAACAATTGAGAATCAAATTTTATGCCAATAGTACAGACCTTTCGGACGGCAAGACAGAATCCTCTTGACTGCAATTTTGGATGGATGCGCCCGGAGTATAATCTCATGTCATGGACATTAAGTTGCTTTAGCCTTCGTGAACATAATGACGAGGTGGCTCTCTATTCCGATGAATAAGGCAAACAAGTACTCATAGACCAACTGTTGATACCTTACAGTGGTACATGTCAACTATAACTCGATGCACCGCGTTTTCAACAGCTCTCAGGCATTCTACTACCACCGCGAGTGGGACGATGTCGTATTTGAGTAAATAAAAGTAGAGTTAAACTTATAATAAATCTATATACATTCCGATGAAAAGAATAAAACTATTTATATTAGGGACATTATTGTCTCTGGCTGCATTTTGTCAAACAAGCGCCCCACATTATAAGTATTATTATGATAATGCTGGCAACATTATATCTCGATTTATAACATTCCTTAGGAATGAACATAGTAATATGTTTGCAGATGAAGCCATCGATAATAATGGGGAAGATGACATCCGTTTAACCGTTAGAACAGACGCATCGTGGTCGAGTGTACAAATAGAAATAGCCGGAGAGATTGCATCGGGAGACATGTTGTCTGTATATACATCAGAAGGTTTTTTTGTTAAGTCATTTCGAATAGCATCAAACAGTTTTTCTCTCAATCTATCATCTCTGCGCGAAGGGACATATCTGTTCAGATTTAGAATAAACAAGAAACACACGTATAAAAAGTTTATTAAAGAAAGGTAAGGAAATATGAAACGCATATTATTATATATTATAGCAGTATTACTACTTTCGCAAGACATTTATGCATCAGTGCTTGTCGGGAAGACAGAAGGAACTTTTTCCGTATCACCTTCTGGTGCGGCAACTTATACTATACCAATCACGATTCAAAAAGGATTGAGTGATTTCGCTCCACAGATTTCGCTTTCCTATAATAGCCAGGCAGGTAATGGAATCGCAGGATTAGGGTGGAATATTTCCGGGCTGTCTGCAATCTCAGTCGTACCCAAGAATCTCTATTTCGATGGTCAGGCTGAAGCTTTAGATTGTGGTGAAGACAATGCTTTCACACTTGATGGAATGCGTCTTCTTCTAACATCTGGAGATAATGGACAACCGGGTGCTACTTATAGGACCGAGAATGAGCAGTACAACATTATTAGTATTACAAATTCTTCGCATGGGACACCAGCGACCTTTCAGGTCAAAGGAGCAGATGGGAGCATTTATAAATATGGAAGTTCTTCAGGAAGATACACGTTAAGTAATGGCGAGATATATAATTGGGCACTTGATTATGCTGAAGATGTTCTTGGAAATTATATATCGTATGCTTATTCCCAAGAGGGAGTCTTATATCCTACATCCATCACCTATGGACGCAACACACATGGGACTAATGGTGTTGATTGTGAAATTGCCTTTAATTATGAAAGCCGTCCAGATAGTGTTTCGTCATACATACTAGGGTACCAGAGTTACTTAAAAAAACGACTCAAGAGTATTGTGTGCAAATATAACGGGTACACCTATAGGACATACACTCTTAATTATTTGGAAGACACATTTTCACGCCTTACTTCCGTTACAGAGTCAGGAACCTCCTCCTCTACGCTACGTCCTACTACCTTTGAATGGGACATTCCAGAGTTTCAGATGAATTGTAATAGTCGCTCCTTGGAAACCGCACTCCAAGAGAATCCAAATGATGAGTCCTTTTTCTCTGGTGATTTGGATGGGGATGGCATTACAGAGATTATTAGCGTTTTCTTGAGGAATGAGCCACTTGTCAGCGGCTATGATCCTTCCAATGTGTTTTGGGGTAGGAAATGGAATCCTGACAATCAAAGATTTGATTTCTGCTATAGTGCAGAAACCCAAGCTGGGATTGAAATAAGCGGAATGTTCAAGACCTTGCGTAGCGGAGGTCTGGTCATACATGCAAGTCATGGCGAAACGAATTCTTTGGTTTTCCCTTTTTGTAGGATATTTGATAATACCAAAAACTTTGTATTAACCTTTCCAAGAGAAGGGTGGAATTACAACTTGCCGATGAGAGGAACTTCGAATAATATGCCACTCTATATTTTTCTTGATGCGGACAGGAATGGCCTTGATGATGTTTTCATCATAGAAAAAGAAAGGTATAACGGCAAGTACCCTGCTTATTTGGCTTCGTGCAATCTAACAACAGGAAGTCATTCTTTTTCAGAGATCAGCCTTGATCTTCAAGGAGTTCCAGATATGGTACGATGTGCTGACTTTAATTCTGATGGAATGGCAGACCTGTTAATAACCACGACCGGTGGATATTATATTTACTGGAACAGGTCAGGTAGTTTCTCTGATTCAGACAGGTACTATGGTACAGCATTTGGTAGATGTGACATCTTAGAAGTTGGAGACTTCAACGGAGATGGGCTCTCAGACCTAATAATAAACGATTACCATTCTGCAGTGTGGCATATAGCTATGAATACAGGAACAGAATCAGGTGGTTATTTTGCTCTGAATTATATCAGCTATCTTTCCCAATTAGGTGCCCAAAATGTCGTAGGAAAAGAGAAAAAATTTTATTGTATTGCTGGGGACATAGATGGAGACGGAAAGTGTGATGCCGTTGTAGGATATCCGCAGGAAAACGGAGATGGTGGACGCATATGCATCCTTAGGTCAACGGGTAACTCTTTGACACCATACAGCCTCCACGATTTTCTAAATTCCGGGAGTTACCCAGACATAGCTCATATTGTTGGTGGCAACATGGATGGACAAGGCGGGATGGAAATTATGTACTATGGAAAGGCTTTGGATGGGAATTCAACAGGATGGCACCTCCTAAAAAATCCTTCTATCCAAGCCTCATCGCAGAAAATGGTATCAATAACTGATGGACTGGGTGCCAATGACAGCATATCTTACGGTTTACTGACAGACGGCGAAGTGTATAATGTAACCCAACATCATTCATTTCCACTTATCCGCATGGCAGGTAGTCTTCCTGTAGTAACTTCAAGAAAAGAATCAATCTCTTCAGACAGCAGGACAACCAACTATTCTTATTCTAACGGTGTCCTCCATTTGCGTGGTAAGGGATTCCTTGGATTTGAAGACATTCGGACAGAATCTAGTACAGGGATTGTGACAGAAACACACTCGGAATTAGATAGTACTTTTTATGTCCTTCTTCCCAAAAGTGTTATACAACGTAACCAGGGTGGTACACAAATTAGAAGAGACTATACCAGCGTAGTTCTGCTGGGTGTCGGGTCTCATTCATATAGGACAGACCTAACAGCCCATAGCATGATGAAGCCTATAGAGGGGTTTGGAGAGACCGAAGTAAACTATAACGACGAGTCTGGATTCCCCACTTTCTGTACGAAAGAAGACGGCAATTTTTATGAAGAAAAGGAAATTAGCTACTGGCAAAGCCCTTTGAATAATGTCTGGTTAAAGGGACTTCCAGAAGAAATAAATATCACCAAGTCTGGAGACTGGATTGTTGGGAATGACATATATGAGAAGATTGTGTATGAGAGAGACCCGTCCACAGGACAAGTTCTTAAGGAAACCAGGACAAGGAACGGACTACCCGTAAGCACGGATGGATATTCCTACAATGAGTATGGTCAAGTAACCCAGCACTATACAGTTCGTTTTAACTCTACAGACACACTTGTGTCAAGATATGAATATAATGCAAAGGGTCAGTTAAGGAAAGAGTATGACCCGAAGGGATTATCCAGGACATACACCTATAATACACTTTATGGCACCCTCACGTCTGTGTTAGACTTTGATGGCGTACGAACTCAATATTCATACGATGGCTTGTTCCGAGAAACAAGAAGGCGGACTCCTGTTGAATCCATTCAAACAACAAGAACCATGTCAAGCTATGGCGGAGGAGTCTATTTTGTTAGAGAGAACAAGACTGGCGAACCCATTGTTATGACACATTATGATGCATGGGAAAGGAAGATAGCAGAAGCATCTTATCTTGCCAATGGCAGCCTAATGTATCAGGATTATCAATATCTTCCAAATGGGAAGGTCGGCTATGTCTCATTCCCGCACAAGAGGACAGAAACGAGTACAGGTGGAACAACCTATACTTATAATGATGCTGCTCAGAGACTGACGAGTGCGATAGATTCTAACGGGAAAACAAGTACATGGTCATACGATTGGCCCTGTTATGTAGTCAGTACTATTGACGGTGTCACGACAATGACAGATTATTATACACCAGATAAGATACATGGGGTGGAAGATGCGTCCGGATGGGTAGAGTATTATTACACAGCTGATGGCAGTATTGCTAATATCAGTGGATACACGTCTGATGCAGACTACGAGTATGACTCATACGGCAGGCTAATCCGTACTACTGACATGAATGGCGTAATTAAGGAATACTCATACGATAATAACGGTTATCCGTACAGGACAACCATAGCTGGCAGCATACTTGAAACAAACTACGACAAGTTTGGCATACTCCGTAGCAAGTCATGGACTGAGTCTGGCGAAATGCCCCATACTGTAAACTATACATATGACAACCGCTTTCGGCTTAAAAAGGAAGAGGGAGATGGATTCAGAAACACCTACTATTATGACACATATGGAAGATTAACGCATAAGCAAAACTGTATCCTTGACAATCAAACGAAATGCTTGGATATATCCATCCATTACAATTCAGACAATCAAGTTGATAGCACCTCATGCTATTTCAACAGCTTTGATGACATCCTTGGCGTATTTGAGCGGTATTCTTATAGTAATGGATATAAAGTTTCTGATGTGTTGAATGACACACTTGTATGGTCATTGGTAAGACAAGACCGATGGGGGAATACGACAGAAGAAAGGGATACATTGGGCAGCACGACCTATTCATTTGATGATTATGGAAATATGCTTACAGTGTATCGTGACAGCTATCATAATATAAGCGAGTCATACACATACGACATCCTGACGGGGAATATGAGCAGCAAGAACAATATCCCACTGACATATGATAGTATGAACCAGTTGACTGGATGGGGAAACTACAACTACAGCTACGATGACAACGGGAATATAACTCATCAGCCATTTGTTGGTGACTTTGCATACGATGACTACAAGGTTACAGACATGTGGGAAGATGGCAATCTTAATCTTGACGATAGTCTCCGTATCAGTTATTATAAGTCCATAGAAAGACCTCGAAGCATAGAGAATGAGTCTTATAAAGCCGATTTCTATTATGATGGGGATGGCAACCGGTTCATGATGAAGTTATACGAAAAAGAATTAGGTGTATATCGCCTTAATTTTACTAGATATTATTTTGCAGGAAATGTTGAGGTAACCGTTGATACTCTTGGTCATTACACCTATCTCTACTATGCTGGTGGAGACGCATACACCGCACCTGCCGTTATGGTGATAGATGAAAATGAGAACTCCTATATATACCAGATAACCAGAGATAATTTGGGAAGCGTCCTGCAATATGAAAATGCCGACTTCAATTGCTACAGCCTCTCTTATTCCCCTTGGGGGGTAAGAACCCATCAAGTTGGGAATAATATTACATTCTATCGGCCAGGTGAGAATCCGTCATTTGGTCCTTTCTGCAGAACATATACTGGGCACGAGGACTTATGGATGTTTGGATTATTGAATGCCAATGCTCGTTTGTATAGTCCGTATCTTGGCAGGTTTGTTAGCCCCGATCCTCTGCTCAATGAAGATGGGAGGCCGTTGGACTTTAACCCCTATATGTATGCAAGGAACAATCCATATCGTTATGTTGACAGGAATGGAGAATTTTGGTGGTTTGCTCCCATACTTATAGGTGCAGCAATGAATGCGGCAACATACTCAATTACTGCTGCAATTACGGGCAATTGGAATGTCGGTGATTTCTTTAAGTCAATGGGGATGGGAGCCATAACAGGGTGTTTAGGCGTTGGAACGTCTTTGATAGGCACTCAGTTAGGAAATTTTGGACAGACATTTGCTTATGGTTTGTTATCTAATATGGCAAACAATGCTATTACAAATGTTATATTTGGAGAGAAAATGTCGTATGGAGATATTCCTGGCATGGTAGTTGGGGCAGCTTTCAATGCTATGTTACCTAGATTTTTACCAACGGGAACAAATCTTTTTAAAAATGTGGTATCAGAAATAGGAATCAATACATTAAGAGGAACTGTAACAGGCGCAGCATCAGGAACTGTTAATGCATTGGTTCATGATGATTCCTCATTAATTTGGAAAAATGCTGTAGGTGGTGCTATAAGCGGTTTCGCTAGAACTGCGATACATACTGCCATTATGGGGGCACCATATTATGAAGAATCTTATGGCGAAGAAGGAGTATACAGAAAAGGTGGTATTGCTGGCATGTTAGGCATAGGCCTAGGATTAACACTTGGAAGACAGATATATACGCTTGAAAAGGGATTGACCCGCCTAGAAATACAGAATGTGAGATTTCATGAAAATTATCACTTATGGGACATAAACCAAAAGGGGGTTGCAAAGTTTTATGGGACTTTATTAAATGAGTACATTAAATATGGATTTAAAAGATCATACACAATACCTGGTACTCTCGAATATAACGCCCAATCACATGCTGAAGAAAAAACAGGAATATGGTTTTGATAAAAGTGACACATATATCCTTTGCTAAATCTAAAAAAAATGTATCTTTGCATCAGGAAAAACAATATTGAATCATTTTAAACTATGATTTTATTTGATAAATGAACGAATTTCGTTGGAGTTCAGAGCATTAGAATACCTGACTATGATGGAATGTGTTGTTTCCACTCTACAAAATCGCTATAATATTAATAATAAACATGAAAAATATCTATTATCTTATTATTATCGGACTATGTCTGAATTTAAGTTCATGTGATTATGCTCGGATAATACCCATAGAATTTATCAATCAGACCTCTATACCTGTCGAAGTGTGTTATTCAAAAATAAGAACGGTCTATAATGACGATTCTGTGTCTTGTGATACCATCTGTCATAAGATTACAGCAGGAATGAATATGAAAATAAATTTCTGTGTGTGGTGGGGCGGAAGGAAAACATTAAGCAAGGATATCCCATTTTTCGAATTCAAGACACCTACGAGGTCTGCTCGTTTTGAAGGTCCGGATGAAGTAATAAAAATATTCGACAAGAATGGTAAATTCAATGATACGTATAAATTCATCATCTCTGACAGCTTGTTTAATTGTAAGTAATGGGAATCTATATCATAAACTCGTCATGTCATAATGAAAAAGAAAATTCTGTTTGCAGCACTTCTGTGCTGGTCTCTTTTCCTCATGGCAGGAAAGAAAGACTATTTTAAATCACCGAAGTATCTGCTTGGAGCTGTGCCCGAAGTGAATGGCATCGTCACCTTTCAGAAGAACTTCAGTGTAACCAATAGGAATGAACGGCAAATCTATGACATCGTTCTGGCATACGTCAAGGATTCCCTTGTCGCAGGTGGCATCCAATTTCCAAAGTCCGAATACACACGCGTCATTTCCGAAGAAAGAGAGAATGGAACCATTGTGGCTCGTGTGGAGGAATACATGACTTTTAGCCATGTGTTCTTCAACCTAGACCGTACCCGTTTCCGATATCTCCTAAGTGCGACAGTAAGGGGGCAGAAGGTAAGCCTCGTGCTCACACAAGTTTCATATTATTACAATGAGGATATGGACGGTAACAATGGCATAATCTACAAAGCTGAAGAATGGATAACAGACAAATATGCCGTCAACAAGAAAGGCACAGGGCTATATCCTCGCAGTAGCAAGTTTCGATGCATGACAATTGACCGCGTTCAAACCATCTTCAACGGTTTCATGGATGTATTTTCCGCTTTGGAAGCAAGAAAAAACATCGTGGAAGAATAGACCTTTATGAACGCCTATAGAAAAATGTGCCCTCGAAGTGTCTATCGGTACTTTATATCATAAAAGGTTGGCTTTAAGGCACCTCGGTGATAAATGATAACCGATAGTTTGATAATATGGAAATAAAGAGACTGAAAGAAAAGATTTGCAGTTGGCTCTATGTGGTGTGCTTTGCCGCTTTCTATCGTGGCTTAGTAGTTGTGGTACCGATATACTTAAAGATAAAGAAAGAAAATTAATTGGAAAGGAGGTGGCGAGTGATATTCTGAATTTAGAATAAAAAAATAGAAATAATATGGAACTCAATTTTATCAATAGAATTATACATTATGATTGAAATAAAAATGTGACATTTGTTCAAGATAAAACTAATGTTAAAATATAAATTACATAAATTGTTAAAAAATAATAATTATTCACTAGTGTCTCTTAATAAATGTTAATTGAATTAGAAGTCAAAATAAAGTTGCCTGTCATCGTCTTTTTCATCCTCCATGAGGGGATGTTTGAGAAGTTCGTTGATGTCATCCTGGACAAGCAGAGAGTGTCCAAGGAC
>JAEEGL015673249.1_pt1 | contig 11318 bp, 11 predicted proteins | sample 9134231 | NCBI WGS metagenome assembly JAEEGL01 (sample SAMN16246548, study PRJNA631951) | gut metagenome | biome: gut microbiome; feature: rumen; material: fiber-attached | host: Bos | place: Iran: Karaj | collected 2018-10
AATATTCATGCTATTACTGGTTTGTTATTTAGATTCTTTTCTTCATTTTCTATTACTGATGCCAATGTAAGAATTCCATATGAAGAAATTTGTAGTCCTTCTAATTCAAAATTTTGAGAATATTGAGACCAGACCTTTTTCTCAAAATTCTTGATTTGTGCTTTTATAAGTTGTTCTTTAATTTCTTGACCATCATCTAAATAGTAGGTATCAGGATAGAGGAATCCTTCTAATGATTTTCATTGAGGAATCATTGTCAAAAATGGAAACTCTCATTTAAGAGATTCAATAAAATATTGATCTTCTACTTTTGCAATATATGCTCAAGGAGCGATTAATCATTCTTCAGCCAATTTTGCATCTATATCATATTTACTCCAACCTTCTAATAATGTAACATGAATATATTCACGTTGTGGACCTTTTGCTATTAAATCCATTAACTCTTCTTTTGTATATTCTCAGTTCAATGTATAATGTCACTCTTGTATTAAAGGAACCTTTTCTGGATTATTTTTTAACCATAATTTTATCATAAATTTTTGAACACCTCAAAAATCATTGTAAAATTTAGACAGTCCATCTCCTTTTTCTATATCTACTACCTTATTATTATAAGTAAGTTTTGCATTATATGATGAAGGTAGAAAAAACAATCCTCAACAAATAAGAATTATTATAAAAATAATCCACCCCTTACCTCCTTTTTTCTTTGATCTAGCACTATAAACCATAACTATTTTTTAATTATAAAACATCTTCAACTATAGCTTCTATTTTTTTAACTTTATATAATCATAAGATTCTTGCTATTGTAAAAATTACATATCATATAATAGTTACCACCCAAACAAAAATCCTAATTACTCAATAAAGCAACAAATAAATACAGAAAACCGCACCAATTTGGAATACTGGATTTTGATATATTTGATCTATTTCAGATACTATAGCCTCACACACCTTATTATTTATCACATCTTTTGTTTGTATAAATCAATCTACCATAGACTCTTTAACAACATTTCGAGCCTCTCTTATTATTGTTGTATTTTCATCCTCTTCAATCTCTTGTACATCATTTCCTAGCTCAAGTTGTATCATTGATTTTTTTTCATCATCATCAGATTTATCTGAGAACCATCATGATGCTGTACTTTTTAATAAATTATCATTAATATGAGAAATCTGATCACACTGGAATGGAAATCTTGTATTAATTCATAGAACAGCAAATCAGAATGTTATACTTGTTAACAAAGTAAATATGTATCCTCATCTTGTAAAATACTCTAACCAATCGATTTTTCTAACATTTTTAAAATATCATCTCAAAAATATTAAAAGAAAACCTATTGTAATTAATGATAACCATATTGCTGTTATTACTTGCCAATCAGGTTTAGGGACAAAACAACAAAGTACTACACCTAATACAAGCAATCATCATCGCATTATTCTTTTTTTTAGACCTCTTACGTCTATTGAAAGAAATATAAGTTCAATAAAGAGAACACAAAAAAGAATTCATGAAACCAAATATTCTTTTCCTCGGAAAAGTTTTCGAGCAAAAAGGATATATGTTACTAAAGAACATACAGAGAAGAACAAAAACCTAATATTTTGTTTTGTCATTATTTCTTTTTTTTCATGAGAACACACTTCTTTTGTTTGTTTATTTTCATGATTACTTATTATATTACTATCTTCTTTCATTAAAAAACCATCAATGAAAATAAAGTTTCTTTAAATAGAATTATTATAAACATAGATATTACCATAGAAGGTAACAATGGTAATGATTGGTTAGCTATCTTTGCGTTCAAAAAACGATAAGCTCTTTTAGTCTGTTGTTTTGTTTGAAGATAATACCGAATAATTCAAACAATTCCACTAAATATTAAAAAGTATAGAATAGCCAATATCCTATCTAAGGTTCAAAATCAAGCTCACAATCAAGCAAACAATAATGATCATAGATAAGGAGACATTAATATATCTCAAATTCATAATCAGTCTTCTTTAACATGATATCTAATTCTTACAACCCCTTTTGCCATAAAATAGAGAACCAAGAAAACAAGAAGCAAAGCAGCTCATCACCACAAAACATCTCGTTGAAACAATCAATTTCGTATTGCTATTATTAATGCAGCTCATCAAACAAATAACAATGGCATATGAATTTCATACCACAAAACACTATGAACAACCATTAACCGTAAGATCCATCATGTCATCATCCAAAATAAAGTAATTGCTGTTCATTGTTCATTTAAATATCGCCAAGTGAATCAAAAAATAATAGCTGTTCACAATTCAAGTATCGGATAAAACCATGATATTTTCTTTTTACAATAACGACACCTTCAACCCTGAAACAAGAAACTAAACACTGGGATTAAGTCTATAGCTTGTAATGTTGTTTTACAATTTGGACATTCAGATCTTCAAAAAATAATAGATAATGATTGTTCTAAACTTTGACTTTTTGCTCGTCTAGACAAAATCACAGATCAAAAAGATCCGAACAACAAACCAAATAAGATAGATATAAATAGTCAAAGAACCATAGAAAAAATCCACATAAAAACATACTTACTTATGTAAGGATTTTTTTATATATTACAATATTTTATAGAGAATTGTTTATCATTTGTTGAAAAAATGAATCTCAAAAATTTACCAAAGAATTGAAGATTGTTCCGTGTCAAATTATGACAACAACTAAGGATAAAACCATTGATGGAACTAATGGAAGTGATCTTTCAGCCATCTCATCTGTAAGAAAATCAGCCTTTTTTCCAAAAGCAACATTTTGTATCAAGTAAACAATAAGACCAAAAATACTTGTAAAAATAAAGAAGATTAACACAGAACAGAAAAGTTCCTCAATATACATTGAACTAGAAGAAATTCACATATATAGCAGAACTCATAAATAAGGAGAGATTATAAGATCTCACATTCAAACTCACTCTTCTTCTGTTTTGTACTTATATTTAGTGTAGAATAAAGAACCATAATACAAACACAAAAAGATAAGAAAAAACACAACAGCTCACCACAAATTACTCCATTCATACAATCAAAGAAAAAAAGCTATTAAAACTAGGATTTCTCAAAAGATAATTAATGGTACATGTACTTCATATCGAATAACATCACAGATGCTAACCAATAGTAAAATTCGGCTTGTTAACATCCAAAACAATACAACAAGACTATCTAAATCTCTACAATAATATCATATTAGACAAAAAATAATTGCTGTTAACCCTTCTAAAATTGGCTTAATAAAGAATATTCTTCTCTTACATAATTGACACTTATTATTTTGGAAAAGGAATCACACTATTGGCAAAAAGCTCTTTCGATTAAGTATTTTCTTGCATTTTAGACACTTTGGAAGTCTAAATAAATTTGTCAATTCTATAGCCTCAATATTTTCATGAATAGCTAAAATTAAGGATCAAAGAGATCATAAGATAATTCACAGAATACAATATACACATAATTTTAATATCATGAGTTTTTAAGATATAATAACTACTTTTTTATAACATTATTTGCAGATTTTTCAAATCATTTATTCTGCTTGTAAATAAAAAGTAATTCTCTAGAATTCGTGCATTGGTTATCTTTATTTATTTTTCATTATTTGACATGAAAATCTGAATTGTTTGACTACCAAACGTTTGAAAATCAACACTATTTAATGCGCTAACTAAATCATATGCAGCACCTGCTGAAAATTTTCCTTTTTGTACAATAGAACCAAATGTAGGTATTGTTGATGTAAAAGATCCAAGGGTTATCGCGTTGTCAGAAATGTCTAACTCACAAAAAATTGTATATGCTCATACAGAATTTGTTGATATTGCTGGACTTGTAAAATGAGCTAGTAAATGAGAATGACTTTGAAATAAATTTCTTTCACACATTAGAGAAGTTGATGCTATTGTTCAAGTATTAAGATATTTTAAAGACACTGATGTTGTTCATGTAGAATGAGGAATTGATCCAGATAGAGATAGAGAAATTATTAATACTGAATTAATTTTTGCTGATCTTGAACAAGTTGAAAGAGTTTTGCCAACACTACAAAAAAGAGCAAAAGTTCCACAAAACAAAGAAGATAAAAAAGTTGCTGAAGTTTTAGAAAAAATACAAAAAGTTCTTCTTGAGGGAAAACTTGCAAATACTATAAGAGATGAATTATCTGAAGATGATTTAAAACTTATTAAATCATACAATTTCCTAACATTAAAACCATTTGTTTATGCATTGAACATCTCACAAGATGATATAAAAAATTCTGAAGCACTAAAAAATGAGTTTGAGAAAAAATTTAATGCTCCTGTTGCTATTGTTTGTGTTAAACTTGAATCTGAAATGATGAATTTCACTAATGAAGAAAGAGAAGAATTCTTACAAGAACTATTAGAAATTCAACCAGATACAAGAATTCCTACTCTTGATGACTTAATATCATTAGCTTTCAACCAGCTTGGATTAATGTACTATTTTACAACAGGAGAAAAAGAAACAAAAGCTTGGACTATTCCTCAAGGATCAACAGCTCCTCAAGCTGCTGGTGCAATCCACTCTGACTTTGAAAGAGGATTTATTAAAGCGGAAGTTATCAACACCGACGTTCTCCTTGAAACAGGTAGCTGGACAAAAGCGAGAGAAAAATGACTACTTCGTCTAGAATGAAAAGATTATATAGTTCAAGATTGAGATGTTATGATATTTAAGTTTAATGTCTAACATGATATACATGTGTTATATCTATAGTTAATTATTAGTATTATTACATTTTTGTTTATAGAATAAAGGACATTGTCAAGAATTAAATAAAAACTTTCTTTTGAAATAAATAAAGAAAAGTTTAGGATGACTTTGTTCTTTTTTTTATCATTTCACACGATGCCATGATAAAAAATATATTGAAAATCTGAAAAATAAAATGGATTCATTTGTCAAAACCAAGGACAACTGAACTTGAAGATATTATTAAAAATCTTGATCTGCATGAAATGGTTGAACAAGACGTTTTAGAATCTAGTGCTCAAGATAAAATAGACACTTATGATGATTGTGTTTTTCTTATTATTCATTTTCCAAAATACAACGAAAAGATTTGAAAATATGTTTCAAATGAGATGAATGTCATCTTATGAAAAGACTATATTATTACGATAACTAAATATCCAACAAATAATATCGAAAAAATTAGACAAGAATACGAAGAAGAAATAAAAGAAGAAGGGGAGGATACAGAAGAATACAAGATTTCTCCTTATTATATCCTCTATAAGATTATAGACGTTATGTATGATAAGATTTTGTTATGATTAAATAAGTTCAATCAAGATCTTACCGAAATTGAAAAACAAGTTTTTGATAAAAACTTTGTTGATACAGATTTTTTGAAAACAATTCTCATAAAAAAGAGGAATGCCGTTCTTTTAAAAACTATCATTTCTCCTCAGGAAGAAATCTTAGTTGAACTACAAAAAGCTACAGCTGATTTTTATGAATGAGATCTTGATGTTTATTTTGAGGATCTTGAGTATAAGACAAGTAAGATTTTGTGACAGATTTCTATTATTCATGAAAATATTGATTCAATATCAGAAATCTTCAACACAATAACAAATATGATGACAAATACTAACATTGGAATTTTAACAGTACTAACTGTTATCATATGAATTATGACAATGATTAGTTGAATTTATTGAATGAACATATCTCTTCCATTACAAGAAAATGCACACGCTTTTTCATATTTAATATGTTGAATGCTTGTTATGGCATGTATTACACTCTTCCTTTTCAAGAAAAAGAGGTGGTTTTAATATGAAATGCTTCTCGTAGATCAAAAACATTAGAAAATAGAGAAGCTATTGTTAGTGGTCCAACTCCTCAAGGAACTGGTGTATAATGAAGGACTTTATCCTCAATTTTTTCTATATTAACATCTCAAACTGCTTTTCAGTCTTTATGACCATATCAGATGTCGATAACTATCTGATTCTTGTTTTCTCAAATAAAACTTTCATCAACAAGATGTATTTGTCATGTTGCTGAAAAAATATAATCAGCATGCTTTGTATAAGCTTTTATCTCTCATGGAGTATTATTAATATCAAAACAAGCTATTTCAGCTCCTCTTTTTAAACACTCCAATGCTAATGGTTTTCAGACTATTGTACTTTGTCATATTATGGCAACCTTTTTACATTTCATATTTCCTAAATCATAATAATCCAAAAGAGACATTACTGCTTTAGGGGTTGCAGGTGTAAATGACAACATATCAAAAAAACTTTTTCAAACCAAAGTTCATCCAAGACCATCAACATCTTTTGTTGGATCTATTGCTGACAATATTTCATTTTTATATTCAGCTAATTCTTTAGGTAAAGGGAGCTGAACGATAATTCAAACACAACTGTCATCTTTATTCAACTTTTCTATAAGCTCAATAACATTTTCTCTATTCCAGACAACTCATTCATCTTGTCAAAATATTCTTGTTTCCAATCAAATATCTGTTCAATATTGTTGTTTTTTTCTAACATAAACCTTTGAAGAACCATTATCTCAAAAGAAAAGGATTGCCAAAAATTTATTTTTCATAGGAAAATATTCTAAGACCTTTCTTTTTTGATCATCCATCATCTTTTCTGCTACTGGCTTTCAATACAACAACATTATTTTATTTTCTCTAATAAAACTTCTTTTGCTTTCTCTAACTGTGAATCAATTCAATTTTCAACATATCCTGTTAAATCAACAGAGATTTCAACATCTGGCTTTATTCATTCATCATCTACAGAAACACCATTTGGAGAGAACCATTTTCAAACAGTAAATTTAAGAGATGTTCCATCATCAAAATCAAATAGTGTCTGTATTGATCATTTTCAAAACGACTGTTTTCAAACAACAGTTGCTCATTGTTTTTCTTTTAATGCTAATGTAAATATTTCACTAGAACTAGCACTAAGTCCATCTATGAGGACAACTGTTGGCATATTCTCTAATTCTCAGAATCATTCTGATAAATAATCAGTATCATTAAACTTTTTATATTTTGATTTTACTATTAATTCTCATTTTGGAATAAAATGTCATGCTAACTGAACAGCAGAAGTTAATAAACCTCATCCATTTCATCTTACATCAACAATCACTCATTTTACCTTTTCTAAAAGGATTTCTGAAATAGCATGTGTAAACAATTTATTTGTTTGATCTCAGAATGAGAATACTTCTATATAACCAATTTTAACTCAATCTTTTTCGAGTATTTTAGACTTAACAGAAGGGACATCTATTACATCTCTTTCAATTTCAACATGAAAATACTCTTTTTTTCACTTTTTATCCACTCTTTCTATAAAAAGATCTACAGTAGTTCCTTTAGGTCATCTTATTTTTTTTACAGCTTCTGTTACTGTTAAATCTTGAGTTTCTCACGTTCAAATCATAATAATTCTATCTAAAGGTTGGAGCCCTGCTTTATATGCTGGAGAACCTTTAACAATTTCTTCTACCTGAACATAATAATCTTTTTTTCAGACAACAGCACCTATTCATTCAATAGAATCTTCTCAAACTAACTCATTTTGAAGTCATGAGAACTGTTCTTCATCTAAGTATGTAGTATAAGGATCTCACATTCAATCAACAAATGCTTTAGTTGCATTTTCTATCATTGCAGAGTTCTTTCAAGACAAGAAACTCTCATCGTAATACTCTTTTTCTAAAATATAAGAAATCTCTTCCATACGAGAATACTTTTCCCATAAAGTAGAAAGATAACTATTCGTATTTTCATTTTGTGAAAACCTTAATGATGATGCAAAAAAACCTATTAATACACCTAGTATCAAAATAAGCAATAATTCTCATCGCATCAAATATTTCTTATTCATTATTCTTGTAGTTTATTAAAATATTACTATATTGTTTTATATGTATTCATTTACCATTCCTTTGCAATGAAGAAATTAAAAAAAGATATGAATAGACCAAATCTCTATGATTATCTAAAAATAATTGCTCTTATAACAATGCTAATAGATCATATATGATACTATATTTTTCCTGAATATGATTTTTTAAGAGTTATCTGAAGAATAGCGTTTCCTATATTTCTTTTTTTAGTATGATTTTCTTGATCTTATTCATGGAGGCGAGATATTCCAACAATAGGTTTCTTATTACGGTGATTCTCTTTTTCTATATTTGAAAAATACTGATATTGAGATTGAGAAGCGAATATTCTAATATGAATAACTATCGCTAGACTCTTCTTAAATATCATAAACAAAGAATGATGGTATCGAGCTATTGTTATTTCATTTTTCTTTATTCTAATACATCCTATATATAATAAATGTGTTGATTATTGATCATTATCATTCTTTTTTGCTCTCTGGTGACGAATAGCTAGATATCATAAAAAATATTTCTTTTTGTGAATTCTTCCATTAATTCGATGAATTGTGAATAGTATAATTGTTTTTGATTTTTGATTTAAACAATGAGATTACAGATATCTTTGAATTATTTGCTTTATATTTTCTGTCTTTTTTCTCCTTGCTCTTATCTTATCAAAAGAGAATATTAATCTTCAAACATGAAAAAAACTACGAGATACCATAATTCTCGGGTTTTCAAAGCATGCTTTGGCTTTTTATTGGATTCATATAGTAATACTTTCTTTTCTATGACTTTTCAGATTCTGATTTATTTAGAAAGAATCAAACACATCTGAAAGCTGAGTAGTCTCTGTAAGAGGTTCTTCTCTTAACAAATCTTCCATTGAAATAGTACTTATTTCCTGTTTTTCTTCCTTTCCCTCATTTTTATCTTCTTCAACATTTTCAGGCTCCTTTACTTCAACATATGATATTGGCGATTCTTGAAAAATATTTTCTCTGAGATAATTACTTTGACGTTTTTCTTCGTCTATAATGTCTTGTAATAATTCTTTTCCAGAAACTTTCTTGTCTTCTTCATGAGTCTTTTCGTCATTGATAATATTTTGTCATGACGACAGATCACTTTGTCTAAATTCAACATTATTTTTTTCTCCGTCTTTTAATAACATTTGTTCATAGTCAAAGTCAACTTGTTTCAATATCCAAAACTTAGGCGCTGTTGACAAATATTTTGTCAAAATAATATCTCGAGCAACTGTTATATTTCTTTTTCATCTTATTAATTCATTAATTTCACTTGTCTTTTTTCCAATTTTTACAGAAAAATCTTTCTGAGTATATCAGTTTTCTCTCAAATATTCTGCTAATAACACTCATGGATGCTGTAACATAATATCTAGACAAATAAAATTTTCAAAATTCACTAATTCATAGAATCGTAGAATTTATAATCCTATAAAAAAATTCACTGTTTCATAGAATCTGTTAATATTATATCCCTTTTTATTTTTTTTGCAAAAAAATTCACTGTTTCATAGAATCTGTTATTTTTCCCAATTGTCACAGTGTCAAAAATTCACAAATTCATAGAAATAGTGAATTTTTGACATTATAAAAAAAAATTCACTAATTTAGTGAATTTTTACATTATCGATAATCAAATACTAAATAATTGTAAATCTCATTTTCTAGGATCTTTTTTCTTTCAATATATCTCATCTCAGACTATAGGATATCATATCGACGAAAGATGGCTTCTTATTTGATGACGAATTCATTTCTGAATTGTTATTGTGAGTGTGGTTATTTGTCTATCCTCATCATAAAAACATTCGAGAATTTTTGTTTTAACACGGTGTAACCTAGTATCTATTTTTCTAGAATCCGTATTTGGTAAAACCACAACCATACGATCTTTTGAAAACTTATGATGTGATATTGGATATTCTATAACATCTCAATTATCTCTTATTCGATACCTAATATCTCAATAGACTTCTGCTACATAATATTTATTAACTCTTCACTCTTTCTGTAGTTCTTTATATTCCTTTTTTATATCTTTATTTTTAGCAAAATAGAGTAGTCCTGTTGTTGAATTATCTAACCTATTCAACAATCAATATTCATCTTCTTGTGTGAATTCTTTTAACAAAGACTGTATTACGATATGGTCTTTCTCCTCAAATATATACTCTAAAAAAGATTTTTCTTTTCAAAAAGTTGTTGGGAATCATGCCGGTTTCCAAATATAATAGCACCAATTATCTTCATACCAAACAAATTTCATTAAGTATTTCAAAAATAAACCACAATCTGTTATATAATTTATAAAATCAAAAACAAGAAAAAAGCCCGAATAAATCGGACTTTTAAGTATTATAATTAAATTATTTAATTTTCTTATTCATAAGTTTCAATAGGATGTATGCTGTTGGTATAGCTACAAACAAACTACTGAAGAATGAAGCTACAACTCATACTCAAACTGTAAATGCGAATCTTTGAACAACTCCTGTTCCGAATATAAACATTGAACAAAGAACAAGCATAGTTGATAGAGATGTTCCTACAGATCTTCTAAATGTTTGCCAGATACTATCTTCGAAAACATCTTTATATGAGAATTCTTTTTTTGAATGTTTCATTATATTCTCTCTTGCTCTATCAAATATAATAATAACATCATTAATTCAATATCCAATAATAGTAAGAATAGCGATAATAAATACTGTATCTATTTGGATTGTTGAATCTAATCACATCCATAATCAGTAAGCACCAGCTGGAAGACTAATACTCAATACTGAAGATAATAATACTACTGATGCTAAAATACTAGGAGCAACATATTTTCTAATTCCTCAGAATGAGAATATCATATAGATCATCATTGCAATTAATCAGAAGATTAATGCTTTTACAGCTGTACTACGCATATAATCTCATACACTTGGTCCTATAACAGCTTGAGATACGATATCATCAGCTGATGTAATTATTTCATTATCAATCAAATATGCAGGAATAGCTAGAGATAATTCATTAACCTTTTCATCTGAATCAAGACTTCAGTTAATCTTTAATTTTACTACTTCCTCTTCTTGATCTACATTTACTTGTAGTTTTGGAAAACCTTTTTCTTGAAGTGAAGCTAAGAGATTATCCTTAAAATTTTCATCTTTTATTTCTCCATTAAATTCAACACTAACTCATCCTGTAAATTCTTCAGAAAATTCTGCATTGAAGAAAAATAAAATCCATGAAGCAATAGCTACAGTTATCGCAATACATAACCGGAGATATCCATTTTTTACAATACCGAAATACTTTTTCATCCCTCTGGGTTAAAAA
>JAEEGL016060777.1_pt1 | contig 11318 bp, 4 predicted proteins | sample 9134231 | NCBI WGS metagenome assembly JAEEGL01 (sample SAMN16246548, study PRJNA631951) | gut metagenome | biome: gut microbiome; feature: rumen; material: fiber-attached | host: Bos | place: Iran: Karaj | collected 2018-10
ATTTTTCGGCAGATAATACCCAGTATGAAGTGACGGTTCCCATCACTTCCCCTGGGCAAGGATTTGCAACCCTTGACCCGCTTTTTCGGAATCGGTTTTCATATAACTGTTGCAACAATATTTACAACAGCCATACTCAATCAATTCCGATAAGGGGAAACTTTCCCCTTAAACCTCTTTCCGTAAAAATATTGCCGCTGACCTCGACAACATTTTCACGGTGGCGGATAAAAACATACGATATGTTTTATCGCCGGATATGAAAACAGCACCCGATGTTTTGAATTCATCGGGTGCTGTTTTCATTTTTATTATTCGATATTAAGTTTTGTTTGTTGGCTTTTGCAACAGTAGTTTTTCACCCCTGCATTCAATATGAGCGCAGGGGTGAAAAGTTAATTTGAGCTATAGTTTAATTAATAATCATTAATTAACAATGAAAATATTCCGACTGATTATTTTGCCCTGTATTGTACATACTTAACAACATTGGAAACATTAGCTTGACCGGTAGGATCAGATGTTGCTTCCTTTGAAATGTCTTTGTAGAAGTAATAAGTATACACTTTAGACCTATCACGGTATCTATACTCAGTATGACTTGCAGATATTCTTTTTGTTCTAGTAACCATAGTCGTATTGTCCCAACTAGAGCCTTGATACCACTTATTACAATTACCACATGAACAGTTTCCTGCAGCATAATACGCCACAGTGCTTGGTGAACTAGTATAACCAGCAACACTCAACGGAGCGTCAACCTCAATCTCATGGCGTGAATAACTGCTATCCACTTGGTAGTTTGCATGATATCCTCGACCATTACACCAATGGAAATACACATAAACTGTTTTATTATATGAATCATCAACTGTTTTTGTTTCGACCTGTCTTGAGTCACTACCAGAAACAGCTGTTCTCGACCATGAGCTCCAGCTTCCATAGGAACCCCAAGCCCATGTTGTTTTTGAATCATCTCTGGTATAACCTGACATAGTCGAAGAATTACTTGTCTTCCAGTCTCTGTAAGTATATGTCCATTTGGTATTCACAATCTGCGCGCCGGAAGGCATTTCAGATGCCTTCACCCAGCCAGACACAGCATTCTGTTCTGCCGTTGCGTAAATATCAGAGGACGTAACATTTCCGGTGACTGTGATGGACGTTTTGCCTTTGGTTTTTATGGTATAGTAATCCGCCTTCGTATAGGTAATGCTGAGCACATCACCATAATAAACTGTCGCTCCACTGCTGAGGTTACCGGTTGAGGCGCCCTTATTCGGTGAACTTGTACGCTTAACTGTAATAGAATATCCTGTTCCGCTGTTCCATTTTGCAGTATAAGCATTGACGGTCCAATGAGCGTAAACCGTTGTATTAGTGTCAAATAACGAAACGGTAGTTGCCGTGATTTTTGTTCCGCCGGATTTTGCCGTATACCAACCGCCAAAAGTAAATCCTGTTCTTGTGGGGGTCGGCATTGTTCCGATTGCTTCACCATAATAGATGGTTTTGCTCGTTTCGCTTACCGTACCACCATTAGCATCAAAGGTCAAGGTATAAACGCCATTCAGATATTTTGCATATTCTTCTTCTGTTATTTCAATTATACTTCCGCTACAATTGATTAACTCCGGATTTGTTATACTTCCTCTGATTAATAAATTATCATTAACCTTAAGTTCACTGAAAACGCCCTTTTCAATTGCATCGGTTGTTTTCAAGGCTTTTATATTTCTGCAAAGAACCGCGTTTCCCAAAGATGATGTTATAGTGCTTTCACCATACAGTTCCAGTACGCAATCCTCGTCAGTCAGCGTCATCGCAAAGCCTGCAGAATTTACATTCACCTGTCCAAGCTGAACCTCGTGCGATGATGATTTAATCGGAATGCCGGTTGTGGATTGCAATGTAATATGGTTTATAACCGTGATATCGGCGTCTGAATTGACCGTAAGGTTGCTGATTGTATTTCCGCAACCGTGCAGGACAAACACTTCTGTGCTGTCTCCAACTGATATCTGCGATCCGTTCAGATTTTCACCGGTTCCGGCAATATAGATTAGAATATTCTTTGCGCCCGAATTTGTTGCGCCTGTAACGACATTTTGCTTATTAGTATTAACAGCAAAAGTATCAATGTTTTCAAACGCATTGTTCCCTATGCTTTCTATTTTTTGCGACAAAATCACTGTATTAAAGTCACAGTTTTTAAATGCTTCCGCCCCTATGGAAACGACTGACGGCATATTGACAAGTGTCAGACTTTCACATCCGTCAAAAGCATTTGCCGGAATATCTGTAATGAAATCAGAAAGCTGAACACCCGTAATCATGCTGTTGCCTTTAAATGCATTCGGGCTGATGCCGGTTACCTTAACGACGCTCTTTGTTCCATCCAAATTATCAATTACATGATACTCAGGAATTATAACAGTAGTATCTGTGCCGCTATAACCGGTAACAACACCGCTTTTATTGAATTCGAGTCCCTCTGTTTCGCCAACTCTCGATAAGACATATTCTTCAACTTCATAAGGAATCTCAAACGGAATAACGCTGATCTGATTATCGTCATACATATTAGTAGTATAAGAATAATCTTCAAAATTGTGCGTTTCGTTATCCATGACAGTGTATGTTGTAACAAAATATGCCGCTGTTTTTATATCATATCCAACAATGGCAAACACATGAGCTGTTCCCGCTTTAATCAATCGATGATATCCTGTTTTGGTGTTACCTGTCGTATAAACAATTGACTCTGTCAAGGACTCTGCAGTGCTGTATGTTACGGAAGACGTATATGAATTGCTGCTTGAAGCGGAAACCGATGAACCTTGCGTATTTGTTTCATCTCCACTTTGAATGTATGACTTTCCATATCCATATTCGGTAGCAATCCTCTCAGATACTGTCTTTGACACACTGTCGGTATTGCTTACGCTTCTGCTTCCTCCATATGATCTAGAGCTGTTCCAACTTGCATTACTTACCGTATCCGTTCCGGTATGTTTGATTGAACCGGTCTGATCCTGATGACCTGTATCTGATTCCGTACCGGTTTTATTTGCGACAGAACCGGTGTGGCCAAATTCTCCCCCTACTTTAAGACCAAGACCTGCCTCTGATCCAATATTTGCTCCAAGATCAACCGGCACGCCCTCAATGGGAACTTTAACGCCCCCACTAACGCCTACATTCATCTTTGCATTTGCATTTAATTCTGCATTAGTTTTAGTCGAAGTAGTATTATTAGTATCATGTGTATCATATGTTTTTGTGTTGCCTGTTCCGGTATGCAAATCATAATCCTGTGAAGAGTCATATGTTGTTGTCGTTGTTGACCCGGAAGAGCCACTGCTAACCAGCCAGTTGTTTTCATCCGTGGTGCACAGAATTCTTGCATCAGTCTCAGAAAGATTGTTTTCCTGCAAGTAGTTTTCATTCAACGAAACCGAATCCGTCCAACCGTTCGAAAGCGACCACTGCGCAGTATTTGTCGTAGAATTAGCAACTGTTTCCGTATACTGCTGCATTAAGCTCTCTTCAGTTTTAACTGTATACTCTTTGGATACAGTTCGCGATACGCCCTCGGAATTGATATATCCGAAATCTTCAATCACATACAAAGGCACATTTTCAATACGGCCGATTTCATAAGTAAACAGCAATGTGTTAGTTTCTTCACTCTCGATAATAATAGGAGCATCCAAATTCTTCTTTGTCCATGCTTTGTTTCGCTCGCTCATCCAGTTAGCTGTAAAAGTCAGATTCCCAATTGTTCCTTTCGGAACTGTTTTCAGAATACTGCCTTCTCCGTCAGACCAACCAACAAAAATATAGCCGTCAAGAGCAGGCGTCGGGAGCGTTGCTCCTTTATCAACTGTGTATTTGATTTCACTTACCGGAATGAGATCCGATTTGAATTGAATGGTATATTCGATTTTTTCCCAATGAGCATAAAGCTCAACTTCTCCCGTTTCTCCTGCTGCAATCTTCTTAATATTGGCAGCATTCGCACCTGCGGGCAAGTCATACCAACCGAGGAAAGCATATCCCGGAGCACTTACATTCTTTAATGTCAGACCTGTGCTGCTGTTGTAAGTCGGAGGATTGGGATTGAAAATCGAAAGTGTAGACAAATAAGAATCGCCGTTTGAAACATGGTAAATCACATTATATTGCTGCGACTGAAGCATCGGGATGACGATTTGCTCTTCCAAGACTGCTCCGCAAACAGAACAATGGCTTCCTTCAGTTAATCCAGTGGATGTTTCTGTTGCTGGCACGGCCGGATCAACCACAGCAGTGTGACCTTTAGCCTTTATAACAGTATCTTCAAGACTTATTTCATAGATGCCATCTTCATCGCTGAAATACTTATCGCACTTTGAGCAATACCAATAGTCACAGTTACCGTCTTCCTCACAGGTTGCATCTACTGCTTTTGTGGCAGTCATTTCGTGACTGCATCTGACAGTATGAGGCTTAAGTTCTACTCCATATCCGCCCGCATTATAACGACGAAGGAGAGTGACATCCTTTCCGTTTATCATATTATCGTCGTTTACATCGGCAGCATCCTCATTTATGGTAACATCATAGCCGCCTGCAATAAAGCGGCGAAGAAGTGTGACATCTTTACCGTTAACAGTTTTGTCGCCATTCACATCTCCGGGAATATAATCAATAATAGTAACAGCGCCGTTTTCAATGCTTAAAGCCACATTTTCCATTGAACTGTCAAAAACATCGCCTTTGCGATAACTGACAGTAACAGGAAGTGATTCATTCGGCATTGCATTTTCGGAAACGCTGAAGAAGAGAGTCAGGAATGTTCCGTCTTCCGTAGCAACCTCAGCCTCAGAATCATATGTGAAACTACAAGGGCTTTCATATTTTCCGGGCTTTGTAAATCCAAGTTCCGAAAAAACACCATTACTTACCGCATCTGTCAAAATAAGCTTTGAGTCGTATGTTAACGTAAGTTTGGCACCGGCAATTCCCGGATTGTTAGCTATCTCCAAATCAACTTGCACCGATGAACCCGGCGCAGCATATTTATCGTTAATGATTATCATAGGGTCGGTATTTTCATCGGCAAATACATTAAATGCCGCAATCGGCATACAGCCGAAAAATATTACCGCACTAAGTAATACTGCAATGATTCGTTTGCTCATATATGTTTCCTCTCTAATTATAATAAGGATTATTCCGATTTATGCTTCGAAAGATAAAAGCAAAGACAGCACCAGCAAGAAACAAATTAATAGTTTTTTTAATTCCACGCTTTCATTTAATAACGATAAATCCGTTCACAATATCAAGCGTGACATCATTCAAAGCTTCATCGTATATATCCCCGCTTTGATATGTACAGCTAACCGCGTACTTGTTGTTTCTCTTTGCGTCCGCAGGGATATCAAAGGTAAGTGACAGTATAATACCATCATTTTTTGCCATACCGCTTTCTGAATCCCACGTAAAATTGCAAGGATTGGATAATCTGCCCGGTTTTGTGAATTGAAGGGACGAAAACGCATCGCCGGATTCTGCTTTTGAAAGAATTAACATTGAATCAAAAGATATGGTTATTTTGGCGCCGGCAATACCGGGATTCTTAACAATGTGAATATTCACCGTTGATGTGTCAGCGTTTTTAGAAACGCTGACATCTTCAATGTAGATGGTCGGCTCTTTTATTTTGCCGATATCTTTTTTACCACCGGCAAATCCTCCTGTCAAAAAAGCAAACACAGACAGAAGAAAAGCGACAATTCTCTGAAAAAATGAGTGCACAATTTTCACATCCCAATTATAACTTAGTTATACCGTAATAATATCATTTCTAACATCAAAGTTGTAAAATCAATATACCCTGCACATATTCCTTATTGGGCTGTCAAAATCAGACAGCCCAATTTTCAATGGATAATATTACTTAGCGCGATACTGAACCCAGGTCTGAATATTCGAATAATCGCTGCCACTCGGGCATGTAGTCGATTCTTCAGCTCTGTCCTGATAATAGTAATATGTATATACCGGCTCCTGATAGTACCATCTTGTACCATAGTTATCAGATACTTTAACCTGTTCAGATCCAATATACCAAACTACATAGTATTTGCCGCTTACGGTATTCGGTGTGCTGGCCGTGTAATAATACCTATAGCCGCCCGAATTGTCGCCGGTATAAGTTAGCGTCAGTTGCTGATCAAATGTATACTCTCTATAATATGGGCAACTACTTGTTTTTGACTTGCTGCCGCTGCCGGTTCCGTCTGAGTTCGCACAGTATCTCCAGTATTTATAAACTGTTTTGTAATTTGAAGAAACAACATATTGTTCTGACCATACATTTCTGGAACCATTAGACGGATTTGAGTATACAGGACCCTGTGTTGCGCCCCAACTGGTTCTAACTGTATTATACTTTGTCCAACCGCTCATAGAAGACGATGAACTAGTTGTATAGTATCTGTGGTTATAGGTATACTTTGTACTAACAATCTGTGCTCCCGCAGGTACATTGGATGACAATACCCAGCCGGAAGTGGAGTTAAGCGTCCAGTGTGCATAAAGAGTAATGTTGTCATCATTATTAACAAGATCTGCCGGGGTTACCGCCTGTGTACCATTTGCAGTAAACCACCCTGCAAACGTGTAATAATCACGAGTCGGTACTGGTAGAGCATCTGTCTGAACACCAAAATAAGCTTCCCTTGAAGATTCACTGACATATCCGCCATTGGCGTCAAATGTTATAGTATACACGCCGCCGAGATATTTCAGATAATCTGCTTCAGTAATTGGGACAACATCATAGCCTGATGAGAACGTTATCAGTCCGTTCTGATTAACGCTACCGCAAACAAGCAGGTTACCATTCAAATATAATTGCGGATATAATTCTTCTGCCCCAATGCTGTTTAATAAAAGATTTCTTGTGAGAATCGCATTACCTCTTGCTGACGAAATCGTAGATTCTCCATAAAGCGACAACTCCGTTTGATCTGCAGTAAATATAACGCCAAAATTAGGAGCCGTTATTGTACTCTCTGCTAAAATAACACTTGCTGATGAGGTCTTGAGCGGAACATCTTTATTTGAAATAAACTCAGCATCTCTGATAACTATTTCATCAGCATAAGATATAATGCTGACATTGTTGAACACTCTGGGAGGCAAAGTGCTCCCGGTTTCATAAACCCTGCCATAAAAGCCAAAGAAATCAGTACCTTGAGGTATAGTGAGAGTTGAGTTGGATAAGTCAGTGCAATTATCGGGAATAACCAGGGCAATCGTTTTTGCACCTGATGCAGCAACCGCTTCAGCTACTGATTTATTTGCAGGATAAGCAACTATACCGTCCAATCCTTCGAATGCGTTATTTCCGAGATGTGTCACTTTATCACTAATCCATGTAATCTCCAATCCGGTACAGCCTTCAAAAGCGTTATCTCCGATAGAGGTTACATTTTTAAGGTTAATATATTTAAGAGCCGAGCAACCGCTGAAAGCGTTATCCGGTATCTCAGTAATAAAACTGGAAAGTGTAATAGCAACCACTCTGTTATCAGCATTGGAAAGATTATCTGCCACTTTAAACGCATTTTCAGCAATGCCTGTTACTTTTATTACTGTTCCATTTATAACTTTGTAATCAGGAATTCTTACCAAATCATCAGTTCCGTTATATGCTGTAACTTTGCCATCTCTGGAATACTGAAGTCCTGCACTTCCTGTTGTTTTTTCAGCAACATATTCCTGAATATCCATCGGAATTTCAAACGGAATAAAACCATTTTGATTATCATCATAAGAAGCAGTATCATATGAATAATCTTCGAAGCGATGTACATCTTCATCAAGAATAGAATAGTTGCATACAAAATATGATGATGTGGCAATATCATAGCCAACAACAAGGAACACATGTGCGGTTGTAGCCCACACCCAACGATGATAACCTTCAATAGTATTTGAAGTGGAAATTGTTTCTGTTATAGATTCGGTTTCTGCTGTTGAGAAAGTAATACCCGTTGAATAACTTTCAGACGTGGATTCTTGAGAACTGAACCCTTGAGTTGAGGTTTCAGAACCAGTGTTGATATAAGAACGTCCATATCCTGTTCTTTCGCTGAGCAATTCAGTAAGCGCTTTCGAAGTGGAATCTACGCTTGTTACAGAATGACTGCCACCGCGACCTGACTCAGAGTTCCAACTACCAGTAGATGTTGTATCAGAACCTGTATGAGTTACTTTGCCCGTCTGGCTAGAATCTCCGCTTGAAACAGTACCGCTTGTGTTAAATGTTCTGCCAACTGTGCTTGAATTACTTTCATTACCACCAAAAGACTGTGTAGAAGATAGAGATTGTGTAGCCGACAGTGAAGCCGTAGCTTCAGTTCCAACAGTTGCTGAGCCCTTATAACCAGGTGCCACTGGACCCTTTACTGTTGCTGAAGCAGAAACGGTGGCCGAAGCGGATTCTGTAGCAGATACTGATTCTGTCACACTCACATCATAATGCTTTTCAGCAGAGTGAGTAGACGAAACACTGCCACCTTGTGAACCAGTAAAGGAATTATTTTTGGTTGAGGTGTTCATGTCCGTTTCTTGTGCAGAATTATAATTAACAGTGGTTGTACTACCTGAACTACCGCTTGAAACATACCAGTTATTACTGTCGTTTGTAGCATATTCTCTTGCTTGAACTTCTGTCATTCCGTGTTCCGTAAGGTATTCCTCATTAACTGTCATGCCATCAGACCAGCCGTTAGCAAGAGTAATCCCATAGTTTTCAGTAGTAGCGTTAGCTACTGTGTTAGCATAATTAGTAACTTCGCTGGAACTAACGGTTTTAGAATGTGTGACTGTTCGTTCCATTCCAACACCGCCGTTAACAATCTTTCCAAAATCATATATTACAGAAACGGGAACATTTTTTATTTCACCAATTTCATAAGTGAACAGAATTTTATTATCTTCCTCAAGGACATACGGCCCACCAACATTCTTCTTTGTTCTGGCTTGATTTCTGTCGCTTAACCAGTTTGCCAATAATGTTTTATTGCCTGTTGTTCCCACGGGAATACGCCTGAGAATATTTCCTTCGCTATCAGACCAACCGACAAAGCTATATCCAGACAATGTAGGCGTCTGCAAGACCTTTCCTTGATTAACTGTATAAGTGTCGTCGCTAACTGGAATTAGGTCTGAATCATATTGAATTGTATAAACAATAGGAGTCCAATGAGCATATAAATGTTTTGTCCCACTCTCACCAGCGGGTATTCTGGTAATTTTTGTTGAGTTTTCATCCTCTCCATCATACCATCCATTAAACCTGTAACCAACAGAACTTAACGGATTAAGTGTCAATCCTGCGGATGTATAGGAGTATGGATTATCATTCTGCACTCCTATCGACTGTAAGTATTCATCGCCATCATACAGATGATAAATAATTGCATAGTTCTCTCCAACTATAGGAGGTATTTCTTCCTGCGGAATCAATATTGCATTACATCTTGAACAGTGACACCCTTCAGTTAATCCGGTAGTTGATTCGGTAGGTTCAACAGCCTCATCAATGACTTCTATATGTCCTAACGCATTAACAAGCGCGTCTTCAAGAGTGATTTCGTAGGACCCTTTGTCATCACTGAAATATTTTTCGCACTTAGTGCACTGCCAATATTCAATATTACCGCTTTCTGTGCATGTTGGCTCAACAGCATCTGTCTTTGTCAAATCATGCTGACATTTTGTTGTATGAGGTTTTAATTCAACGCCATAACCTCCTGCGATGAACCTTCTGATTAAAGTAACGTCTTTACCGTTAATAACATCATCATCATTAACATCTGCGGCGTCTTCATTGATATTAACACCATATCCACCGGCATTAAATCTGCGAATAAGGGTAACATCTTTTCCGTTTACCTGCCCGTCGCCGTTAACATCTCCGGGAATATAACTGATAATTGTGATAAAACCGCTTTCAAGATTTACATTAACCGAATTTAAATCTGAATCATAAATATCGCCGCTGTTATAAAAAACTCTTACTGGCAGTTTGGCATTTGCCTCAACATCGGATGCAACCTGAAATGTAAGTGTCAAAATAACGCCGTCATCTGTTGCCACTGCATCCAAAGAATCCCAGTTGAAATTACACGGTCTGTCATAAGAACCGGGAGGAGTAAAATCAAGTTCGGAGAAAACTCCGTTACTCTGAGAGTTTAACAAAGTTAGATTGTCATCATATGTAACAGTAATCCTTGCGCCAGCGATTCCGGGATTATTGCTGATTTTTAATTCTACGGTTGCTGTAGAATCCGGAGCCGCATACATACTGACAACAGAGATAGTAGGCTCATTAATCTCTTCGGCAAAGGCAATAATTGAACCTGCCGGAACACAGCCCAAAACTATAAACAAAGCAAGAACCAGTGACAGAAATCTTTTTTTCATATTATTCCTTTCTACTTAACAATTATTTTCCCTTCAGCTTTACTGATGGATACATTGTTAAGATTTGTATCATAAACATCTTCATCTCTAAAAGAGCAATGTATTTCGAAACTATCTCCTGACAACAGCTTTTTGGGGAGTTTAAATGTCAATAATAAGACCGCTCCGTCCTCTTCAGCCACTGAAGATTCAGAATCCCAGCTGAAATTACACGGGTTATGCATTTTCCCGGGAGGCATATAGTCCAATTCTGAAAATGCTTTTCCGGGTTGAGCTGAATCAAGTTTTAATCTGTCATCATAGTAGATTCTTAAAAGAGCACCGGCTATGCCTGGATTATTTTGAACAGAAACGATGACAGAAGCTTCACTGCTATCAGATGATACTGTAACATCTTCAATGATAAACGACGGCCACGTTATGTTCTCTTCAGTTTCTACTGTTTCAGCGTAAACAGAATACTCTTCGGTTTTATTGTAAGAGTTAAATAAGCCGTTACATCCTGAGAACAATGTCAAAACAGTAGAAGTAGTAATGATTAAGCAGATAACTTTTTTTATCATTTGATCACCCGGTGAAGTATCAAACTACAGTTATGGAGCCATTTGTAATATCAAGATTGACATCATCCAAATTCTCATCATAGATATCTCCGGTGCCATAAGAAATGTTTACGGGAAGCTGAGAACCTGTTGTGGCATTTTCCGAAACTTTGAACGTCAGAACTAAAACCGGTCCATCATCCGTAACCATTCCGCTTTCAGAATCCCAGCTGAAGTTGCAAGGATTTGAATATGATCCCGGTCTTGTATACTGGAGTGATGAGAAAG
>JAEEGL016918465.1_pt1 | contig 11318 bp, 7 predicted proteins | sample 9134231 | NCBI WGS metagenome assembly JAEEGL01 (sample SAMN16246548, study PRJNA631951) | gut metagenome | biome: gut microbiome; feature: rumen; material: fiber-attached | host: Bos | place: Iran: Karaj | collected 2018-10
ATGTGAAGGCCAAGGATCTGCCGGAGCTGAGCCCGGAGGAGAAGGCCATCCTCAAGACCGCCAATCAGCACATCAACGAGAGCAGACTGATCTCGGGCCGCATACAGGACTCCGCAGTCCGCGAGGCCGCGGGCAAGGCCCTTTCCGAGGCCGAGCTCATAACAAGGGTTCTGAGGGAGCAGCCGGAGAGCATCAAGAGCTGTCACCAGTTCCTGAACTATTACCTGCCCACGCTGGAGGTGGTCATCAAGAAGTTTTCGTCTCTGGAGACCAGCGGCGTGGACATCGAGAGCACCAAGGCCCACATGCTGTCCTACCTGTCCGACATAGGCAAGGCCATGGACAAGCAGTACACCAATCTGTTTGAGAGCGAGAAGCTGGATCTGTCCGTGGAGATGGAGGCCATGCAGAACGCCTTCAAGCGAGACGGCCTGATAACCGAGACCGAGATCCCGGTCAGCGCCGAGACGGAGATAAAGCTGACAGTGTAGCGGCGAAGAACAAAAGCAAAGGATCCGCAGTATTGCATAAGCAGTGCTGCGGGTTTTTTATTAGTGAAGAATGATAAACAGTGCGGTTGTTTTTAATTTGCGAAAAAAAATTTATTTTGGCACCGAAATAACTTGACAGGGGGTTTCGATGAGTGCTATATTATGTTCGGTACCAAAATAAATTGCATGTCATGTTGCGGGTGAACGGATTCCGCAGAAAGGAAAAAAGAATGGAAAAGACTATAGATGAAAGACTTTTTGAGCTCGTGATGAGAGCTCCCCACGCAGTAAGAAAGAATATGATGGGCCCCTTCGGCAGAATGCCCGGCGCACCGGAATGCCCGGAGAGACCCATGGGCCGCGGCGAAGGCTGCAGACCCGGCAGAGGTCCTGAGTTCGGCCCTGGCAGAGGTCCCGGCTTCGGTCCCGGAAAAGGCCCTGAGTTCGGCCACGGCAGAGGCCCCGGCTTCGGTCCCGGAAAAGGCCCTGAGTTCGGTCCCGGCAGAGGCCCCGGCTTCGGTCCCGGCAGAGGCCCCGTCAGAATGCACGGCGGCCCCAAGCCCGCATTTGCAAGAGAAAGACTGCTTCAGGTCCTTGCCGGCTTCGATGGCGGCGTCAGACAGAAGGCCCTGATCGAGGAAATGAAGGTCAACCCCTCCTCCATGTCCGAAATGATCTCCAAGCTGGAGCACGATGGCTACGTAAAGCGCACCGTGGATCCTGAGGACAAGAGAGCCACCCTCATAAGCCTCACCGAGTTGGGAGAAGCCAGAGTAGCTGAACTCTCCGACGAGAGAAACGAAAGATTCTCCGTACTCTTCGCAAAACTCACCGAAGACGAAAAAGTCCAGCTCCTGACCCTTCTTGAAAAACTCACAGCAGAGGATTAGAACAGGCTGTAAAGCTAAAACAGAACCCAATACACCCCGCAGCTCTGTACTGCGGGTTTTTGATTACAGAAGTTGGCATCTATGTATTGAATACTATAAATAATGGTGTATAATGGAAAATAAACAAATTACTATTTAATTATTGACACCATATATAACACCATATATAATAAAGGAGTAACATATGTCCAAATGGGATAAGCTATTAGCCAGATTGCTGTCAATGCCGAACGACATGCGATTCGAGGAACTTCAAAAGATCCTGGAAGCTTACGGATACGAAATGCATTTACCGGTCAGCGGCAGCAGTCACTGCACTTTTCGAAAAGAAGGCTGCAGCCCGATCACAATACCCAGACAAAAGCCTGTCAAGATAGTCTATGTGAAGATGGTCAAAGCCTTAGTTGAGGGGGATTCGAAAGATGAAAAGCATTGATTATTACATGAACCTGCCATACCGGATGGAACTTATACCTGATCCGGAGGAGGGTGGCTTTGTGGTAAATTATCCGGAACTCCCCGGATGCCTAAGCAGCGGGGAAACCATTGAAGAAGCAATCAGAATGGGAGAGGATGCAAAACACGCCTGGCTGGATGCCGCTCTCGAAGATGGCGTGAAAATAGCCGAACCGGACTCCTTGAACGAGTATTCCGGTCAGTTTAAGCTGCGCATCCCCAAAACTCTCCACCGCTCTTTGGCAGAGCATGCGAGAGCTGAAGGCACAAGCATGAACCAATACTGCCTGTACCTCCTGACAAGAAATGATGCACTAAGGGCACAGCGGTAGAAAAGAAAATCAAATAGAAAACCCGTTCCTGCAATGAACTCCGGAACGGGTTTTCTTTTTATTCTGGGATAGACCTAATCTTCCGTATACTCCAATACATCAGAAACTGAACATTTGAGAATAAAACAGAGTTCGTTCAACGTTGCTGTTGTAATGGGCTTCCCTTTTTTCATGCGATATATCGTATTCGCTGAAATCCCATGCCTGTAGATTAAGTCATAGGTGGACATGTCTTTATTATTCAGAGTGTCCCAAAGCGGAGCATAGGATATCATCGCAAAAAACCTCTCGACAAGAACGATAGTATCATGCTCTATTAATTGACTATGCTTAATATATTGAGTATAATTAATATGCATTATAGTCTTAACAAATTGATGTCCAGATTTATAAAAGTGGAGGCTTATCATGAACTACAGAAAGCCACTTTACCTTCTGTCGATTATACTTGCGGTGTTTATCGTTTTTAGCCCATTGAAGGCATTCGCAGATGACATCATGGAATTCGAAGGTGTTAGTTTTCTGGCGTGGACGGATTCACTGGCTGTAGAACAAAATGGTTCTGGTTCATCAGCATCTAATTGTCTTCCAAGCGTACCGGGAAACTATTATCTTTTGTCCGATGTTTCCATTAGTAATACGTGGAATTCTCCTGCTGGGACTATCAGGATTTGTTTGAATGGAAAGGCAATCAATGCCAATGCATCTGGTAATATCGAGAACCGAATGGTTATTACTATCCCTGTGAATTCAGAATTACATATATTTGATAATGAGGGATCTGGAATTATTACCAGCGGTTATATGTCCAATGGTGATGGCGCCGGGGTCAGAATTGAGGGCGGTACTTTTTATCTCCATTCTGGCTCAATCACAGGTAATACGGGCGGAAAAGGCTCCGGCGTTTATGTTGGAGAAGGCGGCACCTTCTATATGATGGGTGGTTCTGTTACTGGTAATCCCTGTACATATCAAATGGATTCATCCGGGGTTTATGTTGCTTCTGGCGGTATAATAAGCATTTCCGGGAAAATTAATATCGCAGGAAACACAAAACAGGATGAATTTTATAATACGTACGACTGTAATGTTTTACTGGAAACAGGAGCGGTAATCAATGTCATTGGTCCGCTTGAAGCTAGAACAAAGATTGGTGTAGATACTATCACGATACCGACAAATGGAAGCCCTGTAAAGGTTGCGACGGGTCTTTCTAGTAGTCGTGACGTCAGGTATTTATTTGCTGATAAATCAAATTCTCTGCATGTCGAAGTTGATGCCTTAGGAGATGCATATCTTGTGTCTGGCAGGGCTCCTTCAGTAGATTTGTTTATTGATGGTGAACCTGTCATAGAAGTACTTGCGGATGACTTTTATGGTGATGGGACGGTTAAGTATAATCCTGTTTCAAACAAGTTAACGTTGAAAAATGCAAATATTGTGTATGAAGACTATGCTCAGTATATAAATGGTAGTGGTGATGTCTGCAGAATATACAGTGGTATTTATTATAATGGCGATTTGCCCCTAATTATTGAGCTTATTGGAACTAACTCAATAACTTCAGCAACTAATATATTCAGTTTACGTCTGGATGATGCAAACTGTGGGATATGTTGCAGTAATGAAATTGTATTTGAAGGAAACGGAAAACTTGTTACTGCAAGTGGTGAAATGTCATATGAAGGACCATGTTGCGGTATTCGTGCAACAATTATAACTGTAAATGGGCAGATAATTGAAGCATATGGAGGGAAAGCTGCTGAGAGGTATTCAGCAGGTATTGATGGTGTTTTACATCTAAAGTATGGTGACGTTAAAACTAAAGGCGGAGATTCGACTAACGGTGAATCCTTCGGCTGTAGGTCTATAGTTGTTGATGATGGAAACCTTGTTGTGGAGTCTGGGACTGCCTATGGCTCAAGTATTGCTATAGAAGGTTCACTTGAAGTTAATAATGGAACTGTTGATATTAAATCTGGCTCAAACATTAACGATGGATCAAATTTTGAGTATCAAAGTACTGGTGTATATGGAGTTGTATTAGTTAAGGGTGGATTCGTTAATATCCTTGCGGGTGATTCAACTGTTAACAGCTATGGTATTCATAATTTAAATGTTGGTTCAGGTTATGTTTCAAATATAAAAGGCGGAGTCCTTAATGTAAGTACAAGTTTTGGAAAACGAAGTAGTATTGCCATTTATGGATCTAATGGTTATGGGGGACTAACAATAGATGGAGGCGATACTACAATAACTGCTGGGAAATCAAATCGCGAAAGCATTTGCGTTGGTTGTACAAGTTTTCAAATGAACGCGGGGAGTGTCGTTGCTGTTTCTGGCGAAGCGCCTGACAGTATCCCCTGCAATGCTCAGTTGTCCATTAATGGAGGCTCTTTGGAACTGATTGCTGCAGGGCCTGGCACAAATGTTCAGGTATGTAGTTCTCAGCCTGTAATAGGTGGACATGCTAACGTCCAAACTGTATCCACAAATTCGGATGGAAGTGATCCCGTTGATTATGTTCCCGGAAACTATGCGCAGTATAAGTATCTGAAGTCTGGTGATATTCCCGGATGGAATACCACATACAATGTTCAGATAACCCCGGGTTCAGGGATGCTTCCCGCAGAAACATATAGCGAAACCGTTTCTTCTTCAGATAGTATGACTGCGCAGGTCTACACTGCTGATTCCGGGTACTATTTCCCCGAAGGGTATGCTGTTTCTTTCAACGGAATAAATGTTACAAGAAACAGTTCAACACAAATCACGGTTGCGGGTATTCCGACTACTGATACCGCAATCGTCCTTCCCGATGCAACGGCAGAAAGCATAGCAACAGAAAGATTTGCAATTGAGTTTTCTCAATCCGGCATTGCAGTTGATTCACTCAGTAAAGATGAGTCTTTCACGCTGAATGTGCTAAGCCCGGGGATTCCTTTGACTGATTTTGAGGGCGGCGCAGGCTTTACGCTTAGCTTCGATCCAGAGGCAATTGATTTGGTGAGTATTGATTCTACAGATTTGTCCGGATGCGATTTGAGCAATGATGTTACTGATTTAGACACAGCTAAGAGCAGTGGCATTATCACTATCAACTCCTCTCGCGTGGAAAGTCCGTTGACAGCAGGCGAAGCAGTGATACGCAGCACGATCTCCCCTAGAAGAAGCGGCTCAGCCACTTTCGAATTCATCATTGATGAGCTGTCAACTGCTTTAGGGGAAGAGTCAAAAGTCAAATATACAACAACAATTAACCGTGATGTTCACATACATGAATGGAGCTCCGGTGAGATCACTAAAAAAGCGACCCCATATGTTCAGGGTGAGAGAACCGCTGCTTGCACCCTTTGCGGTGAGATAAAGACCGAATACTTTGACTATGATGGTCTGCTCGGCGATATCAATGGAGATGGTTCTATAACAAATTATGACGCGACTCTGCTTCGCCGTCACCTTGCTCGGAGGCTAACACTGACCGAAGACCAACTGATTCCTGCGGATATCAATGGTGATGGAAATGTTAACAACTATGATGCCACAAGGCTCAGACTTTATATAGCCGGACGGATAGATAGTCTCATGAATAATACTAGTAATCCATCCGGAGGGTCTGACCCTTCAGGTAACGGAGAGAATCGACTACTTACTGGCGCCAGAAATACTGACGGTGTTATCACTATTGGTGGAAAGTCCGTTGCGGCTTCTTGCGATACCACCAATGTGGCAGTATATAGCAATGGGGAGTCTGTTGGCACTGAAGCCGGTATAACAGTTGCTCTTTACGATATATATGAAGTTGTGACTAACACTGTAGACGAAGTCATTAAAGTGATTTCCAGACAGACTTGGGCTGTAAATGGGGCTGTACAATATGATCCGGATGCAGATACCATAAATCTTGCAAATGTGGATGGTACTGGTGTTCACACTCTTTGCGGATTTGACTTTCCTTTGAATGATGACAATACCATCAATACAGGAGCGTTTATTTTGGAGGGCGTCAGTTCCCTGAGTGATATCAGCAAGGATAATATCGTCTATGTCTACGCTGGACCTGTAAGCAATAGTATAACAAAAATTACGGTTGGCACTGCGGTCGCAGAGGGGAAAGTAACCAAGATCAGTTCTAATAATGATACGTTCACTATTGGTGGGAATGATTACAAACTTGCAATTTGCGCCACTGTTGACCCGGCTTATTTCATGGCATGGCTGAACGGTGGGAATACCATAAAGGCATATCTTGGTCCGGACGGAAGAATCTATTCCGCTAAGGCTGTTACTTCCACGACAAACACTATATATGGCATTCTTCTTAAGAGTGAAAGAAAAACTACTGGTATAACAGATAATCTTGCTAAGGTTCAGATATTCACTCAGAATGGGGAGACCGTTATATACGATATGGTAAGTGCACTTGACAGCGATGGCGCAAATGGCATTTCCGGCGGTACAGCATTCGCCAGCCAGGGAGATCTTGTCGAATTTTCTATCAATGCACAGGGTCAAATTAAGGACGTTATTGCCACTGCTGCGCTACCTGGTTCTTATGGTTCTACTGTTATCGGCGACCATGGTCTGGTTGGCGGAGCATTCATTGATGAAGATACTGTAGTGTTCGCTTACACTGATGATGGCTCTGCAAATTCCATCGCAAAAGTTGAGAACTACAGCGTAATAACTGGACCGATGCTTTATGGTCAGACTCTTTGTATTGGAACCATCGCTGGTACTTCTGCCACAAAGCTTACTGCTGTTATTGTAGATGGAACAGGTATTGTTAATAAGAATGCTGAATATGTGATTTTCACTGGTTATGACATCGTACAGAACGGCGACCTGATTCATGTTTTAGGAGTGAGCAGCGGTTCTGCTGCGTATATCGGAGACAACACAGAATTCGCAATACCAACCATTTATGGCGCCTGCGCTTACACTTTGAGATTCAACGTTGATGGTGTTGCAACTGTAGACCAAACCAAGGTCTCTGGATTCAATGCTGAAACAGTCACAACACTTTCTGTTGACGGTTATCAGGCTGTAATCAATGGTGCTGCAATTGAAGTTGAAACTGATATTACTATTTTCAGAAAAACTGGTAGCTGGTCCATAAGTTCTGGCTCATCGGGGCTAACTAATGCGATTGGAGGAAGCCTGTCACTGATCAATACTGACACAGATGCTGCATACGAAATTGCAGTAATTATAAAATAATTAGTTATAACCCAAGATAGATTTCCTGCGAAAAACCACTTTCAATATAACCATCGTTTGTGGAGGGTCGTTATGAAGAAAAGAACATTGATTTCAATCGTTATCCTAACATTGGCATTTATCTTGTCGAACCATGTTTTGGCCTTTGCAGAAGGATCGTTTTCCATTGAAATCACTCAGAATGGCACCGTAGTAAGCAGTATCGCCAAGGATTCTACCGTGACAGTTACTGTTAAGTCACCGGCAGTGGCGTTGGCGGACTCCGAGGGTGGTGTCAAGTATATTTTGTCATTCAACAAGGATCTAGTCCAGCTTGTGGATGGCACCATCAGTACAGCCGTTCCAGGAACAGCGATTAACACTGACGTCTCTGATGTCGATTATGCAAATGCGCATGGTGTAATAGAGGTCAATTCCAGCAACGTTTCTGCAGGAATGACTACTGGTGACGTTGTTGTATCTGCAGATTTTACGGCAGTCGCTGAAGGCAATGCATCCTTCAGCTTCACCATAGCGGAAATGTACGATATGGATGGCGGCATGCATATAAATGATTATGTGGTACCTTCCTCACAAAGTGTAACGATATCTGATCAGACTGAATATAAGCTCCCGGCACTCACTTTCAGCCATAGCGCCTCCTTCGGCAATGACCTGCAGCTGAATTTCTATGTTCCAGAGCCTTCGTTGGCTGGATATGAAAATGTTAGGTTGAAGATCGAAAAGCAGGAATATACAAACAACGGAGGGGATGTTTACACATATAAGACCGTCGATATTGATACTTACACTTTCAGGACGATGAGCGGGGTCAGGAACTACAGATTTCTCTTCAATGGCATCGCTGCCAAAGAGATGGGTAATGAAATAAAGGCCTATGTGCTTGCGGATAAAGATGGCCATACCTATACAAGTGAGCCGGATATCTATAGCATCAAGACCTATGCCTATGCATGCCTGAACAGCGACAGCCCGAGTATTACGGAATCATTTAAGAAGCTGATTGTATATATGCTTAATTACGGCTCTTTTGCACAGCAGTATTTTAACTATAACATAAATAACCTTGTTAATGCTGATCTGACTGATGAACATGTCGGTCTCACAGACGAAAGAAAGATATTAGCATACACGCTTCTTGATGACGGTACATACAGTGTTTCCGCAGGAGAAGATATCTATGCTGTAACACAGGTAAAGATCCCGTCGACTCATAATGGCAAAGCCGTGACACAAATCGCTGCAAACGCGTTCAAGAATTGTGATCACCTTAAGCAAGTAATCATTCCTGAAGGTATGAAGGTTATAAATTCGTATGCATTTGATGGGTGTACAGCTTTGAATTCACTCGTACTCGCGAACTCGATTGAAAGATTTGAGGATTATGCATTCGCAAACTGTGACTTCAGTTCTGTAACGAGTCTGCCGAGTTCGCTGCAATACATTGGGGCAAAAATGTTGGATCAGGCGACTTGGCCAACAACTATTACCATTCCTGCTTCAGTAACGTATATAGGTTCATCAATGCTTGGAACGGTAAAAACACCATATCCAACCATTTATTTTGAGAGTACTTCAGGTTGGTATATGGACATTTCTGATAATAATGAATTGGGAGTGTATATAAATCCGTCTAATAAAAGGGTGAGCGCCGCCTACATACAAGGCCTGGGCAATACAGCATTATCTAGTAGTAACTATCTGGTTAATCTAGACCAAGGGATAACGCTTAATTATAACTACAATACAACTGCTTCACCAAAATACATAACAATTCACTATGTATTTGAATTTTGGGATAGTCAGGGCAAGTTCAACAACGCACATTATTTTGTGGCTCCATCTGGCTCCTTTGGTACAGCAAGTGGGGTTAGATCAGAAAGGCTGAATTTCAGTTTGCCGGCATCTGTGGATACACAAGAGTATGAGAGTTTCTTGTACTTCTGGAAGGGATTTAAACTAATAAAACAATAATTTGAATTATATTATCGATTAAAGGATAAAAGACATGCAAAACCAAAAAGACAAGTACGAAACAGTGGAAATTGAAGTGATCAAATTCAACAGCGAAGACGTCATCATTACCAGCGGTGGCGAGGACCCGGATCCCAACGAAGGTCCTGTAATCTAGTAAAAACAACAAACCAAAGGCCAGCTCCCAGATGGAGACTGGCCATTTTGGAGTATTTTATATTTTGAAATGTTATGTATCAGCTTATTGTTATAGCTGATCCAGCAATAGCGATTAATATCAATGCCTCTGTCTCTATTCCGTATGATAGCGCAATAAGGGTCTGGTGTCCCGATAAAGAAAACCATTTAGCTAACTTAAGCCTTACTCCACCAAGCGGGTACGAATTATCCAGTGTGGAGAATGGATTTGAGATTCTGTACTCATTTACTGTAATTGGCATTCCGTCGCTCACGTTCAGTCACAGCGCATCCTTTGGGAATGACATGCAACTTAATTTCTATGTACCGGTTTCCAAGCTTGATGGGTATGATAACGTCAGCCTTAAAATTGAAAAACAGGAATATACCAATAATGGCGGGGATACGTATACATATAAGACCGTAGATATTGATACCTATACATACAGGACCATGAGTGGTGTGCAGAATTACAGATTTATCTTTAATGGTATCGCCGCAAAGGAGATGGGAAATGAAATAAAAGCATATATACTTGCCGATAAGAATGGTCATACATATACGAGTGATGCAGATGTATATAGTATAAAAGCCTATGCCTATGCATGCCTGGAGAGCACTAGTTCTTCAATAACTCCGGAGTTCAAGACTCTGGTTGTAGACATGCTTAATTATGGTGCAAGCTCACAAAGGTACTTCAAATACAATCTGAATAATCTGGTGAATGCAGATCTGACTGAAGAGCAGAAGGCCATGGGAACACACTAATAGCAAGTATTGTGGATGAAATAAAGCGTGTACTCGTTAAGGAGCCAAAAGCGATTTGTACCAAAGAAAAGTGAAGCATGATCATTTTCTCCCCGGGAAGCGTTGTATTTTTACAGTTCTTCCCGTTTTTTTTATTTCCCTTTATATTGTGTATGTGCTATACTGTAAACACAAAATAGGAGGTTTTTGCAATGAAAGGGAAGAGATTGCTTTCTTTGATCCTGAGCGTGGCCATGCTCCTTATGTGCATGCCCCTCAGTGCCTATGCGGCCAACGGAGAGTCCGTCATAGACAAAGTCACATATAAAGGGACATCCATCGCGCCCAAGGACAGGAACATAGTCCTGAGCGTGCCTGCCAGCTTCACCGGCAGCATAGACATGTCCAGCGAGCTCAGCATCAGCTACATAAAGCTCAACTATAAATACTTCGCGGAGATGTATCCCGAAGGCGCCACCATCAAGTACGGTGAGACCAAGATCCTGAGGACCCAGTACGAGGTCACCGAAAACGGCAAGACCTCGTCCTACACCAGCGATTACAAGGTAAGCCTCCAGAAAAACGAATTCATCTCCCCCAGCTTTGAGGGCAGGCTCAGCCTGCGCCTTTCCATGGACGGCAGCGCGCTGCAGCTCACAAAGGCCCAGTTCGAAAAGCTCTACAAGCAGAATGACGGCAAGGCTATGGGCGGCATCACCATAGAGGGCGCCAAGGCTTCCGTGGTCACCTTCAGCGTGAACAACGGCAGCCCCATCGACACCTCCGTGGGCGGCAAGGTGCAGGCGGCAAACCTGGACAGGCTCTACCTGCAGCCCAAGGGCGTGGGCACCGCCAGCTTTAAGGTAAGCGCCTACGATACCGACGGCAAGACTGTGGACGGCTATATCTCCCTGGATGTGGAGGTCATCAAGTCCACAAAGCTGGCGGATATCAATATCGAGCTCAGCCAGCTGGAGACCTACGGCCTCAGGCGAGCGAACCTGGCCACCATCTTCCAGGAGGCTGCAAAG
>JAEEGL011866218.1_pt1 | contig 11317 bp, 12 predicted proteins | sample 9134231 | NCBI WGS metagenome assembly JAEEGL01 (sample SAMN16246548, study PRJNA631951) | gut metagenome | biome: gut microbiome; feature: rumen; material: fiber-attached | host: Bos | place: Iran: Karaj | collected 2018-10
TCGGCCAAGATCCGTACCTACAACTATCCTCAGGGCCGCGTAACGGACCACCGCATTGGCTGGAGCATGTACAACCTGCCCGTGTTTATGGACGGAGACATCCAGGAGTGCATTGACCAGCTGCAGATTGCGGAAAACGCAGAGCGGCTCAAAGAAGCAGGGGAGGAAGCATAATATGGCACGCAACCCCGAAGAACTCAAGGCGCTGGGCCACAAGGCCGAATACAGCCAGAATTACGCTCCCGAGGTGCTGGAAACCTTTGAGAACCAGCATCCAGACAATGACTACTGGGTGCGTTTCAACTGCCCGGAATTCACCACGCTGTGTCCCATCACGGGGCAGCCGGACTTTGCGGAAATCCGCATCAGCTATGTGCCGGATGTGAAGATGGTGGAGTCCAAATCTCTGAAACTGTACCTGTTCAGCTTCCGTAGCCACGGAGATTTCCACGAAGACTGCGTGAACACCATTATGAAGGACCTCATTAAGCTGATGGATCCTAAATACATTGAGGTGACGGGCTTCTTCACGCCGCGCGGCGGCATCTCCATCTACCCCTACGCCAATTACGGCCGCCCCGGTACCAAGTGGGAGCAGCTGGCCTGGGAAAGGCTTTCCAAGCACGAATAATCCGATATGATTAAAAGGGCTTAGCCCTCGTACGGCCGGAAGGCGAGGCAGGCGTTGTGTCCTCCAAAGCCGAAGGAGTTGGAAAGGCCCAGCGTAAGGTCTGTCCTGACGGCGGTGTTGGGCGTGTAGTCCAGGTCGCATTCCGGGTCTGGCGTATCCAGGTTGATGGTAGGAGGAACGATGCCCTCCTTCAGGGCCAGGATGGTGGCGATGGCCTCGGCCGCACCGGCGGCGCCGAACATATGGCCGGTCATAGACTTGGTGGAGGAAATGTGTGCCTTGTAGGCATAGTCTCCCAGGGCGGTCTTGCAGGCCAGGGTTTCGGCCACGTCGTTCAGATGGGTGCCCGTTCCGTGGGCATTGATATACAGATTGTCTTTCTTTTCGTCGAATCCGGCTTCCTGCAGGGCGTCGCAAATGGAGCGGGCCTGGGTGGTGGCATCCGGACGGGGCGCCGTAGCGTGGTAGGCGTCGCAGGTGTTGCCGTAGCCCACAATCTCTCCGTAGATGGTGGCGCCGCGCTCCAGGGCGTGCTCCAGGGATTCCAGGATGATGACGGCGGCTCCGTCTCCCATCACAAAGCCCTGGCGGTTCAGGTTGAAGGGCAGGGAAGAGTACTTGGGATCCGTGGCGCGGGTGAGGGCCTTGGCATTGTAGAAACCGGCTACGCCGAGGGGAATGGTGGCGTGCTCACTGCCGCCGGCGATGATGGCGTCGGCATACCCGTGCCGCACGGCGCGGAAAGCCTCCCCGATGCAGTGGGAAGAAGTGGCGCAGGCCGTCACAATGTCCAGGCAGGGGCCCTTGGCCTGGTGCTTGATGGCAATGTGACCGGCGGCGATATTGGAAATCATCGTGGCGATGAACAGCGGGGAAATCCACTTGCCCGTAGGATCTTCAATCATCTTGAGCGTTTCCCTGTACTGCACGTCGAAGCCGCCGATGCCGGAACCTACATATACGCCCAGGCGGAAAGGGTCTATGTTGGCGTTCTCTCCATCCGCGACGAGGCCGCTCTGCTGCATCGCCTGCCAGGCCGATGCCATGGCGTATAGCGTGAAATTGTCCTGCTTGCGGATGAACGGCTTGTCCATGCCGAACTTTTCGGCATCGAAATCCTTGACTTTGCCGGCAAAGGTAACAGGCATATCCTTGAAGGATTCCACGTAGTCTATTCCGCACACACCGCTGATGAGGTTGTTCCAAAAAGTCTGGACGTCCTGTCCTATGCAGGAAACAACCCCCATTCCAGTAACTACAACGCGTTTCGGTTCCATATATAAGTTCTTTCTTTGTCAGTTATTTAACCCACAAAGATAGGCAAAATGAGCGATATTACAAAAATTGGTATATCCCGAGTTTTTTGCATAACTTTGTGTGACCCATTTATCTTAACCATGAAAACGACTGAACAAAGTTCGAATTACGAACACCTGGACACGATGACCACCCGGGAAATCCTGGAAGGCATCAACGAGGAGGACCGTCACGTCCCCGTGGCCGTAGCTCAGGCCATCCCCGCTATTGAAAAACTGGTTGACGGAATTGTAGAACGCGTCCCCAAGGGCGGCCGCGTTTTCTATACCGGTGCCGGTACTTCCGGCCGTCTGGGTATTGTAGACGCCTCAGAGATTCCCCCCACCTATGGCGTTCTGGATACCTTCATCGGCATTATGGCCGGTGGTGATGGCGCCATCCGCAATGCCGTGGAAGGCGCAGAAGACGATGCGGCCCAGGGCTGGAGAGACCTCCAGGCCTTCAATCCCACGCCCAACGATGTACTGGTGGGCATCACCGCTTCCGGCGGTGCTCCCTACGTGGTGGGCGCCCTAGAGAAAGCCCGGGAGCTGGGAATGCTCACCGGAGCCATTACCAACAACGAAGACAGCGCCGTCTGCAAGGCGGCGGAGGTGGCTATGGTGGCCAAGGTGGGCCCGGAATTTGTAACGGGATCCACCCGTATGAAATCCGGCACATCGGCCAAGCTCATCCTCAATATGATTTCTACGGCAACCATGATCCGCCTGGGCCACGTGAAGGGCAACAAGATGGTGGATATGCAGCTCACCAACAAGAAGCTGGTAGACCGCGGTACGCGAATGATCATGGAAGGCACCGGCATCACAGACTATGAGAAGGCCAAGGCCCTGCTCCTGCAGTATGGCCAGGTGAGAGCTGCCGTAGATGCCTTTTTGAAACAGAAATAAACTTATGTGGCAAAGAATTCAAACCCTGTATCTGCTTGTATCGGCCGGCCTTCTGGCAGCCCTGTGCTTTGGAACGGCCTATAAGATTGCCTCTCCCGAAGGCCTGCAGGCCGTCAGCTACTGGCAGCTGGAAAGCCCTTATTTCGGCATCCTGCTGGGTCTGGTGGCTTTCCTGGTGGTGCTGGCCCTGGTGGTGTACAAATCCCGTATCCTCCAGATGAGACTGGCCGTCCTTTCCGGCATTATGGCCCTGGGTATGCAGCTGTGGCTGGCATACCTGTACTTTACTCTGGAAGGCCCCGTCTTCCGCTGGACGGCCATCTTCCCGCTGCTGGTATGTATTTCCAATATGCTGGCCGCCCGGGGAGATTTCCAGGACCAGCTGATGGTGGAAAGCGCCTACCGGGTTCGTGAAAGAAGAAAACGAAACAGAAAAAAATAACCATTTATGAAACCTACACTTCTCGTTCTTGCTGCCGGTATGGGCAGCCGTTATGGCGGTCTCAAACAGATGGACGGCCTGGGTCCTCACGGAGAAACCATCATTGACTACTCCATCCACGATGCCGTGGAGGCCGGTTTCGGCAAGGTGGTGTACATCGTGCGTGAATCTTTCAAGGCACAGATGGAAGAGGCCGTGAAACAGAAATACGCCGGTGTGAAGACGGTTGACGGAGAACCCCTGCAGTTTGTTTTCGTGACGCAGGAGCTGAACAAGGTCCCCGCCCGTTTCACTGTGCCGGAAACCCGCGTCAAGCCCTGGGGTACCGCCCACGCCGTGATGATGGCGGCCGATGTGATCAAGGAACCCTTCGCCGTCATCAACGGAGACGACTTCTACGGCAAGGAATCCTTCAGGATCCTGGGAGACTGGTGCCGCGCCCACGAGGGAACCAGCGGCCAGTACTGCATCGTAGGCTTCGAGCTGGAGAACACCCTCAGTGAGAACGGCAGCGTGTCCCGCGGCATCTGCTCCTACGACGCCAAGGGCAACCTCACGGATGTGGTGGAGCACCTGGAAATTGCCCGGGAGGCCGACGGCAAGGTGTACGGCAACAATTCCGTCACCGGGGAAACCCACGTGCCGCTGGCTGCCAAGGCCCTTTGCTCCATGAATATGTGGGGCTTCACCCCGGACTATTTTGCCAAGAGCGCCAGGCTGTTCGACACCTTCCTGGAGGAGAACATCCACGAGCCCAAGAAGGAATTCTACATCCCCTATGTGGTGGATGTCATCGTGAAGGAAGGGGAGGGCTCCTGCGAGGTGCTTTCCACGCCTTCCCGCTGGTTCGGCGTCACCTACAAGGAGGACCGTCCCGGTGTGGTGGCCAAGTTTGCCGAACTGGTAGAAAAAGGTATTTATCCCAGCCCGCTGTATTAGAATGGTACCTCCCCTGTTCAAAAAATCCCGCAAGGTAAACAACTACGACCTTTATGCCAACCACGCCTGGTTTGTTCCGGGCGTGGGCGGTATGTTCAGCCTCCTGGGCTGGTTCCTGATCGGCAACCTCCTGGGCAGCCTGCTGCTGGCAGTATGCTATCTCTTTCTGCCGAAGTCGGTGATAGACGATTATTCGATGCTGGTGGTGTATCCGCTCAGCTTCCTGCCCGCGATGGTGTATGCCGCGCAGAAGAGCCAGAAAAACAGCCTCTTCGATACGGGATACAAGCTTAATAGCAGCCATTTCGGCCCTTTCAAGGCCTGGCAGATCGTAGTCATCACGGTGGCTCTCACCTTTGCCACTATGATGTCCTTTGATTACATCAACTACCTCCATTTCAAGCTCACCACCTCCACTCCTGCGATGAAGGCCTTCTACGACCAGATTGTAGAGTTGCTGGGCTCTATGACGGGCGGTCCCTTCTGGAGTTCTTTCCTCCTGGTGGCCATTTTTGCCCCCATCTTTGAGGAATGGCTGTGCCGGGGTATGGTCCTTCGCGGGCTCCTTACCAAGATGAAACCTGCCTGGGCCATCGTGGTATCGGCCCTTTTCTTCGCCCTTATCCATATGAACCCCTGGCAGGCTCTCAATGCCTTCATTATCGGCGTTGTGATGGGTTATGTGTATTACAAGACCGGCTCCCTCTGGCTCACTATGCTCATCCACTTCGTGAACAACGGAGCGGCCGTGGTGCTTTCCCAGTTCTCTTCCCTGGAAGCGGTGGATTTCTGGATAGACTATTTCCCCACGGGTACGTACATCGCCCTTTCCGTGGTGGGTGTCCTTCTGTTCTGCGCCTGCATCCTGGCCTTCCGCCGCATTCCGCTGGAGCAGAAGCGGGGCAATATAGATACCGTTACCCTTAACATCGACTAGGATGGAGGAGAAAAAGGACAGATGGGCCTGGCTCAAGCGGAGTGACCACAATTACCTGGTTCCCTTCGTAATCGTATCCACTACGCTGGTGGCGCTGTGGCTGTTGTTCTTTGCCCATAACAGTGTCATCTCCTGGATTGGCGCCACGGTGGAGGAACGCAATCAGGAGAAGGAAATGGCCCGCCTGCAGCGGGAAATCGAGGATATGGACCGCGAAATCCAGAACCTGAGAAACAATCCGGACACCTTGGAAACCTTCGCCCGCGAAACCTATCATTTCGCCGCCCCCGGGGACGATGTGTATATAGTGGAGTAGGCCCCGGGTCAGGTCCTTCGTGCCTGCCGGGTTTCAGTCCTTGGCCTTGAAACAGTCCCTGACCGGTTCTTCTTGTCAGGGATTTTTTGTGGATGCACCCGCCGGGCTTCGGGGCTCAAGCCGGTGGGCGGGCCCTTGCCGCGTTGCCCGAAAATCGCCCTTCTGCGCTTTGCGGCTGTCAACGCGGCTCGCGAATCGGCCCCAGGGCACGTTTTCCTTGCCGCGTTGCCCGGGAATCGCCGTTCTGCGCTTTGCGGCTGTCAACGCGGCATGGCGAGAACATGGCAGGAGGCCGCCCGGCGCGTATGCTACAGCAGCAGGAAGATGGCCAGCAGGGCCACGCAGTAGCCCTGTGCCGTGAGGCGGCGGCGGGTAACGTAGCGGGTGCTTAGGGCCACGGGGTCTTCGGCAATGGCTTCCTGAAGATCCTCCGGGAACTGCCCCGGAGCCCATTTGTGTACCAATTCTCCCTGGTAGAAATAGGAGCCGCCTCCGTTGGCGCGGTTCAGCGTAATCAAGGTCTTGTAGTCCGAGAAATAGGGCTGGATATCCGGCGGAAGGGAGGGCAGTTCCTCCCGGGTGGCCGATACCAGCATCAGTGGCCGGGCACCGGCTTCCAGCGCCGTTCTGTAGTGCTGCTGCAGCAGGACCCAGTCTGCCTCCCGGGCGTCGTAGACAGAGAAGACAACCACCTTGCCCTGGGCGGCCAGCTCATCATGATAGGTGCCTTCCGCATCGTAGAAACTGAGGATGGGGGCACTGCGGAAATCTGCCTCATCGGCATTCTCATCCAGGGAAGCGAAGAGCTGGGCGCCCCAGTTGAACGGGGTGAAATCTACAATCGGAAGGTGCGTATGGCTGTAAACGGCGGCCAGGACGATGGCCAGCGCCGCCACGATGGCGGCCACCCTTCGGTGCCTCTTGGAGATGCCGAATTCCTTGAAAGGAGTGAAGGCGATGACGGCCAGAACCAGCAGGACCACGTTTTTCCAGAAACTCTGGGCGTGGGTAAGGTGGACAGCCTGGCCGAAGCAGCCGCAGTCCATGGCCGGGTTCTTGATCCAGAGGGCCAGGGTAAGAAGGGTGAAAAAGCCCAGCATCCCGTAGGTCAGAATGGCCGTCGTTTTGCGAAGCACCCCGGTAATGAGGCCGATGGCCAGGAAGCATTCCAGACTGGCAGAAGCCATTCCTACCCATCTGGCGGCGGGAATCAGGGACGGAAGCCCCAGAAACTTGAAATACTCCGTGACGATGAGCATCGTCCCCACCGGGTCCACCAGCTTGAGGAGGCCCGACAGGAGGAAGACTACCCCCAGGATGACAGCCGTATGGCGGCGGAAACGCTGATAGGAAGGCTTCATACCAGGAACGGGTCTACGGCGGCTTTAATTTTATCAAAAATGTCGTCCGGGGGCAGCATTTCACCCCGGGTGCCGGAGCAGTCTATGCGGCGGAACTTGGGATCCCGGGCGGTTTCGGCTACGTACATATCCCGCACAGCCTGCTGGAAGGCGATGGAGGCCTCGTGGATGTCCTGGGCTCCGGCCAGGTAATTGCGGTCCTGCCCCTCGCGATGATGCGTGAGACTCTGCTCCACAAAGCCGATGGGAACGTCCAGGAACAGGTTCAGGTCCGGTTCCGGGAGTTCAAAGTGGCCGTACTCGGTGTTGAAAATCCAGTCCCGGAGCCGGCGGCGTTCCTGCAGATCCTGCAGCTTGGCGCACTGGTAGGCGATGTTGGAATAGACGTAGCGGTCCAGCAGGACGGTCTTTCCCCGGGCGAGCGCCTCCCGCATAGCGGGGGCGGCCCCGTGCCGGTCTTCGGCAAACAAAAGCGCCACCAGCTGGGGGTGCACTGCCTCTATGCTACCGAATTCTCCTTTCAGGAAACGGGTGATGAGGTCTCCGTAGACGGGGGCCTCGTAGCGCGGAAAATGAATGTATTCCAGCGATCCGCAGCGCTGCTGTAAATATTCTTTGAGCCGCTTGACCTGGGTGGATTTGCCCGCTCCGTCAAGCCCTTCCAAAACAATTAGCATAGACGATTGTAATTGTACAAAGATACTAAAAATTGTTGTATCTTTGAAAGTTATTTAAACGGACTTTAAATGAAAGAAATCTATTTTGCCGCCGGTTGCTTCTGGGGCGCCCAGCACTTCTTCGCCGGAGTGGACGGGGTAAAGGAAGCCGTAGCGGGATATGCCAACGGAAACGGAGAAAACCCCAGCTATGAACAGGTGTATACAGACACCACCGGCTTCGCCGAAACGGTACGCGTCACTTATGACGAAAAGCGCATCGGCCTGAAAGAACTCACGGAGCTCTATTTCACCATCATCAACCCGCTCAGCCTGAACAGGCAGGGAGGAGACATCGGCACGCGCTACCGCACGGGCGTCTATTATAAGAAAGAGGCCGACAAGGCCGAGGTGCAGCCCGTCTTCGAGGCCGAGGCCCGCCGCGTGGGAGCACCCCTGGTGGTGGAGCTGGAGCCGCTTCGCAACTTCTACCTGGCCGAAGAACGCCACCAGGACTACCTGGACAAGAACCCCGAGGGCTATTGCCACGTACCCCTGAAAACCTTCCGTTACCTGCGCCTGTACCAGGATATCAAACTCATCCTGGAAGGAGAAACGGATCCCATTGCCCGCATGGCCAATCTGGCCGCCCTCGTCCATGAGCGGATGCACTTCTTCTGGACCGGCTTCTACCGGGTGCAGGGAGAGCAACTGGTCCTCGGCCCCTTCCAGGGCCCTTCGGCCTGCTTCCGCATCGGCTTCGGAAAGGGTGTCTGCGGCAGCGCCTGGAAAGAAAAACGCACGCTGGTGGTGCCGGACGTGGAAGCTTTCCCCGGTCACATCGCCTGCTCCTCCCTCTCCCGCAGCGAGATTGTGGTGCCGGTTTTTGAAGGAGAAGCCATCACCTCCGTCTTGGATATCGACAGCAAGGAGCTGGCTATGTTCGATGCCACGGACGCCCTCTGGCTGGAAAAGATAGTAACCCTCCTGTGATAGGCAATATCCACATCCTGGGCATCGTGAACCTGAACGGGGACTCCTTCTACGCAGGGAGCCGCACTTCAGGGGACGATGCCGTGGCCCGTATCCTCCAGATGTGGGCCGACGGGGCCGACGTAGTGGACCTCGGCGCCTGCAGCACCCGTCCCGGCAGCGTCCAGCCCTCCCTGGAGGAGGAATGGTCCCGCCTGGAGCCCGTGCTGACGGAACTGGCAGGGAACTCCCTCCCGGGGGACTCCGTTTCGCTTCGCTTCACTCCGGCCCCTCCCACTGCCTCCGGCAGCGGGCCCCTCCCCCTACCCCTGTGCGGGGGTGCACAGGCCCCCGGGAGGGAGTACCCTGCCATCTCCATTGACACATACAGGGCAGAAATTGTCCGGCGGGTATACGATACCATCGGCCCCTTCCTGGTGAATGACATATCGGCCGGAGAAATGGATCCTCAGATGCTGGGAACGGTAGGGCGTCTGGGGCTTCCGTACGTGGCTATGCATATGCGGGGCACGCCGGAGACGATGCAATCCCTCACGGACTACGACGATGTTGTGGCGGAGGTGATCCGCTATTTCAAGGCCTTTGAAAAGAAAGCGGCCGATGCCGGCATCCGGGAATGGATCCTGGACCCGGGCTTCGGCTTTGCCAAGACGGTGGAACAGAACTACCAGCTGCTCCGGCGACTGAGTGAAATAAAGGAGGCCTTCCCGCAGGAAATCCTCGTCGGCCTGTCCCGCAAAAGTATGATTTACAAGCCGCTGGGCATCACCCCCGAAGAAGCGATGCCAGCAACACAAGTCCTGAATTATGCCGCCCTGGAGCGGGGCGCCACCTGGCTCCGCGTGCACGACGTGGTGCCTGCCGTTCAGACCGCCCGGCTCTTCTCTCTCTGCCTGCCGTGTTTGCCGCGTTGACAGCGGCAAGACCCAGAATGACGATTCCCGGGCAACGCGGCAAGGAAAACGTGCTCTGGGGCCGATTCGCCTGCCGCGTTGACAGCGACAAGACCCAGAATGGCGATTTACGGGCAACGCGGCAAGCCCCGAAAGCCCAGCTTGAGCCCCGAATCCCGGCATGGCCCCCGAAAGCCGGCAGGCTGTCAAAAAGGTAGCACCAAACAGCGGACAATCTGGTGCTGGGGAAGCCTGAACTCGTATTTCAACTGATCTGCAATCCTTCTCTTTTGGAAATCCGTAAGCTGATAGACGGAAGACACCCCGTAGGAGGGAAGAATATCTTTGTCTATGAGGCGGCATACATCCAGGTCCTGCAAACGGGAACTGCTGAAAGATCGACCCGATTCGTTTTTCAGCATTTGAGCTATGTCTCGGTCGTTTACATTTTCTATATCGCTGAGTGTCAGAGGTCTTCCGGTTCTGTCCTTTTCCTGTTCCTTAGACCAGCTCTCGTCCGTGAGACGGTTCATCTGGTACAGGTAATTGCGCGGAGAAGCATAATACTGTTCCGCTATCCGAAGCTCCATAAAGCTATCCCGTACAAAGACTCCTTTGGCATTCATACGGTAGTGGTCCGGGAATTCCGAGTGCCGGGGAAGACAGGATGTGATATCAGCCCGGCTCATCGGGACGGAGGGCTCCGTAAACAGGCCGATGTCTTTGGTAAACAGGTTCCGGGACGAGCAGTAGGGATACCCGAATGCGGTAGCTGCGGCCGCGTGATGAAGCCCGTTTCTCAGAATATAGTTCAGCAGGACCATCATATGGACATACCCGTCCACTTTTAACACGAAAGTATACTTTTCCCCCATTCTTCCTTTCCTGCCATATTTATGGTTGACATACTTCGTGTAGGACATACGCAAAGCCGCCGCCAGCTCTGTGGGAACGGATGTAAGAAGGCCTAGATGAACGTGGGTAGACATTTCGGCATCAGCCAAAACCCCGCAGTCGTGAGAAAAGGCCCGAAGTGCAAGAAGATTAAGAAATGCCCCGTGGTCTTCCTCGTCCCGGAACATCACTTCCCCGTGTGAAGTGAAACAGATATGATACGCTTCTTTCATGGCCGCAAGGTAATACCGGCCGCTCGATTTGTCAACGGCCGGTTGAAAAGTTGTGTTGTTTTAGGGGGTGTTTTGAGTGTTTCTTACGAAAAATTGCAAGAAACACCAGCGCCTCGCAAGAAAAATCTGTATGTTCTCGCCATGCCGCGTTGACAGCGGCAAGGCGCAGAACGGCGATTCCCGGGCAACGCGGCAAGGAAAACGTGCCTTGGGGCCGATTCGCCTGCCGCGTCGACAACTGCAAGGCGCAGAAGGGCGATTTTCGGGCAACGCGGCAAGGGCCGGAAGCCGGAAAGGGCCGGCAGGGCGCAAAGCCCGAGGAATTTGCGTAATCCAAAAATAGTTCGTATATTTGCATTGTGAACGAGATAGAGGACGCCGGTCCCCTATCTTTTTTTTAGATTTCCGGTCAAACCGGGAAGGACGAAAACGATATTATGAACAAAGAACAGATCATCCAGGCCGTAGAGACGGCCGTGAAAGAGCGGGGCTGCTTCCTGGTGGAAGTAACCGTCAGTGCGGAAAACGATATCGAAATCGTGATCGAGAAGGAAGAGGGGATTGTAGACTGGGAAGACTGCGCCGCCATCGACAAGGTAATGCACGAGGCCTTCGACCAGGATGTGGAGGACTATGCCCTTACGGTTTCTTCCGCCGGTCTGGACCGCCCCTTCAAGGTGCTGCGCCAGTATCAGAAGGCCATCGGCACCCCGGTGGATGTGAAGTTCAAGGGAGGAAAGCGGCTCATCGCCACCCTCACATCGGCCGATGAAAACAGTATCGGCCTCAAATATACTGCCCTGGAGGCTGTGGAA
>JAEEGL011922016.1_pt1 | contig 11317 bp, 7 predicted proteins | sample 9134231 | NCBI WGS metagenome assembly JAEEGL01 (sample SAMN16246548, study PRJNA631951) | gut metagenome | biome: gut microbiome; feature: rumen; material: fiber-attached | host: Bos | place: Iran: Karaj | collected 2018-10
ATGCGGGGTGAAGCCGGGCTTGTTCTTGCCGCGAAGCACAAGGGCGACGCGGGAAGCCAGGCGACCCAGGATGAGGTCGGTTGCATCAATGACGAGCCACTCCTTGTTCACAGTAGCCTTGTTCAAGGAAACTGTTTTGTAGCTAAGTGTGTCCACTGTCTTGATAGTTAATGGTTTAACAATAAAAAAATGCGATCCCCACACTTTTTGGGGACCGCAAAGGTAGCAATTATTCGGCAAATAACCAAATATTATCGGAGCAAGGTTACGGCAGGGCGACATCCTCCCAGGTAACGGTACCGTTGGCCGTGATGTCCCGGTTGTTGCCGGAATGGTCGAAGACGGTGCTGCCTTCCCCTTCGTTGAACTTCCAGTAGGCAAGCAGGCCTTCCGTGCCCATCGTTTCAACGTCGTACTCGTACATGTATTCGGCAATCTGCTCAGCCGTACGGGCGACGCTCCACACACGCATTTCGGCGACGCAGCCGTCGAAGAAGCGGTTGTTGGTGCTGCCGTCCAGGTAGGAGGCGCCGATCCGGCACTGCTGGTTGCGGGTACCGGCAATCTGCGCCTGTTTTCCGGCCGTGCCTTCACCCACCAATTCTCCGTTCAGATACGCCTGGGCCTTCCTGTTGTTGTAGTCCCATACGATGGCGACATGGTACCATTCCCCGCGTTCGAACATGATGGGGGTCTGCCAGCTTCCGCCGGCGACCTCCAGCTGGTTGTCGGCCAGCGGGGCCACGTCACCGATGCGGAGCAGCCAGGAACCTTCCACGCCGAAGAGGGAGTTCACCGCCGAGTTCGGATTCTTGAAGGAATCGCCCCGGAGGAGGCATTCGAAGGTGATCACGTTCTGGTTGGCCACCCAGTTGCGGGCCAGCTGGAAATAGCAGCCGCGGATGTTGGCGGCCATTTCGACAATGGCGCTGATCTGCTCGCGGACCATCACCTTGCAGGAGCCCTTGACGGAGCCCACGGTGGCGACGATGTCGGCATCCCCTTCCTTCAGGCCGGTCACGATACCGTTGGCGTCGACCGTTGCCACGGCGGGATTGCTGGAAGACCAGGTGATTTCCCAGGGATCGGTGGAGTCCACCGGATCGGGAGCCGCCTTGAGCTTGAGGGTCTTCCCGACCTTGAGCTCTTTCTCTTCAAGATTCAGGACGACCTTTTCCAGCGGTACCACGACGGAGACCTCGCAGGTGTCCCGGTACTGGTGCCAGCCGGCAATGACCTGGGTCTTGCCGCCGCTGACCGGGGTAATGACGCCGTCCTTGACGGTGATGATGCGGGAATTCTGCGAACGCCAGAAAACCTGGGCGCCGTCGGACAGGCCTTCCGCCGTACAGGTCAACTCGGCGGTCTCTCCCTTATGGAGGGATACCTCGTGCGAACTGAGGGTGACGGTTACGCCGGAATCGACGGGCTCTTCCATCGGTTCCTCTTTCCCCTTGCATGCCACGAAAGCGAGCGCAGCGATGATGAAGATGGCAAATGTGTATTTCTTCATGGTTTCAGTGTTTTATTCGATTGTGCCTTTCAATAGGATGGGTTTCAAATCCTTCCCGTCGGCCCGGATCACGAGGGGGTCGGAAAAGTCCCCTTTCCCGAGCCCGCGGGTCCTGTAGCGGAGCTCCAGGGTGGTCCTTTCTCCGGGCTGGAGGGTTTTCTTCTCCAGGGTCCCCTTCATCCGGCGGCTGCCCTTCCAGGACAGCGTCACGGGAGCCGTGGAATCGTTGTACAGGACCAAGGTCCGCGTCACCGTTTCTCCGGCCTTGCGCTTCCGCAGGCCGACGGTTTCCAGCTCGGTCCGGATTCCCTGCCCCAGAAGGCAGGGGAAACGGATCTCGGCTTCCGTCTCGTCCCGTTCCACCTGTCCATGCACCCCGATGGTGTTGAACTTCCGGTAGTCGCCGTTGGTGGCGACGACCGTCAGGTAGCGTTTCTGCTCTCCGTAGGTGGAAGAAGGGTCGAACGTAACCCGGACGGAAACCTTCTCCCCGGGGCGGATTGCCTTGTCCGGATAGTCCGGAACCGTGCAGCCGCACTGGGGATGGATGTCCAGGATCGTGACGGGCTTGTCGCAGATGTTTTCGCATTCATAGGTCACGGTGACGGGGCCGCCGTCATACCGGACGGTCCCGATCTCGATGACGGAAGGACTGAACCGCAGGATGCGCGGGGTCGTTTCCTGGGCGGACAACGCCCAGGAAAGGATCCCGGCAAGGGTCAGGCACAATATGCGTTCGTTACTTTTCAAGGATCGGGCAGCTTACGCCTTCAACGATGGTATAGGAACTGGAAAGGACCGCATCGTATCCGTTGCCGGACAGGTCCTTGAACACGGTGGAACTGCCCTCCTGGACGGCCTCGTCCAGTTTCCAGTAGGCGATGAGGGCGTCTTCCGCGGCAGCCTTGACCGGGTCGGAGATGATGCACTGGTTGTTCATGAGTTCAACCGGGGAAAGGGCCCTGTTCCAGATGCGCGCCTCGCTCAGGATACCGTCCAGCTGACGTCCATCGGCGGAATAGCCGATATGGAAGCCGCCGGCCCAGTCCCAGGCCAGGTTGATGGCGGACTTTCCTGCCGAAGACACCTGGGTGTCCATGACACCGTCGACATACAGGGTGGCGGTCGAGCCGTCATCCACGATGGCGATGTGGTACCAGGTGTTCAGGTCGAAGTGGGTCTGGGAGGTGATGGACACGCCGCGGCCGGCCAGCTGCAGCTGGTTGGGGTCGCAGGAAATGTCGCCGAAGCGGAGCAGGAAGTTCTCCTCCACGCCGATGAGGGTGGAGATGTATGGGTTCCGGCTCTGCCAGCCCTCCGGTTTCACGCGGATTTCCATGGTGCAGGCACCGAGGTCGCTCAGGGCGCTCTTGTACAGCATGGACGGAACGGTCAGATAGCCTCGCTGGTTGAAGTCCACGCCCGTGGTGTGGATCACCGCCTTGACGATGGCGTACATGTACACGCCCCCGCGCAGCGGCTGCGCTTCCCCGTCGGTGGAGGAAATCTTGAACGGGACACAGTAGGTGACGCCGTCCTCGAAATCGTCCTGCGAGACGATGGACAGTTTGAAGGGAGTGGAGACATTGGACTTGGCCCGGATGGTCACCTGGGCGTCCTCCAGGTTGTAGGAGCCCTGGGGCAGCATCCGGAAGGACGTTCCGTTGATGGTATTGTAGCGGTCCACGCCCTCATCGTCGATGGCCACGGTCACCTTCACGTCTTCCTTCACGGCCGACGAGGTGGTCACCGTAAAGGACGCCTCGGTGGGGCCGTCCACATACAAGGAGGTTTCCGGCGTGGACTCGGTGCCCGTGAAATACAGGACATCCTCGAAGCCAATCGACTTCTTACAGGCGGCAAGGGCCAGGATGGCGGCCGCAAAAAGGATTGCTTTTTTCATGGTCTCTCGTCGATTAGTTTTCTGTATAGACATAGATCTCCGCGAGTCTGTCGCGATACTGTGAGCCATACGATCCATACGGGGAATAGAAGTCGAACGTCACGCGGACAAACCGGGTGTTCACGCCCACGATGAGGGAGGCGTAGCACTGGTAGGAGTTCATGTAATAGTTGTCCGATCCCACTTCACCCATGCTGGTGAACTTTTCACCGTCGCTGCTGATTTCCAGCTTCATGATGTAGGGATAGATGTAGTTGGCACCGCGGAGCGACAGGCCGGAGAACTTGTATTCCTCCAGCATGTCCACCGTCACGACGTTCCCTTCGCTCTGCGGGAAGGAGACGGCCGAACTGTTGCTGCCGTCGAACAGGGTGGCGTAGTTGTCGACATCGGCCGTGAAATTCCTGCGCACGGCGGCATCGATCTGCTCGCCCACCATGTCGGCGGTGGAAGTGATGGATTTCACCAACTCATCGGTGAACATCACCAGCAGGTAATACACATTCTTCTTCATGGACAGGTCCATGCCGGGGCAGTCCAGCGACAGGGCCACCAGGTAGGCATCCTCGGTCAGGGAACCCAGGTCGCCGCCCAGGCGGATGCGGACGAACTCGTCGGAGAGGCGCGCGTCCTTGCCGATATGGACCGTCGCGCTGGCGGACGGGAAGAAGGGATCCTCCGGGGCCGTCTCCCCTTCCTCGACAGGCGCCGGCTTCGTGTAGGCCGTTACGCTGTAGTTGGCGGCAGGAAGTTCAGGATAGGAGGTTCCGTGTTTCTCGTTATAGGCCGCCACTTCGGCTGAATTCGCGGTGAGGGTAGCGGTAGCGGCCTCGTGCAGGCTGCTGTTCACATTGACCTGGAACCGTTTCTCGGAGGTGATGAAACTGTCCGGGAGACGGACGATCTTGGTCTGCTGGGCATTGTCGATACCGGCTTCCGCCACATACACCAGGGTGGGAGGTGCCTCGATGATCTTCTGGAAATTCTGGTTCTTCTCGCAGGAAACGGCCAGGACGAGAACCGGAAGCAAAACAGGGACAATCAATCTTTTCATTTCATTCACTGTTTAAAGGGTTACTCGGTCACGGCCGGATTCTGGATCTGGATCGCACGGCGGATGTGGCCATAAGGGATGTCCTTGTCGGCCCCGGATTCCGTGGTATTGTAGTCGCGCTGGCCATGGAAGGCGGCGAAACCGCCCTTGCGGCCGCCCGTGGAAGGATTGAACGCGGCAAACTCTTCCACACGGCCACCCGTGGTCCAGGTGTCGCCGACGTTCTCGCACACGATGACCTGGGAATTCACCCAGCCGGTGGACGGATCGTCGGTAAGGGGATAGTCGTTGTCGGTAGTCATGGACGCACCGCCCGTTCCGCCATATTTCTGATGGATCCAGTAGTTGCTGTACTTGGCATACTGGGGCCAACTCTTACAACTGGAGTTACGGTCGATGATGAGCAGTTTCGAAGGATCCTCCGACATCGGGCCGATGTACTGCGCGAGGTACTGGAGGAAGGTCTCGAACCGGTCGCCGTCCAGGGCGTCGCCCTCCGGCTCCCAGTCCAGGTCATAACCGTCCAGGTCGTTCTCCCAGACCTCCATCAGGAGGTAGTCGGCCGCGAAGACGCACCATTCGGGGTATTCGTACACCGCCGTTCCGTCCTCTTCGGAGCCGGAAACCACCGTCCGGCTGGGATTGGCGTTCATGTCCGCCCGGAGGGCTCCGATGCCGGCCGCCATGGCCGCGCTCTCGGCCGCGGGAGCCGCGGCGTCTGCGGCCGTCACGGCGGCCTCGGCGGCCGCATCGGCCTCCGACTTGCCTTCGGAAATCAACCGTTCGTAGGTGGATTCATAGACGGTTTCGTAGTTGGACTTGTACTGTCCGTCATAGGTGGCTTCGTACGCATCCATGAAGACCGGGATCTTCGCCTGCTTCGCCCAGGACTGGGCGTAGTAGTTGGTGTTGCTCGGGGCCAGGCGGATGATCTTGCAGGCCACCACCTTGGTTCCCTTGAGCTTGCGCATCTTGTTCATTTCCTCGTAGTCCAGGGTGCCGGGCTTCGGGAAACCGCCCCAGAGGTTCACCACGTCCAGGCTGTCGGGAATGCCCATGAAGCGGAACGCAGGAGAGTAGGGAGTGCCGTAGTCTCCGAAGAAGATGTAGGAGATCGCGTGGTCACTCTGCTTATAGGCACGGAGGGCTGCATAGTAGTCGTCCGTGTACTGATAGGCCGGTTGCAGTTCCATGGGCACGGGTTCCACCGTACAACGGGAGAACATGCCGACGGCAAGGACTGCAAGGGCCAGGGCTATGATTGCTTTTTTCATGACTGTGATCGCTTAGAAACGGGTATTCTTGTCCCACCATACACGGGTGCCGCCATTGTCGGCGCCACCGTTCGCGGATTCTCCGGAGAGCAGGGCGACACCGGCCGTGACGTTGGCGTTGTTGGCCTGGTATTCCTCCCTCGGATAAGGAAGGCGCCGTACCTGGAGGTTGGTGTTGATGGTACCTCCACTGTTGTTGGTACGGGTCGGGATCACCTTCGGATAGCCGGTCCGGCGGAATTCGGCCCAGGCCTCCTCCCCTTCCGGGAACACGGCGATGTACTTCTGGGTGATGATCTGTTCCAGATGGCCTTCGAATCCCGTCTGGCTGTCCCAGGCGATGGAAACGTCGGTCAGCGGCGTGCTGAAGGAATTGCCGGCGGTCACCGGGTCGGTGTAGGCGCCCACGGGCCGGTCGGCGGCGGCGATGTAGGTATCGGCTCCGCCCACGCCCCAGAGTTCGAAGGACTTGGCGATGCCGGCCTCGTAATGGGCCTTCGCCTGCGCATCATCCCCCTGACGGAGATAGTGCTCGGCCAGGAGGAAGTAGCTCTCGGCGCCGGACATCCACATCAGCGGGTCGTCGTTGGTGCACTTGACGCGGGACCAGAGGGTGGACTTGGGATAGTCCGTGCTCACGGACGCGCCCATGCGGACACCGTAGTAGTTGCCGTCGGAACCGGCGGTGAAATAGGCCGGCCGGCGGGGATCCTGATAGTCGTTCATGTACGTGATGATGGTGGCGCCGGCCTTGGCGTCTCCGTCATTGAAGTTGTACTCGATCACGTAAATGGGATTCTCCCAGGCACCCGAGCCCTTGTGCAGCATGGCGTTTTCCGTCAGGAGCCCCTTGGGGTTGTCCAGCGCGGCAGCCGCCTGCGCGGCATAAAGGGAAGGATCCGCATAGGCGACACGGATGGCGAGCCGCAGGCGGAGCGTATTGGCGAACTGGATCCATTTGGTCGCATCGCCGTAGAACACCCGGTCGAAGCGGGCCAGCGGGGCGAACACGGTGGACGGGGCCTCAGTCAGCAGGTCGATGGCCGCTCCCAGTTCCTGGAACATCTGCGCATAAACCTGCGCCTGAGCGTCATAAGGAACCGTCAGGGAGCCGCTGGTGAGCTTGCTGTAAGGGATGGGGCCGTAGGCATCCGTCACCCGGTGCAGGACCGCGACCTTCAGGATGTCGGCGAGGGCAACCATCTCGGGATCGCTCTCCCGGAGGGCGTTCAGGTTGATCCAAGGGGCGATGGCGCGGGTGAACGCGTCGTTGAACATCGCCTTGGACCAGCCGTCCGGATTCAGGTTATAGACATTGTTCTGGGCGAAACCGTTGTTGGACGCCCCTTCGTAGTTGGCGAAGATATTGCCGTTCAAACCCTGTGCGACCTGGTAGTTGGCACTGCCGTATTCGCCGTCATCACCGTTCTGGTAGGAAGGGATGACGTTGGCCATCATCTGGGCGAGCGGGGAGCCCACACGGAGACCGTCGTGGTCCAGCATCTCGTCCGTGGCCTGTTCGGGGTTCGCGTTGCGGTTCGGAAAATCACCCACGCAGGAAACCATGCCCAGGCTCAGGACCGCTACAATCATTGGAGTCAAAATCTTATTCATAGCTACAGGCATCCTTATTCGTTAACGATTCGGACAGTCACGCGGCGGTTGGCTTCCGGAGATGCGGAGGCATTCCAGTCGCCTTCGGCAGCCTGGTAGGAGATACGGTCGGCATCGACACCTTCTTCCCGGAGTTTCTTCGCCACGGTCATGGCGCGCTCCCAGGCAAGTTCGCGGTTGATTTCGACGGTACCGGTCGCCGTGTCGGCATAACCGGTGAGGATCACCGTTGCAGAAGGATTCTCCTTGAGCACCTGGCACATGCGGCCCAGCTTGAAGGCGTCATCGGAACGGAGTTCCGTCTTGCCGAGGTCGAAGTTGAGGTCGGTGACATAGATCTCGGTCTGGGCCTCGGTCACGATGACTCTCTCCCGGACGATCTCCACGGGAACCTCCTTCACGACTTCCCGGACAACCTCCACCGGAACTTCCTTCACGATCACTCTGGGTTCAGGAACGTATGCGGGAGCGGGAGCGGCGGTCTTCTTGTGCTTGCCGCCGAAGGTGATCTTCGCAGAGAAGCCGATGTTGCGGGTGGAAGGCATCATGAACAGGTCGATGCCCGCACCGTAGTTGCCGGCGGAGGACACCTGCTCGGGGTCGAACGGAGCCTTGCAGTAGAGCATGGCCAGGTTCCGGCCCACCACGGCGAGGTTCAGTCCCTCGATCCACGGGATGGCCTTCTTGATGGGAATCTGGTATCCGAGGGAGACCTCCGCCAAGCGGACGTTCGTCATCGAATACACGTAATAGGCGCCCAGGGCGTCCTGGCCGTTTCCGCCGGAAATGGTCTGGTAATAGTTCTGGGCATTGTTGCGGAGCAGGTTCACCTGGTCGCCCACGGCACCGGCGGCGTTCAGGATGACACCGCCCTCGTCGCGGGCCTGGGCGGACCGCACGGACATGCCGTAGGCGTCCAGGGCGGCCTCCGTCAGGGACACGCCGATACCGCCCACGCGGGCGGTGATGAGGGCTGCGGCCGAAATGCCGTTCCAGGAAAGCTGGTTGCGCCAGGAACCGGTCCATACGGGCATGATGTTGCCGGCATAGATCATCGTCGCAGGAGTACCGTCATGGACGGCGGGCGCCACGCCGGCGCCGGTCGGGGAAGTCCAGATGAAACCGTGTTCGTCGGTCTTCAGGCCGCTCACGTACAGGTCGCCGATCTGTCCTCCTTCGGTCAGCCAGAACTTGGCGCCGGAGGAACCGCCCACGGAAACCTCCGTGGAACGGATCGGAATCCCGTTGTATTCCGTGTCCAGTAACTTGACGATCTTGTTGATGTTGCGGGTGTAGATCACGTTCGTGACCCACTCCACCGCACCCAGGTTCTGGGTGAACTGACCCGCGAGTTCGATACCGTGGTTGTCGATGCGTCCCGCATTGACATACAGGGTCGAATTCGTGGAGGAACCCGGGATGGTAGGCGTGAACACCTGGTCGAAGGTGCTCGCGTTATAATAGGTTGCGTTGATCTGCAGCTTGCTCCGGAACAGACGGAGGTCAAGACCCGTTTCCCAGGACTTGGTGCGCTCCGGACGGAAGTCGTCGGCGGCCGCCCAGGTGTTGGTGACGGGGACGCCGGCCGTGACCGGATAGGTCGGGATGGTGATGTACCGGCTGATCGGGTTACCGACCTCGGCATACGAGGCACGGACCTTCGCGTAGGTCAGGAAGTCCGAATCGATGCCGAACAGGTCGGTCAGGATGACGGACAGACCTGCGGAAGGATAGAAGACGGGCTTCACCTTTCCGTCCGCCCAGGAGAGCGGGGAGGTCCAGTCGTTACGGGCGGTCAGATCCAGGAAAACCATGTTCTTCAAGCCCAGCTGGAGGGTTCCGAAGACCGACTGGGTCTGGTCGCGGAAGGTATCCTTGAGGAAAGCCTTGCCCGTCTCCATGTTCGTGAAGGTGAAGAGGTTCGCCACGCCCAGGAGGTCGCCGCCGATGGAAGTCCCGCGGTAGAAGTAGTCCTCGATGGAGGCGCCCAGGACGCCGTTCAGTTGGAACAGGTTCTCGCCGAAGGTCTTGTGCAGGTTCAGGAGGACGTCGGCATAGGTCTGCCGGGTCTTCATGTCGTCATAGTAGTAACGTCCGTATTCACCCGCGAAGAGACCGTTGGAGGAAGCGTAGAACTTCTGCTCGGCGATGGTCGCGTTGTTGTCGGTACGGACACGGCCCTGGATGTCCAGCCACTCCGTAATGTCGAATCCGAGGGAGGCGCCCACCAGGAAACGGTCCTTTGCGGTGTCGTACAGGTTCCGGTTCACGAGCCAGAAGGGGTTCTGCATGGACAGTTCGTTGGCACTCCAGAACTGCGTCGGGAAGTTGCGGTCCGGATTATAGCGCTCGTAAACGGAATAGGCATACAGGTTGTCGCTGGGGGACATCAGGTACAGCGGAACCAGCGGGTTGTGGTACAGGCCGCCGGAAAGCATGTTCCTTTCATTGACTTTGATGTACATCCCCAGGAGGCTCAGGTGCATCCTTCCGTCCAGGAAGTCCACCGTCTGGCGGGCCGTGAAGTTGTAGCGGCCGTACTTGTTGTTGGGGATGATCCCGTCGGCACCGTTCCAGCCGGCGGAAATATAGGTGGAATAGTTCTCTCCGCCCAGGGACAGGCCCACCGTGTGGGACTGGTTCACCCCGGTCTGGAAGAAATCCCGGATACTCCAGTCCTGCGGGACGTTGAGCTTGGTTCCCCAGGAGGAATACTGGCCCAGTTTCGCACCGTAGGTGGACTGCAGGCGCGGCAGCATGAAGGGTTCGGAGAATGTCGTGTTCACCGAGTAGCTCACATGGGTTCCCTCCTCTCCCGTGCGGGAGGTGAGCATGAGAATACCGTTGGCGGCCTTGTAACCGTACAGGGCCGCGGCGGAAGGACCCACCAGGGCGCTCATGTCGGCCACGTCCTCGGAGTTGAGCATGGCCATGCCGTCGCCGGACAGGCCGGCTCCGTCATAGATACTCCAGGAATCGCCCGGGGTGAGGGTGCTCAGGGTCGGAAGCGGAATGCCGTCCAGCACGTACAACGCGTTGTTGGAGTTCTGGATGGACTTGGCACCGCGCATCACCACCTTGGTCTCGGAACCGGCTCCGGCCGAGGTCTCGTTGATCTGGACACCGGCCAGCTTGCCTGCCAGGGAGTTCACCATGTTGGCCTCGCGCGTGACGAAGACCTTGTCGTCCAGTTTCTGGACGTTGAAGGTCACGGCCTTCTCGGCACGCTTGATGCCCAGGGCGGTCACGACCACGCCTTCCAGCAGGTTCGCGTCCTCGGCCAGGGTGACGTTGATGACCTCCTGACTGCCGATTTCGACCAGGACGTCCGTCATCCCGATGAACGAGAAGCGCAGCGCCCTGGCGGCAGCCGGAACCTGAAGTGTGTAGTGCCCGTCGAAGTCCGTGATGGTGCCGATGGACGGCTGGCCTTCGACCACTATGCCTGCCCCGATGAGCGGTTCATTGTTTGCGTCCAGCACGGTTCCCGTGATGGTCCGTGACTCCTGCGCAAAGGCAAGGAGGGCCGCAAACCATGATGCAACGACAAGGCAGACTTTGCGTAAGTTGTTGTTACACATTAGGTTAAAGGATTATGTTAATAAATGTTCGGTTTTAGGTTTCAGTGTCAGGGTGTAAGGTACTGAAAAATCCTATCATTTCAAAATTATTTATTTATAAATAACGGTCAAAGAATACTTTTAAATAATCACCCCACGGGAACTCCCTCCTTTTTTCGTATCTTTGCACCGTGAAAATCGGGAACATCGACCTGGGAGAGCGCCCCGTCGTGCTGGCGCCCATGGAGGACGTGACGGACGCGTCCTTCCGCATCCTGTGCCGGGAGGCCGGCGCGGCGATGGTCACGACCGAATTCGTCCCCTCTGACGGGCTCGTCCGCGACGCCGTGAAGGCCATCGCGAAGATGCGCACCCTGGAGGAGGAATCCCCCGTCGCCA
>JAEEGL012025520.1_pt1 | contig 11317 bp, 9 predicted proteins | sample 9134231 | NCBI WGS metagenome assembly JAEEGL01 (sample SAMN16246548, study PRJNA631951) | gut metagenome | biome: gut microbiome; feature: rumen; material: fiber-attached | host: Bos | place: Iran: Karaj | collected 2018-10
CAGCATCTTTTACCAAAGACAATTTTCAAGAAATAAAGAAAACCTGGATAAGAAATGCTGGCACTATACTCATTCATACGCCGGAGGAAATTTCGCTAACGAATGTGTCCGATGGAGATTCTGGACAGAATCCATAAAGAGAACTTCATTATTGGGGGAGTATGCCAAATATGCTAAAAAGAATTATCGTGTTTTGTCTGATCTTTGCATTGTTATGTACATCTGCTTACGCGCAGGATGAATGTGTCCATTTTCAGCTTACTATTCACCAATCCGGCACAGATACAAATTGTAATGCGGATCTGATCTCCGTGAATGACAGAATTCTGATCGTTTCTGATCTGTTTCCCGGCAGTTTCATTTCAATTCCGTTACCGGACGAAGTCATGTCCTTCAACAGCCCGTTTAGCATCTCTGCTTTTTCCACTTTTTCATCCCTTGACTACAGACCAATCCTGAAAGACTGGTATTCCGGTCTTTCTCCGGCAGAAAGTACAGGATTCTATTCGGGGGATTTGTTTGAACTGTCAACCCAGATGGCTGCTGGAACGTGCAAAAAAAATGATTTGATTCTTCTCGCTGAAAGTCTGCTGAACTTTTCTGACAGCGGAAGAGATTTCGTATTTCTCAATCATTTTGAACAGCTTTATAATTCTGGTTTTTTTGATTCCGTAGTATCATCAGAAGCAGAATACCGGATTTATGATTCAGGCAATTACTTTTCATTAACCGGCAAACAGGGAGACAAGACTCTTTATACGCTTTCACTGGATTTGTCTGATCCTTCCCATCAAAGAATTCTCTACGGTTATGTCAATAACAGCCAGAATTACTACCGTTATGCAGAAATGAATTTTATCTCTGATCATGAAGTTCACCTGATGATGTGTTTTTATACAGACGATCTTCAGACAGGGTTCAGATCTGTAGAAGCCCTGACTCCTGTTGTTCGCGAGAACTGGACATTCAGTCTTTCTGACGATCAAAGAAGTATTGATTTTTCCGCTGAGATTGAACCGCAGAATGATCTGAACAATATTCTTGTAGCAGGAAGCATTCTGGCCGGAGAAACGCCACGGGCTTTCGCGGATATCACATTCAGGGATGCCCCTGATTCTTCCTTCACTTTCTCAGCAGAAATTACGCATAAATCTTTGTCTTTTGAAGATCTGCATGAAGTATCGCTTGAAGATCTTTCCAATATCACGCTTGATTCAGCTTTTGCCCATGAATTGACTGATAATGTAATCTCTGTCTATACGTCCTTCCTTTTTGCACTTCCTGCAAAATACATAGAAAAAATCATTAATCTGAATTAACTCTTCTTCTGCAGCAGACAAACCGCCTGTGCTGAAATCCCTTCCTGCCGGCCTTCAAACCCCAGTTTTTCTGTTGTGGTCGCCTTTACGCTTATTCGGCCAGGATCGCATTGCAGGCTCCTGCAAATATTCGTCCTCATGGCATCTATATAGGGAGCCAGTTTCGGTTGCTGTGCAATAATCGTTATATCTGCATTAATAAGTCTAAATCCCGCATCAGTTATGATATTCATTGTTTTCTCAAGCAGCAGAATGGAAGAAATGCCTTTGTATTCTTCCGCTGTATCGGGAAAATGTTTGCCTATATCCCCAAGAGATGCTGCGCCTAACATTGCATCCATTAATGCATGCAGCGCTACATCCGCATCACTGTGTCCGAGTAATCCGTGATGATATGGGATTTCAACACCGCACAGAATCAGCCTGCGGTTTTCTACAAGCCTGTGAACATCAAATCCCATTCCAATTCTCATCGTAGAACTCTCGTTCGTCAGAAAGGCTTCAGCCAGCATCAGATCATCCTTCTCCGTTATTTTGATATTCTTTTTGGAACCGCTGGTAATTCTGATCTTTTCATGCGCAAATTCCATGATCGAGGCATCATCCGTTGCTGAAAAGTTATTCCTGTACGCTGAAAGATATGCATTGTACAAAGAATCATAGCGGAATCCCTGCGGTGTCTGAATTTCATACAGGCCCATCCTGTCCACAGTTGAGTCAACAACCATGCCATCTTTGCTGTATTTCATTGTATTCACGGCTGGAATCCCGGGAATTCCTGAACCAAATCTGTTGCACGAATCAATAACTTCGAGAATAACAGAGCGCGGTGTAAGACATCTTGCAGCATCATGAACCAGTACAATATCGTCGCTGTCAGCCTTAAGCGCTTTTAAGCCATTCAGCACGGAATGCTGACGCGTATCGCCGCCCTCCGTTATCTCAACAGGAAAAGAAACGCCTGCATTACAAACCGCTTCTTCTGCCATTTCCTTTTCTTCTTTTTTGCACACCAAAACCATGCCGTCGATAATTCCTTCGAACAGTCGGATACTTCTTTCGAGTATCGACCGGCCACAAAGCTGGATAAAAACCTTGTTCTGATCGTAGTGCATCCTCGTACCGGATCCACCAGCGGCAAGCACAAGATAAATCTTCATGTTTTATTTCGCTCCGATATTAGTGATTCATCTTCCTGAATAACTCTGTACATTCCGGAAGCCTGTTCTTTGCGAACGGTTTCCGAAACATCCAGTATTTCATACTGACCAGTATGTTCACCAAAACGGATTGATATGATATCGCCAGGATGAACTTCGCTACCGGGCTTTGCAGTCTTGTTATTGATCATGACACGCCCACCGGAGCATGCTTCATTCGCAACTGTACGTCGTTTAATAATTCTGGATACCTTTAGATATTTGTCTATTCTCATTCTTGCCTCAAACAAAAAGCCTGCAGGAACAAGTCCTGCAGGCATTATTACTGATTATTTCTTGCCTTTTTTCTTGGCAGGGGTATTTACCTTGTCCTTCAGTGCTTTACCGGCTTTGAAAGCAGGAGCCTTGGATGCAGCGATTTTAATCTCAGCACCGGTACGGGGATTTCTCGCCACGCGGGCAGGACGCTTTTTCACATCAAAGGTACCGAAGCCGATCAGCTGAACTTTCTCACCCTTGGCGAGAGAAGCATTGATGACATCAACGAAAGCGTTCAGGGCTTTCTCAGCATCCTTCTTCGAAAACTCGGTTTTCTCGGCGAGAGCAGCGATCAATTCACTCTTGTTCATTGGACAGCCTCCTCAATGTTTTTCATGCAAAGCATGATAGAATAGTACGTCAAAGACCGGAATCTATTCAATTTCTGTCCTTAACATGCTTTCAGTATACACCCAAATCATTAAAAGTCAAGCTTTCCAGCGATTCGATGCTATTATTTCCTTGATTCTCAACGTTTCTGTATGCTTCAACCAGTCTTCGAGAAGTTTCGCGTAACACAAGTTCTCCGTTTTCTCCGAGGCAGACCGCAAGTTCCACACAATTGAATAACAATATCCCCAGCAATCGTGCTTTTTTGTGCAATGCTTCTCCTTCCAATGCTTTGCATGTTTTTTGAAGAGAAGCCAAAATCTCATCCTGGTTTCGCGCAAAAGAAGGACGCGTTTGAAGCTTTCTGACCACTTTCTCCGTATACTGAAGCGCAGTCAGGCCTTTTGATATCTTCATCAGAGATTCTCCCAATGTTCGGCTGCCGTTTTCCTGCTGCTTGATTCTTTCCCATTCATCCGGATGAAAAGAAACGATCGTTTTTTCGTCATCAAACACATCAGGATGCCGTCGGATCATTTTGTCACAAATACCGGTCAGAACATCGCTTACAGAAAACTCGTCAAAAGAAGCGGCAATGGATGTGTGAAATGCAATCTGGAACAACAGATCACCTAATTCTTCAGCAACATGATCAAAATCCAATTCACGGATTGCATCGACAACTTCCCACGCTTCCTCGATCATATACGGCAGCAATGATTCGTGCGTCTGTTTCCGGTCCCATGGGCAACCCTCATTTGAACGCAAAAGATTCATAATATGCATCAGATCCGGAAATGTCTTTTTCTTTCTTGTCCTGTAATTCCTGCCCTGCGATGCAACCGCCGTCAAATGATCATATTTTTTCTGCCTGTCCAGTTCAAACAATCTGATTTCATATGGAGCATCACCCGCACTAATGAACCAGACCGTCTCTTCGTCATCGAGCCAATCACAAAAATGACGTTTTATCTCGCCGGCTGTGATCACATCATTGACTTCTGTAATGAGTACCGGCAGGGAAGGATTCATATCGGATTCCATAAAACCTGCAGCCGTGAAAGTCTGCAGATCTGCAGTGGGGAAAAGCGTCCTGCACGCTGAAAGGTAATAATCTGAATATGACAACCCCGGTATAACAATAACATTCCCATTTTGTGGCTTTGCATGGATGACAGCATCAACCGTACTGTCAGTTACCGCATCAGGGACAGCATATACAACGCAATCCCTCTCGGCAGCCTCGTCCCAGACAGTATCGGCGATTGTTTCACACAGTATATCGAAATCTTCTGATATTTCATAAAGTGAATCCAGAGATCTGAATGAAATATGATTCATTCGCATCCATGCGGAAGCTGGATGCTTTGTTGTTCGGAGAATCAGAGGATTCCCGCATATTATTGTCTTTTTTGTAATCTCGTTCATGAGTTCCGGACCTGCCGGACCCAGCGATACGATCTTCACCGTAATCATGGGGTTTCTTTCCTCCTGCGAACCGAATTGATATCTTCAATACTGATCGCTTTGAAAAGCCAGGCAGCTGCTACATAGGCAACAATACCCAGGATAATCTCTGCCATCGTTGCCAGTCTTCCTGCAGGCAGAAATGATTTCAGTCCCAGCACTGCGACACCCATAACGGCGGCGGCAGCGCCCGGACGAAGCACCCATTTGTTCCAGTCAAACTTCATTGATGTGTATTTGCACACATAAACAATATTCAGCAGCATTACCAGCGAATAACAGGCAATCGAGGCATACGGCCCGCCATGAATGTCAATTCCCTTTGTACCGATAAGAACGTAATTCAGAAGAATTTTCACTGCAACGCCCGCGATCATGGTATACATCGCAAGTTTCTGTTTCCTCAATCCCTGGAGAATGCTGCTGGTTGCCTGTACGACAGTGAACAGCACGACTGTCATTGCCGAAAAAGTCAGAAGATCCGCAGCAAGATTCAGTTTCTCTGTGGTAAAAGAAGGGACATCGCCATAGAGAAACCGAACGATTTCATGAGAAAGCAGACTCATTCCCACCGAGCACGGGAAACCGATCAGAAAAGCGAACCGCATTCCTGTATGGCTTTCACGTCTGACACCATCCATATCATTTGCAGATCTGCAATAGGAGATTACCGGTACAAGGCTCATCGAAATCGCAAGCGCAAGCGCAGTCGGAATATTGATCAACCTTATCACAATACTCGTAAATACCCCGTATGCACTCTTTGCAGCGTTCAGTTCCAGCCCTGCCTGTTCCATCCGGTCAATCATCATTACTGAATCAATCCACTGGGCAAGCGGAATTATGCATGCACTGATCGTGATCGGTATAGAAATCATCACAAGACGCTTCATCAGATATGATGCCCGGGCTTCTTTTTCAGTTTCTGCCTGCGGAATCAGCGCATATTCATTCCTGCGGAGAAAGTACAGGATCGTCATGTAAACAAGGGCGAGGATTTCCGATATCGTTATACCTGCAAGTGCTCCTGCAGCACCATACTGAATCCTCATCACATGATCCGTCACATCACTTCTGAACACCGTATACCCATAATAAGCCAGCGATAAGGATAAAAGAACCTTTCCGACCTGTTCAATCAACTGTGATACTGCGGTCGGGACCATATTCTGCTGACCCTGAAAGAATCCCCGGAAAGCAGAAAGCGCGCAGACAATTGCAACACAAGGAGAAATTGCGAAAAAGCCCCAGGATGTTTCCTCTGCATTTGTCATAACTGAAAGCTGCCTGTTCAGAACCAGCATCAGCAGCGTGAAAAAAACACCGATACTCAGCAGAATTGTCAATGCCGCCCGAAACACGTTTTTCCCGTTCCGCGGATCATTTTTAGCAAGGAAACCTGCCACCATCCTTGAAACAGCCACCGGCAAACCAGCGCTTGATACTGTCAAAAGCAATGTATATGTCGGATAAACAAGATAAAACGTAGTCGCAATATCCGCATCGATCCGGTTCAGGAAAATGGAAAAGAAAACACCAACAAATTTGCATATGATTCCGGCGATTCCCAGAACGGATATGCCTTTGGCAACCGACCTGACCTGTTTCGGCATCAAAGCAACCCCCTGTTCAGACATCAGTATTTATGCCACGCAGAACGTGTGAAAAGGATTAACATCGGTAAAAGTTCGAGACGACCGAAAAGCATCAACATGGATGATACCGTTTTCCCCCAGGTTCCGAATCCGGCAAAATTCTCTGTGGGGCCGACGGCACCAAATCCAGGTCCCACATTGCTGACGCAGGTCAAAGAAGCTGTGATATTGGAAATAATATCGAACTTTCCTTCAAACGTGAGCAGAAAAGCACCGATAAACACAAGCGCCACATACATAACAGCGAACTGGGCAACCTGTGACACAATGCTTTCGTCTACCGCTTTTCGGTCAATGCGGATTACATCAACCTTTTTCGGTCTTCCTGTGGCAATAACGTTTCTGCGTGAAAGCTTATACAGCATATTGACACGGATCACTTTGATACCGCCTGCCGTAGATCCTGCGCAGGATCCGATGAACATTGCAAGGATCAGCAGCATCTGGGAGGCAACAGGCCATTTGGTGTAATCCGCCGTAACAAAACCTGTAGTTGAAATGATGGAAGAAAGCTGAAAAGAACTGTATCTGAAAGACGTAAACAATTCATTCCAGAATCCGGTATTGGCATTCTGTCCCTGAAGAACCGAACGATAATAGGGAATATTGAACACCGTAATGGATACAGTAAAGATCAGTGCAATACAAAAATAGCATCTGAATTCCTCATCACGGAAAAAAGCTTTGATATGTTCACCGATAAGGCATTTGTAATACAGTGCAAAATTCACGCCAAACATAAACATAAATGCTGTGATAACCAGATCAACAGCCACACTGTCAAAGGCACCGATGCTTGTCCCGTAATTGCTGAATCCACCTGTGCCTGCAGTTGCAAAAGAATGAACTGCAGCATCATAATTGGACATGCCGCAAAGACGCAGAGAGATAAATTCAAGCAGCGTCAGTGCAATATATATTCTATAGAGTATTTTTGCTGTTTGTCCTGTTTTCGGAACCAATTTACTCAAAGACGGCCCGGGGCTCTCCGCCTTAACCAGATGAGCTGTACGGCCGGTAAGTTTTGGAAGCAGCGCCAACGTAAGAACAAGTACGCCCATGCCGCCGATCCAATGGGTTGTTGCACGCCAGAAGAACACGCCGTGATATGTATGGTCAAACACCGTCACGACCGACGCACCTGTTGTCGTAAAACCGGACACCGCTTCAAAAAAAGCGCTGTCGTAATCCGGAAGCATTCCTGAAATGAAGAATGGAAGAGCGCCAAAGGCGCTCATCAGGATCCAGCCAAATGCGACGATAATGAATCCTTCCTTGAGCCTGAGATATGAATTCTTTTCCGTCTTCGGAATCAGAAACATCCCCGTGCCGGCTGCTGCTGTCATCAGAAAACTGTATATGATCGCCATCGTATCCCCGTCGTGATAATACAGCGAAACGAGAACAGAAGGGATCATTGCCAGCGCTTCGATGCCGAGTATGGCGCCGAGGACGCGAACGATCAGTTTCCGATTCATTTATACAGCACCTCGTTCAGATCCGATATCCCAAGGTTGCGTGAAACGATAATCACGTGATCTCCTTCTTCAATATGATCTTTACCAAAGGGTATAATGATTTTCCCCTGATGTACGATAACAGAAACAAGGGATCCTTTTCGGGTTGTAAGATCCTTCAATGGTATACCGATGTACGGATCGCCTCTGCGTGCTACGAACTCAATAGCTTCCGCATTTCCGTCTATCAGTCTGTACAGTCGTTCGATATGTGTGCCGTTGCTGTTTTCCCTTGCCCGGACATATCTGAGGATCGTGGAGCTCATGATAACCTGCGGGCTGATAACTGAATCGAGGCCAAGATCGTTCAATATGTCTGTATAAGCCATTCGGCTGTTTTTTGCGATGATTTTCGGAACTCCGCAGCGTGATGCGTACAGGCCGGTCATCAGGTTTTCTTCATCGCGGTTACTTAATGACACAAACGCGTCGACCTGGGATAATCCCTGTTCCTGAAGAAGATCCTGATCCGTACCATCCCCGCAAATCACGTCAACGCGCGGCAAAAGCTCACTTAGCGTACGTGCTTTCTGTGAATCAATCTCAAACAGGGTCACATGAACTCCCATCGGAACAATAAGCCTCGAAAGATAATAAGATATTCTTCCGCCGCCAAGGAGCATAACGCTTCTTGTTTTCTGATTGTTCCTTCCAAGGAAACGAAAAAACTCAGTTATCGTAACCATATCACCGGAAACAAAAACCTTGTCTCCAGGCAGAATCACAAAATTACCATCCGGTATGATCACGTTGTTGTTTCTCTCTACCATCGCGTAGAGGATGCGGGGAAGGCGAGGCACCTTATCTGCGAGGTCTTTCATCGGAATTCCAACAATACTGTCTTTTTCAGCAGCACGGAATTCAACCATTTCCACAAGCCCGCGGGCAAAAGATTCAATACTTCCTGCAAAAGGATATCGCAGAAGACGACTGATTTCGAGCGCCGTGGCACGTTCAGGATTAATCGCAACATCAATACCAAGCTCGTTCTGTAAAAGCGTTTGGCTTTCATTGAACTCCGGATCTCTGATCCTTGCTATTGTATACTGCGCGCCGAGCCTTTTTGCAATCAAACAGGAAAGCATATTACTTTCGTCGCTTTCAGTCGAAGCAATAACAATGTTCGCTTTATCAACACCCGCTTCGAGGAGCACCTTTGCATTCGCGCCGTTTCCCTTTAGACAGATAACATCCAACGATCCTGAACAACGTTCGATTACTTCATCGTCTTTATCGATTACAATAACGTCGTGTTCTTCCTGCGTCAGGTGTTCCGCCAGGGTATAACCAACCTTCCCGGCTCCGATCACAATGATCCTCATACACCAATCCCCCATGAATGATTCAACTTATATTTTATCATTTTTCCCTTTGTTTGGGAAGATACAGGATTAACAGGCAAAAAGCGGCTTGCCTTTTGGCAAGCCGCTTCTGGCGGAGAGTTAGGGATTTGAACCCTAGGTGAGGTATCACCCCACACACGATTTCCAGTCGTGCGCCTTAGACCACTCAGCCAACTCTCCAACAAGCATGGTCACGGTTGATTATTATAGCGCTATTCACTGGTTTGTCAAGTCTGATTTCCGCTTCGTTGTCGTCACTCCTGACAAGGAATTCATATCTGTTTCAGTTTATCAATCTCAGTATCTGTCAGCCTGCGCCATTTTCCGCACGGAAGATTGCCGAGCGAAACAGGACCAAACCCCACACGTTTCAAGCTGACAACCTGGTGTCCGACCGCACTTACCATCTTTCGAACCTGCCGGTTTCTTCCTTCATGGATTGTAATCAGAAGTACAGTGTCGAATGTTTCTCTTCGTACAAGCCGGACGGAAGCAGGCGATGTCATTTTGCCATCTATCAGTACACCTCGCCGCAACTGACGGATCTCATCTTCTGAAATCTGGTTCGAAATCTTTACAAGATAGACCTTACTTACCTCACTGCTCGGATGCAGTACATGATTCATCATATCCCCGTCATTTGTCAGCAGCAGAAGACCTTCACTGTCATAATCGAGGCGACCAACCGGATACAGGCGAACCGGATAATCCCTGAATTTGTCCATCACTGTCGCTCGTCCCTCCGGGTCTGAAACGGTTGTTACCTCTCCGAGAGGTTTGTTGTATGCTATGTAGTGTTTTTCCTGCTGAATAAACACAGGGGAGCCGTCCACTTCTATCAGATCATTCTCCTCATCGACCTGAAAACCCATTATGGTTACAGGCTGATGATTTACAAAAACACGTCCTTCAAGAATCATTTTTTCTGCGTTCCTGCGTGACGCAACACCGCAGAGCGCCAGGAATTTCTGCAATCTTATCATTGATAATCTTCCTCAACAAACATACTGTTCGGTATATGAGCAGTCAAACAGGGCAGCTGTCCAGCGGCAGACTACGATGCGTAAACTTTCTTTCTCCGGATTTTATTGATGCAAGCGTATGCCCTTCTCCGATCATTTTATATTTATATGTTGTCAGTCCTTCAAGTCCCATTGGCCCGCGTGCATGAAGCTTGCCGGTAGCAATTCCCACTTCCGCGCCTAATCCGTAAACATATCCGTCTGCAAATCGTGTTGATGCATTCCAGTAAACGCCTGCGCTGTCTACCATATTCAGAAAATGCGCGGCAGAATCAGCGTTTTTCGTAACAATACAATCCGTATGATGAGATCCATAATGATTGATATGGTTAACGGCTTCCTGCAGAGAATGTACTATCTTCACAGAAATTACATAATCAAGATACTCTGTGGACCAGTCCTTTTCCGTTGCAGGGACGCAATCAATCATACGGCATACAGCCTCGTCTCCGCGGATTTCAACACCTTTTTCCCGAAGTGCTTCTGCAATCGGCTGCAAAATCTGCGCTGCAGCTTCTGCGTGGATCAGCAGGGTTTCAGCCGCGTTACACACTGATACGTTCTGCGTTTTGCTGTCCAGACAAACACGCACCGCTGTTTCACAATCCGCATCCCTGTCCACATATACATGACAAATGCCGTCTGAATGCCCAAGAACCGGGATTCTGCTGTTATCCATGATATATCTGACAAAAGCGTTGCTGCCGCGCGGAATGATCAGATCTATCAGTTCGTCTTCCTTGAGCATCGCTGCAACGTCTTCTCTCGTTTCAAGAAGCTGCGCTGCATCTTCAGGCAATCCGGAAACAGTCAACGCCCGACGGACGAGAGCTGTGAGCGCCTGATTTGTACGAAGCGCTTCTCTGCCCCCCTTCAACAGCACCGAATTCCCGCTCTTAATGCATAGCGATGCGATCTGGACAAGCGCGTCTGGTCTGCTTTCGAAAATCACACCAATCACACCAATCGGGCAAATCACACGATACAGCTGAAGCCCTTCCGTGATCTCTGTTGCCAGAACAGTTTTTCCGATCGGATCGGGGAGTGAAGAGAGCTGTTTCAATCCTTCACATACCTGCTGAAGCTTTTCATCACCGAATTTCAGGCGGTGAAGAAGCGGCGCAGGCAGCCCTTCTTCTTCAGCCTGCACAAGGTCCCGGCGGTTTTCATCAAAAACATGATCCGC
>JAEEGL012148285.1_pt1 | contig 11317 bp, 8 predicted proteins | sample 9134231 | NCBI WGS metagenome assembly JAEEGL01 (sample SAMN16246548, study PRJNA631951) | gut metagenome | biome: gut microbiome; feature: rumen; material: fiber-attached | host: Bos | place: Iran: Karaj | collected 2018-10
ACCTTAGTACGAGAGGACCGGGTCGGACGCACCGCCGGTGCATCGGTTGTTCCGCCAGGAGCACAGCCGGGTAGCCGAGTGCGGTTATGATAAACGCTGAAGGCATCTAAGCGTGAAACATGCTTCAAGATAAGATATCCCATCAATCATGAATTGAGTAAGGTCACTTGAAGACTACGAGTTTGATAGGTCGGAGGTGTAAGCACAGTAATGTGTTCAGCTGACCGATACTAATAGACCGAGGGCTTGAACTGCCGTTATATGCAGTTCGAAAGATTCTTGAGTTTGACAGTACTCCGCGTGTCCCGATTTCATCTTCCTTTATTCGGTTTTCAATGAGCGGCTCCGCTCGGCTCCCGTATCCGCAGCCCCATATGCCGCGCCTGCCGCAGGCACAAATCTCATGCAATGCCTTTGTTCCGTCCAGATGACAGTCCCGCGGAACAGGGCGTTTTTCTTTTGTCTCCTGACGTCTGAAAAGGGATATGCGGAACTCTTTTGATTGACAAAAATGTTACAGTGTGGTAATATATTTACAAAAATAACAGACCGGCGGAGCGAGTCCGCCGGAGGGAGCGTGACATGAGGAGGTTTCAGACGAGACTCAGGGCGGCGGATATCGTCGCGGCGGTGCTGCTTGCGGCGTTTTCGCTGATCCTCATGCCAGTCCTGGCGAATGACCGGCCGGCCGATCACGTGATCGTGTCGGGCATCGGCGACGATGTGATCCCGGATATGAAATTCAGCCTTTCGGAGGATACCGTCGCGGAGATCCGGGGCGGAAAATACACTCTCGTGCTGGTGATAGAGGACGGTAAGGCGAGGATATCCGGGTCCGACTGCCCCGGACACGACTGCGTGAGATCGGGGCCGATCTCGAAGGCGGGGGAGAGCATAATATGCATTCCCGCCGGGATATCGGTGACCGCCGTCGCAGAGAGGAGCTCCGGCGGCGGAGCGGGAGGCACCGATGGGATCGCGGGGTGACGGCGTTCGCCGCCGGCCGGGACGGACTGCCTACCGGACGGTGCTCACCGGTCTTTTCGGAGCCGCCGCCTGCGCGCTCTCGTATCTCGAGTTCCTGATCCCGGTGACTTCAGTCATACCGGTCCCCGGATTCAGGCTCGGACTGGCCAACATAGCCGTGCTTCTCGCGTTCGTATATATCTCCCCGGCTGCCGGATGGGCGGTGTCGGCGCTGAAGATGCTGCTCTCGCTCCTGCTTTTCGGCTCCGGTGTGTCGTTCATCTTCTCGCTGTGCGGCAATATCCTCGCTGTGTCGTCGATAACGCTGCTGTATTACTGCTTCCGGAAGATATTCAGCTTCGCCGGGGCGTCGGCGATCTCGTCGGCCGCCCACGCGACGGGGCAGATAGTCGCAGCCGCGCTGCTGACCGGCTCCCCCGTCACCGCCGGATACTATCCGTACCTCATGCTGCTGTCCGTCACGGCCGGCTTTTTCACCGGCATGCTGCTGAATCTGCTGGCTCCGGCGGTCGGGCGTCTCGCCCCCGGAAAGACGGGAGAAGAGGAGAGCTGGAAGAGGCATGATGCAGGAGAAGAGGAGAGTTGGAAGAGGCATGATGCGGGAGAAGGAGAACGGGGCGGAGAAGGCGCGGAAACGGAGAAAGGTAAAGGAGGAATACGATAATGCTGAAGATATCTCATCTGACTAAAAAATACGGAAAGGTAGTCGCCTGCAACGACATCACGCTCGACGTCGGGAACGGCGAGGTAGCGGTGCTCCTCGGGCCCAACGGAGCCGGGAAATCGACGCTCATCAAGTCGGTCGCCGGCCTTGTAAGATTTTCGGGCGATATCCGGATAGGCGGCTTCGACAACAGATCCGAGTCGGCGAAGCGGATCCTCGGATATATACCCGAGCTTCCCGCACTCTACCCGAACCTCACCGTGGCCGAGCATCTCGAATTCATCGCGCGGGCATACCGGCTCGAGAACTATAAGAACCGGATCGACGACCTCCTCGATGCCTTCGAGCTCAGCGACAAAAAGAAAAAGTTCGGCGACGAACTCTCAAAGGGCATGCAGCAGAAGCTCAACATATGTATAGGTCTGCTTCCGGATCCCGACCTTGTACTCATGGACGAGCCGATGATAGGCCTCGACCCGCACGCCATCAAGCAGCTCAAGCTGGTCTTCGACGACATGCGCGAGAAGGGCAAGACGCTGATCGTCTCGACCCACATCATCGACAGCGTCGACATGCTCTGGGACCGCACCGTCATCATGCAGTCCGGCAACGTCATGGCCGACATCACGCGCTCGCAGCTCGACAGCACCGGAATGACGCTCGAAGATTACTTCTTCAAGGTCACCGAGGATATCGACACCGAGGCTATGCGCGGCAGCGGCAGCCTGTTCTCCGAGAGCGACGTAAAATGAAACTGTTTCTGTATTACGCCGCCCACTCTTTTGTGAATCAGCTCAAAAAGCTGATGAAGACGTGGGTGATGATACTGATCATCGCGATGTTCGTCTTAGGCATCATATTCGGCCTGGTCTTTGCGCTGCTCGACAGGGCGATAGAGGACATCGAGCCCCCCGAGCCCGCAGACCCCGACACATCGGAGACCGAGCATGAAAGCGGGGCGACGATGCCGTCGTTCACCGGTGCCGACGGCAGCGTAATATATACGCTCACTTCGAACGACATCCTGGATATCTCGGTCAGCGCGGTCATACTGCTCACTTTCGTGCTGTCCGTCGCGACGTTCGACCGGGGCAGCATCTTCCTGCCCGCCGACACCGTGCTGCTGTTCACGGCTCCCATCAAGCCTGCCCGCGTGCTTGCCTTCAGGCTCGCCTGCGGGATGGGCGCCGTCCTCATGGTGGGTGTTTATTTCCTCTTCCAGATCCCGAATCTCATAGCCAACACCTCGTTCGGCGCCGCCACGGTGTTTATGATGGCCGCAGGTCTCATGCTCGCCGTTACCGGGGCGATCGCCGTCAAGACGGTCGTGTATATCGTCTCGGCCGGAAGCCCCGCGCGCCGCAGGGCGGTGAGGACGGTGCTGTTCGCGCTGCTCGGCGCGGCAGCGGTCGGACTTTTCGTATACCGCAGGTCAGCCGGGATCGACAGCATCGCGCTCGCCGCGGTAAAATACGTGACTTCGGTCTATTCGAGGTATATCCCGCTGATCGGATGGTGCAAGGGCACCGTCCTGTATGTGAACGAGGGACGGCCGGTCGCCGCCGCCGTATGCGGCGCCGCGACGCTTGCCGGGACCGCGGTTCTATTCTTCGTCTCGTCGCGCCTGAAGAACGAGTTCTACGAGGACGCCGCGGCGAAGGCCGAGGAAGTCGCCGAGCTCCAGCGCGCCGCCGCCGAAAAGAGGAGCGGGATCTTCGGTGCCGGGAAGAAAAGAGGAAAGGATCGCGCCGACAGGGTCCGCCGCGACATCATGACCCGCGGGAGCGGAGCCTCGGTGTATTTCTTCAAGGAGATCTTCAACCGCTTCCGCTTTTCGTTCCTCGGGATCTTCAACGGTTCCGCCGTCACCTGCCTCGTGCTCGGTGCGGGGGTGTCGGTCATTCTGCGCATATTCACCGAATTCCGTTCGATGATACCGGCTGCCCTGGTGCTCGCCGTGATATGCTTCTTCCGGACTCTCGGCAATCCGCTGCGACGTGACACCGAACTTCACTATTTCGCCGTGATCCCCGAGCCCGGGGTAAAAAAGGTCTTCTGGTCGCTGCTCGGCGGCCTCGCCGGCTGCGCGCTCGACCTTGTCCTGCCGCTGGCGATCTCGGCCGTGCTCATGTCTGAGCCTTTCTACATCCCGTTCGCGTGGTTCGGATTCATAATCTCCGTAGTGTATTATTCGTCGTGCGTCGGAGCGTTCGTCGGCCTTTCGGTGCCGGTCAACGCCGGGACGACGATCAAGCAGACCGTCCAGCTGCTCTTTGTATATTTCGGCCTTGTACCGGATATCCTGATCCTCGCGCTGATCGGTACGTTCGTCGGGATAGCGCCGGCGGCGGCCGCCGCGGCGCTGCTGAATTTCGCCGTCGGTACGGTCTTCTTCGCGCTGATCCCCGGCCAGATCGTAAAATGACGATACGCGACCGGAGCCGGACGGCGAAGCAAGGCCAGGCAGCCGTCATCCTCGCCGCGTCGGTGCTCCTCTCCGTTGCAATGCTCCTTTCCGGATGCTCCGGGGAGGCGCGATACGCGGCCTGCAGCTTCATTTCGATGGACACCCTGGTCGAGATAAAGATAGACGCGGCGACACCGGATGCCGAAGCCGTACTAAAGCGCTGCCGCGGCATCACCGAGGAGCAGCGTCTGCTCTACGACGCCGACGATCCGGCATCGGCTCTCTCCGCCCTCAACGCCGTTCTCGACGGGAAGGCAGCCGCGGTGCCAGCAGACCTTGAGAAGGTCATTGCCGCGGCCGCCGGCGTGCAGCGCGACAGCCGGGGCGCGTTCAGCATATTTCTGCGCGACGTCATACTGAAGTGGAAGAGCGCCGGGACCTCAGATACGCCGCCGGAGCGGGAGAAGCTCGCGGAACTCCTGCCCGACCCGTCGTCTTACGCGGAGTACGTGCACGGAGCGCTGACGCTTCCCGCTGGATGCCGCAGGATAGACCTCGGAGGAATAGCCAAGGGAGCCGCCGAGGAGACGGTCGTCGAATACCTGAAGGGCGCGGGGGCGTCGTACGGGATACTGTCGTTCGGCGGGAACATCGCAGTGTTCGGAAACAAGCCGGGCGGCGGCGGGTTCGTCATAGGGATCCGCGACCCGGATGACGGACGGAAGACCGTCGGGACGGTAAAGCTCGACTCAGGGTACGTGTCGGTCTCGGGCGACTATGAGCGGTATTACGAGATAGGAGGGGAGAGGTATCACCATATCCTCGACCCGGCGGACGGATATCCGGCGGAGAGCGGGTTGCGCAGCGTGGCTGTGATAGCTTCCGACGGGACGCTCGCCGACGCTCTTTCCACCGCCCTGTTCGTGATGGGGAAGGAGCGGGCGCTCGAACTTTACGAGTCGGGTAAATACGAATTCGAAGCGGTGTTCGTGACGGACGGCGGAGTTTCGGCTACGCCCGGCCTGGGGGACCGTTTTGAACCCTCGAGGTGATCATACGAAAAATTGCGGCGGCGGAGCCCGCCGCTTTTTTTGCCGCCGCGCCGTCACAATCTGCCGGAGGCCGGATCAGACACTGCCGGAAGGCTGACAACGGCCCGCCCCGCATGCCGCGTCCCGTATGCGGGCGGCAGGACACCAAAGTATCCATTCGTTCTTGACACACCGCGGTAAAATATAGTATAATATACTGTATTTTTATACGGAGGCGGTCACGGGAATGCGCGATATCAAACTCTCTCCCGAAGAGGAAAGACAATACTTCGCGGACGTCGAAGGCGTGCGTGAGCTCGCCGGCGCGGGCGGACGCCGCCCGGGTGTCTATATCCGTACATTCGGATGTCAGCAGAACGAAGCCGACAGCGAAAAGATCGCCGGCATGGCGGAGTCGATGGGATACGAGATCCTTGACCGTCCCGAGGGGGCGTCGCTGATCGTGGTGAACACCTGCGCGGTCAGGGAGCACGCCGAGAAGCGTGCGCTGTCGGTCATCGGCCAGTACAAGCACCTCAAGGCCGCCGACCCGTCGGTCATAATTGCGGTGTGCGGCTGCATGGTGTCGCAGGGCAGGCGCGCGGATCAGCTGAAGCGCAGTTACCCGTATGTCGATTTTTCGTTCGGGACATCAGACCTCCATCTCTTTCCCTCGCTGCTGCTCGGCCGGCTGAAGGGCGGCCGGCGGGTGTTCAGGCTCCCGCCTGACGAGCCCCCGGTCCCCGAGATAATGCCGAGCGGGAGGGGATCGTCGTACAGAGCCTGGGTCAGTATCATGTACGGCTGCAACAACTTCTGCACCTACTGCATAGTGCCGTATGTGAGAGGGCGGGAGCGCAGCCGCGAGCCCGACGCCGTCATCGGAGAAGTTCGCGATCTCGTCGCACGCGGGTACAGGGACATCACGCTGCTCGGACAGAACGTCAATTCGTACGGGAGAGGGTGTTCCTTCGAGTGCGATTTCACCGGGCTCCTCCGTCGTGCCGACGGCATCGACGGCGACTTCCTCCTGCGCTTCATGACGAGCCATCCGAAGGACGCGACGCCGGAGCTCATCGACGCCATGGCCGGGGGACGTCATGTCGCGAGGCAGTTCCATCTGCCCGCGCAGTCGGGCAGCGACGCCGTACTGCGCGCGATGAACCGCGGATACACAAGGGAAAAATACATGGATACGCTCCGGCTGATCAAAGAGAGGATACCGGGGTGCGTCGTGTCGACCGACATAATCGTGGGCTTTCCCGGTGAGACCGAAGCCGATTTCGAGGATACGCTGAGCCTTCTTCGGGAGGCGGGATTCGACATGGTCTTCTCGTTCATATATTCGCCGAGAGCGGGAACTCCCGCCGCGACGTTCGGAGGAGCGGTCGATCCTGCGACCGCCGGAGAGCGGATGCAGAGGCTGCTCGAGCTGCAGACCGGGATCTCGGCCGAAAAGAACGCGGCGTACAAGGGGCGCGAGATCCGCGTGCTGACATGCGGGAGAAGCAGGACCGACCCTTCGGTGACCGAGTGCCGGACCGAGGGCGGAAAGCTACTGCATATACGGGAGACCGTTCCCGAAGGGATCTTCGTGAAAGTGAAAGTCACAGGGACCGGGGCTTTCGTGCTCGAAGGCGAACTCGCCGAAAAGATCTGAGCGCATCGCGGACGGAACATCCGGCGGCAAAGAGCGCCCGCCATAGCTGCAGCGACACAGCGATACGAAATAGAAGTATTATCCGGCAAACGGATACGGAAAGAAGAACAGAAACAAATGACAAAGACTGAAATGCTGGCCGCGGCGGCCTCGATTGGCGCGGCGATAAAGGTATCTGACGTGATGCGCGAATACCGGCTCGCCGAGGCCGAGTACGGAAAGGACGCCGAACTTCAGGCGGCGCTGACCGAGTATTCCGTGCAGCAGCAGGCTCTCGCGAACGCGCAGACCCTCCCGCTGCCCGACCCTGACCTCACAGAGGCCCTGAAAAAGCGCATAGACGAGCTTTACGGCATCATCTCGAGGTCTGACACCTACGAGAGGTTCGAGGCCGCCAGAGGAGCTCTCAGCGCCCTTGTGGAGGATATAAACGGCGCGATGATCAGAGCCATGACGGATGACGGTGAAGAGCAGGGCGGGAGATGCACCGGTGACTGCTCCACCTGCGGAGGCTGCTCGTCCCGCTGAGATGAACGGGCGACGCCCCGGATGACGGCCGATGCCCGGACGTATATGACTGACTGAAAGAGGTGAGCTGCCGTGAGCCCAATGATGGAGCAGTATTTCAAGATAAAGGATCAGTATAAGAACTACCTGCTGTTTTACCGTCTCGGGGATTTCTACGAGATGTTCTTTGACGACGCTCTGACGGCGTCGAGGGAGCTCGATCTCACTCTCACCGGCCGTGACTGCGGAGAGGCCGAGCGCGCCCCGATGTGCGGCGTTCCCTTCCACAGCGCCGACACATACATCGCGAAGCTCATCGAAAAGGGATATAAGGTCGCCGTGTGCGAGCAGACCGAGGACCCCGCCGCGGCCAAAGGCCTGGTGCGGCGCGAGGTCGTCAGGATAATCACCGCCGGCACAGTACTCGAGGCCGACATGCTGAGCGAGAACAGGAACAACTACCTCGCGTCGGTGGCGGCGGGCGACGGCGGATGCGGTCTGGCCTTCGCCGACGTATCGACCGGCAGCGTGCTCGCCACCGTCATCGACGGCAGAGACTTCGTACAGCAGCTGATGAACGAGCTCGGCACCTATATGCCGAAGGAGATCCTGATAAACCGCCCGGTGCAGTCGCTCCGCGGGCTGCCGTCCTTTGTGACCGACAGGCTCGGCGCGCAGACCGTCGAGGACAGGGCGGAGTACTTCGAGCCCTCCGCCGCGGCGGAAGCGGCGGTGTCGCAGTTCGGAGCGCTGCTCGGAAAGTCCGACCTTGAGCGGCCGCTGCTGATATCGTCGATAGGCGCGCTGCTGTCTTACATCAAAGAGACTCACAAATCGGATATTTCCTATATCAAGGATCTGAATATCTACGAGCGCAGCCTTTACATGCAGCTCGATCTGTCGACGAGACGGAATCTCGAGCTGACCGAGGCGCTCCGCTCGGGAGAAAAGAAGGGCTCGCTGCTCTGGGTCCTCGACAGGACAAAGACCGCTCCCGGAGCAAGGCTCCTCCGCTTCTGGGTGGAGCACCCGCTGCTGAACGTGACAAGGATCACCCGGCGCCAGAGCGCGGTATCCGAACTCGTCGAGCGCCCCGATCTTCGCGCCGACATAGCCGCGGCGCTCTCGCCGGTCATGGATCTCGAGAGGCTGACCACAAGGATAGAATACGGCAGCGCCGGCGCGCGCGACCTCCGTGCCGTGGCGGCGTCGCTCGCCGCGGTGCCGGCGGTGAAGGAACTGCTTGCGGACTGCAGGTCAGAGGAGCTGGCCGCCGTCAGGGATTCGTCCGACGGCCTCGATGACGTGCGCGATCTCATCGACCGCAGTATCGTCGAGGACCCGCCTTTCTCGGTCAGAGACGGCGGAATGATCGCCTCCGGATGGTCAGAGGAGGTCGACAGCCTGCGCGACATAGTGTCGGGCGGACGCGACTGGATCGAAAAGGAGGCCGAGAAGGAGCGCGAGGCGACAGGCATCAAGTCGCTGCGTATCGGATACAACCGCGTCTTCGGGTACTATCTCGAGGTGACGAACTCCTTCCGTGACCTGGTACCCGAACGCTATATCAGAAAACAGACTCTGACGAACGCCGAAAGGTATATAACCGGCGAACTGAAGGAGATGGAGTCGAAGGTGCTCGGAGCGGGCGACAGGCTCTGCGCCGCTGAATACGACATCTTCTGCGACATCCGGAACAGGGTCGCTGCCGAGGCTGCCCGCCTGCGGAAGGCGGCTTCGATGCTGGCTCAGCTCGACGTCTACTGCTCGCTTGCCGAAGCGGCGTCGGCGGGAGGCTACGTCTGTCCGTCGCTCAACGGCGAGCGCCGCATCACTATACGCGACGGCCGTCATCCCGTCGTCGAGAAATTCACGAAAAACGCCGGATTCGTGCCGAACGACACGGTGCTCGACATGAAAAAGAACCGGGTGATGATCATCACCGGACCGAATATGGCGGGCAAATCCACATATATGCGCCAGGTCGCACTGATCGCCGTGATGACGCAGATCGGCTCGTTCGTGCCGGCGTCGTCGGCAGACATGTGCGTCACCGACCGTGTCTTCACGAGAGTCGGGGCATCCGACGACCTCGCCTCGGGACAGTCGACCTTCATGCTCGAGATGAACGAGGTGGCGTCGATCCTGCGCTCTGCGACTCCCGACAGCCTGATCGTATACGACGAGGTCGGCCGCGGGACTTCGACATATGACGGCATGAGCATCGCGAAGGCGATACTCGAGTACACATACAGCAAAAAGGTCGGCGCCAAGACGCTCTTCGCGACGCACTACCACGAGCTTACGTCGATGGCCGACGACTGCGAGGGGATCGTCAACTACAATATCGCCGCGAGGAAAAAGGGCGGCGACATCGTCTTCCTGCGCAAGATAGTGCCGGGAGCCACCGACGACAGCTACGGCATAGAGGTCGCGAAGCTGGCCGGCGTGCCGCGCGAGGTGATAAAGCGGGCGGGCGAGATCCTCGAGGAGATGCTGAAGGCGCGGCCCGAGGAGCGGCCGTCGCGCGGGGCGGACGACTCGGCGATCGACATCGGTGAGGTGATAAACGGGGGCGTGATCGACGACATACGGGCCGCCGACCTCAACAACATGTCGCCCGTCGAGGCGCTCAACCTCCTTTTCGAACTGCAGAAAAGACTGAGATAAAGGTGCTTGCGGAATGATTACGCCGGCACGGAGACAGGGAAGGATCCGGGATACGGAGAATGGGAAAGATCAATCTGCTGAGCTTTGAGGTGGCGAACCTCATCGCCGCCGGCGAGGTCGTCGACAGGCCGGCGTCGGTCATAAAGGAGCTCGCCGAAAACTCGATAGACGCGCATGCCGACCGCATAACGGTAGAGATCCAGCGCGGAGGCGTCCTCTATATGAGGGTGACCGACAACGGGTCAGGTATCCTCCCCGAGGACCTTCCGCTCGCGGTGAAGCGCCACGCGACGAGCAAGATAAAGGAGGCTGCCGACCTCGGCAGCATCATGACGCTCGGTTTCCGCGGCGAGGCGCTCGCGGCTATCGGCTCGGTCTCCGACCTGAGGATCATCTCGAAGATAAAGGACAGCGCCATGGGGGCGTCGATCGAGGTGAACTCGGGAAGGGTCGGCGAGGTGAACGAACAGGGGGCGAGAGACGGCACGACCGTCATCGTCGAGAATCTGTTCGCGAACGTGCCGGCGCGCCTCAAGTTCCTCAAGCGCGACATCACCGAAGCGGCGGCGGTAGTGGCGACGGTCGAGAAGATCGCGCTGTCGCACCCCGAGATAGCGTTCAGGGTCATATCCGACGGCGTCATAAGGCTCGAGACGCCGGGCGACGGCAGACTGTCGTCGGTCATGCGCGCGGTATACGGCAAAGAGCAGGCAGAGAAGATGCTGAAGGTCGATACCGAGCTCGGAGGCATCCGTACGTACGGGTATATATCGTCGCCCGACATGCCTAGAGCCAGCCGCACGTGGCAGAATTTCTTCATAAACCGCAGATATATCAAAAGCCGCACGGTGCAGGCGGCGCTCGAGCAGGCGTACACGTCGTACATACCGCCCGAGAAGTTCCCGTCCTGCGCGCTCTTCATCGACATTCGGCCGGAGGCGGTCGACGTGAACGTGCACCCCGCGAAGCTCGAGGTCAAATTCTCGAACGAACGCCCGGTGTTCGAGTGCGTGTACCACGCGGTAAGAGAGGCGCTGACGACGAACACCGCCCGCCCGGAGGGCGGGATAGGGGTCCTCGAGCCGTCTACAGCCGGGCCGGCTCCCGCCGGAATTCAGCCTTCAGGCCCTGCCGGAGTACAGCCTTCGGGCTTCGCCGAAGGCATCGCTTCCGGCTTCGCCGAAGGACAGCCTTTCGGCTTCGCCGAAGGACAGCCGTTCGGCTTCGCCGAAGGACAGCCGTTCGGCTTCGCCGAAGGACAGCCGTTCGGCTACGCCGAAGGACAGCCGTTCGGCTACGCCGAAGGACAGCCGTTCGGCTACGCCGAAGGCAACGCTTCCGGCGGCAGGGGCAGGGGCAGTGTCATGGGCAGAGCGCGGCAGGGACGCCCC
>JAEEGL013282200.1_pt1 | contig 11317 bp, 4 predicted proteins | sample 9134231 | NCBI WGS metagenome assembly JAEEGL01 (sample SAMN16246548, study PRJNA631951) | gut metagenome | biome: gut microbiome; feature: rumen; material: fiber-attached | host: Bos | place: Iran: Karaj | collected 2018-10
ATATAATTATTTTTAAACAAATTATTATTTAATATTTTATAAATTATAATTAATATTTTAAATTTACAATTTTAATATAAAATTTAGAATTTAAAATTTTAATTTTATTTGGAAATATTTTTAAATTAAGTTTATATTTAAAATTAAATATAATATTTTATTTATGGGAACTTATTTAGATTTAGTAAAATTATTAAATAACAAATTATGAAAATAGTGCTGTATGAATGCAGAAGATCAAAAAAATAAAGATTTAATAATGGGAAATAATAAAAATCAAAGAAATAAACCAAAAAAAATAATAACAGATAATGAAGATATTAATAATAATTTATTAGGAAATAATAATGAAAATAATAAAATTCAAAATTTTTTAGAATCAAATAATAATGAAAATAATTTAAATGAAATAGATAATGAAAATTACATAAATCAAATAAAAAAAGTTTATAATAAATCCCCAAAATTAAATGTAGAAATATTAAATTCATATATAATCCCTCGAGGATTTGTAATACAAATAGATCCTTTAGGAATGGTAAGTAATTCATTAAGAAATATTAGAGATGGAACAGTTTATTTTGGATTTTTTTCTCCAGAAGATGAAAATTCAAAAGATGAAAATAATAATAAAATAGATTTTTTAATAAAACCAAAAGATGATATTTATGAAAGTAGATTTGTTGGTAAACATTTTCAAATAAAATTTAATCCTAATGATTTAAAATATTATATTAAAGATTTAGGATTTGGTTATGGAACATTTGCAAAATTAATGAAAGAAACATTAATAAAAGATAATTATTTAATTAATATAGGAAACTCATATATAGTTTGTTCTTATAGAATGGATGATAAAGAAAAAAAAGATGATAAAAATATTTTAAATATAAAAATATTTGATAATACAAAACGAAATCCATTTTTTTGTAAACCAAAAGAAAATAAAAAATATTTAATAGGAAGAGATGTAAAATGTGATATAATAATAGATGATTCATTATTAAGTAGAATACATTGTACAATTTATTATGATAATGAAAAAGAAATGTGGTTCATACATGATGGAACAATGAAAAAAAATAAAGAAGGAGAATTTAAATATTCTACAAATGGAACGTGGTTATTTTTAATAGATGATACTATGATTGAAAATGATATGATTTTTAAAGCAAATCAAAATTTATATCAATGTAAATATGAATAATATTTTTTTTAATTATAATTTAATTAATAATAATAATATAAATTTATTTTTTAATATAAATTTTAAATTTTTATTATTTTTAAATATGATTAATTATAATAATGTTTATTATGAAGATATTATTAATAAACAAAAAGATAAAATTAAAATGTTGAAAGATGAATTGTATTTAAAAAATAAATTAATTTCTGAAAATGAAAATAATGAATTTAAATTTAATATTGATAATCAAATTAATGAATTAAGAAATCAAAATATTAATAATCAAAATAAAAATTATATTTTAAATTTAAATAATCAAATTAATTTACTTAATCAAAAAATTATTGAAAAAGATAAAATTATTGAAAATTTTCAAAAAATTTCTATTGAAGCTCAAAATAAAATTGAATTTTTATTAAAAATTAATAATAATTATTCTAAAGAAATTGATTCGTTAAAAGAAAAAATATTAAAAATTAATGAAAAAAATGAAAAATTAAATAAAAATTTATCACAAAATAATAATGAAAATTTATTAAATCAAATTAATATTTTAAAAATTGAATTAAATAATATTGAAAAAGATTTTAGTTATAAATTATTAGAAAAAGAAAAAAAAATAAATCAAATTCTTAAAATTAATACTCAATTACAAAAAAAACTTGATTTTACAAATAGAAGAATGAATATTTTACAAAAAAGAAATGAAATAAAAAAAATTAATACCAATAATTCATATATTTTAACTAATTTAAATAATTCTAATAATTCTTTAACAGATAATACAAATTCTAATAATTATAATAATCAAAATAATTATAATTATACAAATAATATTTCTCCTTATTATAAAAGCTATTCAAATATTTCACCTGAATTTTCAAATAGAATTATAAATAATAATAATTTAAAAAAAAGTAAATCTGAAGCACATTCAAATAAAAAAAATAATTTTATTCCAAAAAATAATTCTAAATTAAATAATAATTTTGGAAAAAATTTAGTTATTGATTCAAATGAAAATAATATTAATAATAATAATAATGAAAACAATAATAATGAAAACAATAATAATGAAAATAATATTAATAATAATAATGATATTAATAATGAAAATAATAATAATAACAAAAATAATTATAATGATAATAAATACAATGAAAATAATAATAATGAAGATAATTATAATGATATTGATGATAATTTTAATGATGATAATAATAATAATAATATAAATTCACCTAATTAAAAATTTTTTTATTTAAATAATAAACGAAAATTTTAAATTATATTTAAATTAATATTTTAATAAATATCAAAAAAAATATTATTTAATAAGCTATAAATATTTTATATTATAAAATATTAGTTTTTGTTACTCTTTGTGATTTACTTAATACATTATTATTACTTTTATTAAAACTATTTTTTTCAAATTTTTTAATTTTATTTCTATTTTTACTTAATTGTAAATAATTAAATAATTGTTCTTTTATTAACTTTTTATCTGCTCTTATTTTATTATTATTATTATAATTAATATAATTTAAATTAATACTATTATTATTCAAATTATTATTAAAAATTTTAGAATTATTATGTTTTTTTTTTAATAAAGGTAAATATATATTATTTATATTAATATTTTCTTTATTATTAATAGAATTATTACTAGTGTACATTTTTTTTTCGAAATTTTTTTTAATTAAAAGTTTTTTCGTTGAAATATTATTACTATATCTCATAGTATTAATATTAATAAAACTATTTAAATTAATATCATTATTTGTAATACTTAATTTTTTCTTTTTTATCTTTTTATTTTTAAAAGTAAATCCAATAGTATAATTATATATATTATAATTATTATCATTTTTTTTTTGTAAAGTTGTAAATTTACTTGATTTTGATTTATGAAGAACAATATCATCTTTATTATTATTATAATTAATATAATAATTAAAATGATTTCTATTATTATTATTATTATTGTTATTATTGTTATTATTATTACTATTATTATTATTATTATCAAAGCATCTTAAAGAAATAGGAATAAAACTTTTTTTTAATTTATTATTATAATTAGAAATAACTTTACTAACTTCATCAAATTTAATTTGATGATTTTTAACTAATAATTTAATATAATCTCTAACATCAGGAACATAACTTAAAAATTCTAAAATAGGAATTATTTGTAATAATTCATAGTCATTTTTATCTTCAAACCAACTCGTTATAGGAAAACCATTATTAGGATTTAATGAATATGCAATGGGACTATTATCTAAAATAATTACATCTTTTAAATCTCTTCCTAATCTATTTAAATCCTTCACAAACGCAGTGTTTATTAATGTACAATGCTCTCTATATAAACGATAAGGACAATAATCATCTGTTATTAAATTTAATAATGGATTTGCGTATTTTGATAAACTTGCTGTAAAAATAACTAATTCATATTTTTTTGACATACGTTCTAAAAATTCTTTTACATAAGGACGTACTAAAACATATATATCATGTAAATTATTGTCTAATTCAATTTGGATTTTTATGTCCGATGGAATGTTAAATGGAATGAAATTGCTGTGAACTAATGTTTCATCTAAGTCTAATACTAATGTTTTTTTATTTGATGTTGATGGAGGAAGTAAAAATCTTTTTTTTATAGTAAATTCTTGAGGAGACAACGAACGAACTTCTTTTAAATTTATACTTTTGTTTGTAATAATGTTATTATTATTATTATTATTGTTATTTAAATTAGAAAGAAGTAAATTATTATTATTATTATAATTACTATTGAATCTTTTTTTATTGTTATTATTATTTTTTTTAATTGGAAATAAATTAGTCATTATTCTTTTGACTGTTTTTTTTACACGTGAAGTGTTTTTAAATGTTTTTGCTTTAGTTGAAGATTGTGTTCTTTTATGTAAAATTGGAATATTTATTTGATTTTGTGATTTATACATGAAATTTAAATTGTTTTTATAAGTTTTATTAATATTATCTTTTTGACTTTGCATATTTAATTTAAATTAATAAATAAAAATAAATATTATTATCCCAATTAAATTAATAAATTTATTATTTGTTTTTTTTTTTTGAAATTTATGCATAAATTTATTTAATAAATATTTAAAAATGATTGGAATTAATATAGGTTCATTAAATTCAATTTATAGTAGATGTGAAAAGAATAATAATTTATTTTCTTCTAAAATTTTATTAAGTGAAGTTTCAAATAGAGTAATTCCATCTATTTTATCATATACCGATACTCAAAGAATAACAGGAGATATATCAAAAAATTCTTTGAAAAAATTTTCAAATAGTTCTTTTATTTATTTATCTAGATTAATTGGTCTAATTCCTGATACTAATTTTGGTAAAAAAGAATTAGAATATTATTATTATATTGGACCTAAATTAAATAAAATTTCAGGTCAATTTGATTTGGAATTTAATAATAATAAAATAAGTGTTTTTAGTGATGATGTTGTTGCGGCATTTTTAGATAAATTAAACACTTTTTATTTTTTTGATTCACAAATAACATTTGAATTTTTTATAATTAGTGTTCCAGATTACTTTACATCATTTCAAATTGACACATTTAAAACAATTTTACGTTCATTAACAATGGAACCTTTTGAAATAATAACTGAATCTACAGCAATTACATTATATTATGGTTATACAAAATTTAAAAATATTTTTGAAGAAAAAGAAGGAATGTTAAATAAAAATACAAAAAAATATATAATTTTTATAGATGCAGGACATTCAAAAACAACTTTTATTTTAAGTGAATTCGCATTTACGGAATTTAAAGTTTTAAACGTAAAATGTTTACCTTATTTAGGCGGAAGAGATTTTGATGAAAAAATAAGAGATTATTTAATTTATCAATTTGAACAAAAATATAAAATTCCTTTTCCACGTCAAAACGCAAAATTAAAATATCGAATGATGACTGAAATATTAAAAGCAAGAAAAATTTTAACAAGCAACAAAGATGTTGTTATTAATATAGATTCATTATATGATGAAAACGATTTAAATGAAAAATTAACAAGAGAAGAATTTGAAAAATTAATAAATGATGATTTAATATTATTTGAAAATAATTTAAAAGATTTTTATAATGAGAGTTTAAATATTATCGGAAAAAATAATTCAATTTCTTTAATTGAAATGGCAGGTGATTTAATGCGAACTCCAGTTTTACAAAATTTAGTAAAAAAAGTAACAAATTTTGATTTATCAAAAGGAATAATAATAGATGAATGTCCTGCTTTAGGAGCTTCATTATATGGCGCATATATTAATGATAAATTTCCTTTGCCAAACTTTGAAGGAATTGCTTCATTTTGCATGTATTCAATAATGTATACAACAAATCAAAAAAATAATTCAATGGTTTATTTAATTAAAAAAGGTCAATTATTACCAAGCGAAAAAATTATTGAAATTGACTATGAAACTCTCATTACTGAAGATGTTTTATCTTTTGAATTTTATAATGATATTAAAGAAATAGAAGAATTTAGTATATATGATTATTTAGTTCAATATAAAGTTCATTTAAATAAATTATTTAATACAAATTGTAAAAAAATTCCTAATGGCTCAAAAATTAATTTTGTTATTAATATTGATCAAAATGGAACAATTTCTCCTTTAAAATTTGTTTCAGTTAATAATAATATTGAATTAAATATTAGTGACGATATTATTACTTCTCCTTTGAATGGTTTGTATAAAGGACAAGATTATGAAGATAATATTATTAAAGATTTAACTAAAATTTTAGATGAACATAGAAATGTTGATGTGAAATTTAATGATTATTGTAATGAAAAAAATGAAATTGAAGGAAGATTTTATAATTTAAAAAATAGATTAAATTCAAAAAATTTAGATTCGGTTGATAGAATGGGAAAAACTTTAAAAGAAAGATTCAAAGCAATTGAAGTAAAAATAGAAAATGTTGATCAAGAAGAACCTGATTCTAAAATAAAAAGATTATTTTCTATTAAAAATAGAATAAAACAAATTGAAAATGAATTTAATATTGGAAAATAATTTATTTATTTATTGTGAAAATATTATTTTTTAAATATTCAATTTTTTAAATTTATTAAATTAAATTATTATTTAAATTATTAAATAAAATTATTTATATTCTGTATTAAATTTAAATAAAAATTTATTATTTTAATATAAACGATGTAATATAAATTATCTATAATAAATATAATCTAACAGTAATTAAATAAAATAATTTAAACAATGGCTACTCAAGATAGTTTATCTTCGATAAACATTTCATTAGATTTGGTAAAAGCTTTAAGTGAATTTAAACCAAATGAATCTCAAAAAAAAATTTCAGATTATATTTTAAAAAATGGAGTCTCAACCGCATTAAAATCAAAAGAAGATTTAAATCTATATATATATTTTCATGCTATGTGCGTTCCATTTTTACCAATTTTAAGCCAAATTAAATCAGAAGAAAAAAACAAAGTTTTCATTTCAAGTTTAAAAGATAATATTCAATTATTATGTGATCAACAAATTAATCATTTAAATTATGAAAGAATTTCCGAAGAAATTTTTGATAAAATTGAAGTCAAAGAAGGAGATTCAAATTTAACTGTTGGTTTGACTGGAGAATCTGAAACGAGCACATCTAAAATTGAATTAAATAAAATTTTATTAGAACTTGGCTTAAATTCTCATGGAAGATTAGATATATATGTTAAATCTCATATCATCAAAAATCTCGTTGTTTTTTCAGGAATTGAAGAAATTAGTGCATATGCTAAAAAATTTCAAACTATGGAAGATGAATTAACGAAAATTTATCAAACTGCAAAAAGCAACCCATTTAATGAAAAAAAATATTTAGAAATGGTTGAATTATTTGCGAATGGGCAAAAAAAAGAAGAATATCAAAAAACGGTAAAAAATTTGAAAAAAGATATTATTCTTTTTCAAACTATAAATGACAAAGTTTCTTTAAAAAATTTGGAAAAATTGTTTATTCAATTATTAGGTCACATGGAAAATGAAGTTAGAAACCAAAGTGTCATTGCTTTAAATATGATTTATGATGAAACAAATTGGCAAGAAAAAAACGCATTTTTAGTTGATAATACAAAAATCAAATTATTAGATGATGAAATAACATTAACATTAAAAATTAATATAAATGATTATTCAGAAGGTGATTTAGTTTTAATTACTAATTCACCATGTGAAAATTTAAATGTAGATTATAACGTAATTTCATTTATCAAAGCAAAAGAAGAAACAACAGAAGAAAAATTTGTTAAATTAGTTTACCCTTTTGGAAAAGTAAAAAAATGTGGATTTTATGATTGGTATTTAGCTAAATTTAAAGATGGAGGATATACTAATATTAAAATCATATCAGATAAAGATGAAGTAAGAGAAGGAAAAGGTCGATTTATAATATTAAATCAAGATATAAAAGATTTAAGTGTTCATGAAGTATTCTGTGATTTAATTAAAGCTCAAATTGATAAAGATCATGGAGTAATAACTCAAAGAGGATCATTTAAAACTCTAGAAGAAAAATTAGATGAATATTCTCAAAGATATATCAATTGCTTATATATCATGGGTGCTTTAGAAAGAGATAATGATATATCATATGATGAAGAGACAGCTGAACCTATAGATATAGCTAATAAAGAATCAAGTCCAATGGCAGTAACAAATAGAACTAAAATTAGTTCATTATTAGGAGGTGACAAAGCATTTAAAAGTTTAATGATGAAATGTAAAAAATTAAGTATAAAAGTTATTTTAGACTCTCTTAGTAGAGTTAGTTCAAGTAGAGCTAATAGAAAATATAGAGATATATTATTAAGATATATGGATAATAAAGGTAAGATTCAAATATGTTATGGAACTGATGGACAAAGCGTTCAATATGAAGATAGTACAGTTTTAAATTATAGAAAAATTGAAGCATGGGAAATGTTAATAAATGAAATATTAATTTTAATAGGTAAATATAAAATAGATGGTATTCATTTAGATAATTGTCAAGCTTGGCCACAAATAATGGCAATAAACGCAATAGAGATGTATCGTATAGACGATGATGGTCAACCTTCATATACCGCAATGGAAATATTAAATGGTGAAATTGTATCTCCTTTAGAAGAAAGTGGATATTGGGGAACTGAAGCAAGCGAAACATATGCAAATCCAATGTTAGTTAAATTAACAAAAACAATATGGAATGTCTTCCCAAGTTTTGTCTTCTTCGGAGAATGTTGGTTAAATGAAAAATTCTCAAATAATAGACATGTTAATTTAACAAAAAGTGGTATCATTCCAAGAATGTATACCCTCCCAATAATAATATGTGATATATTAGGTAAAAAAATATCAAGAAATGGATATATAGAACATACAAATCAAGGAGATGTGAAACTTTTAAGAGATTGGTATACCCAAAATTATGCTGAATTACCTGAGGGAGCTCTACTTGTTCAAAGTAGCTCTGGTCAAATATGGCCATATCCTGCTTTATTATATGGTAGAGGTAATTGGTGTGCTGTTGACCTATTATTTTCTTTACCTGACATTCCAATGACTTTTATGGATGAAATAGATGGAGAGGCATATCGTGTTCAAATAATTAATGTCTATAATGCTCAAGATAAAACAGGAAGTTCATCATCTTCGAATTTGTTAAATAAAGATAATAAAAAAACTCGATCTAAATCCTTAATGAAATTAATTGAATCTAAAGAACAAGAAGCTAGAGAAAAAGCAAGTAGATTAGAAAAAGAAAAATCATTAAGTACTACATCAGCAAGTACTTTAGCTGAATATTTACCAAGTTATGATTTATCTGAAAATTTAAGTACATTAATTTCTTTGTCAGGAATTAATGTATCAAATATAAGAGAAAAAGAAAATAAACAACAACAAATTGTAAGAGAATTAGGACCAGAAAGTGGATTTGATTTAAATAAAATTAAATTCCATTATAATCATAGAAGAAAATTACGTTATTCTCATGAATGTTTAAGAAGAGGTAAATTAATTTATTTAAGAGCTCTACTTCCTGGAGGAAAAGATCATCCAGGTGTGTTTGCCTTTGCCAGACAAACTGAAGAAGAAACTGGAATTTTCGCTATAAATTTCACAGGAGATGAAACAAATTTCGAATTAGATTTAAGTAATTTATTAGAAGATGAAAATAATAATTTCAATAGTATATGTTATATAGAAGATTGGCTTTCAGATGAAAAAGGAGATATATGCTTTACTAAAGAATTAGTTGAAGGACATACAACAAGAAAAATTGAACCTTATCATACATTATGTTTTGGATTTTGTATTATTCCATGTACGAAAGAAAATTATAAAAACGCAATGGAAAAATCAAATGCAAAAATGATTAATGAAGTAAAAAAAAACAATGGAAACGCAGATAGTTTCCAAACAACATTACAACTTAAAGAAATATTAAATAAAGACCTTTCATTAGATGAATTCGCAAAATGGGTCGCATGCACAGATAATTTATTAAAAACATATAATATAAGTTTTTATGAATATGTAAGAAAATTAGGGTTTATCTGGTGGGATGAAAGATTATGTACTAAATTTTTCATATATTGTGCAAGAATGTCTAAAATAAAACCATATCTCTCAAATCCTAAAATCGCAGAAATGGCAGAAAATATAACTAATAGTAATGTTTTAGGTCCTATTTGTTTTGTCACTCCTGAATTAGGAAGATGGTCTACTGTTGGAGGATTAGGTGTTATGGTAGATGAGTTATCTCAAGGATTAAGTACGATAGGTCAAGAAGTTATTATGATATCACCTTATTATGATAGAAATAGAAAAGGTCAACAAAATTATTTAGAAAATGACCCATTTAATATCAAATATTTAAGAAATATAGAAGTTAGTCTTGATGGTCAATATACTTTTGGAGTACATGCTGGAGAAGGAAACGGAGGTATTAAATATTATTTCTTACATAACTTCAAAATCTTCCCAAGACCTTATCCAGATTTCACTGCGTCTGAAACAGTAAGAGAAATAGCATTATTTGCAAAGGGATGCTTACAACTTTTATGTGATTTAGGAAAAATACCTGCTTTAATTATAACAAACGATTGGTTTACCGGTTTAACTGCAGGATATGCAAAATGCAAACATTTCGGGGATACATTTAATGGAACTATTTTCTTCCATATATGCCATAATTTAGAACCAACATATGAAGGTAGAATATATCCCTCTCCTCAAGAAGGTGCTTTAGAAGGTATCCATCAATTACCTAGAGATTGTTTAGTTGATCCTTGGTGGAAACAAACTGTTATAAATCCTTCAAGATGTGCAATAATGATGAGTGATCAATGGGGAACAGTAAGTAATTCATATAGACAAGATTTACAATCATCATCTCCTTTAGCTTCCCTATTAAATCAAAAGCCCCAACCATTTTCATATCCAAATGGTATATTTAGAGTGAGAAGATTAAAAGCTTTACAAGAAAAGGCAGGAACAGATAGAATGGCATGTAAAAAATATATACAAAAAACATATTTCGGGTATGGAGATATAGACCCTAATGTTCCAATTTATTCATTTGTAGGAAGATTAACCCAACAAAAAGGAGTTCTTATGATATTAGATGCGGTAGAAGAGGTGATACGTATAACCGGAGGAAAAGTTAATATACTAGTAGGAGGTATGGGGGACCCCCGAGATCCTTATTGTGCAGCATGTATTAATAAAATTAATTATTTACGTGGAAAATACTCATATGCATTTTGGGCAAATCCCTTTGAATTCTTTGTAGATGGACCTAAAGTTAATTTTGGTAGTGACTTTGGTTTAATGCCTTCTTTATTTGAGCCAGGTGGAATAGTCCAACATGAATTCTTTATTGCAGGTACACCAGTTATTGCCTTTAGAACAGGAGGTTTGAAGGATACTGTATTTGAATTCCAATGGGATAATAATTCAGGAAATGGATTTACTTTTGATTATTATACCCCAGGTGATTTAATTAATGCAATAGATAGATCTCTTCATTTATTCAGAAAC
>JAEEGL013445101.1_pt1 | contig 11317 bp, 8 predicted proteins | sample 9134231 | NCBI WGS metagenome assembly JAEEGL01 (sample SAMN16246548, study PRJNA631951) | gut metagenome | biome: gut microbiome; feature: rumen; material: fiber-attached | host: Bos | place: Iran: Karaj | collected 2018-10
CTATGGGGAGGGAACGAGGGAGGGGCAACCCTAAACTCTAAACCAAAATTGTTGCAATAGCGGGAGAGGAAGGTACACAGATACGATGATTGAAAAACGGTGACGGAGTCAGTGCGAGGACCTGTTTGAGCGAAGCGAGTCCCGCAGCACAGTTTTTCAGAATCGTAATCTGTTCTGACTCGAAGCGTGCAACGAGTTCTCTCTTGATTACTTCTCTCTGGCGGTACAGAGAGAAGTAAAGAAAAGTTGGGGAGATTGTGAATAGCCTCTTTTTAGTTCTTTTTACTCTAGAGAAAAAGAACAAACACTACGCCGTATAGTTATGATCCACGATCACGGTGATCGTCTCATTAGGATACAACGACTGTATCTCATTCGTCAACGTCTGTGCGAACGCTTTTTCATCCGTTACCGAGATGTCGGGCACCACATCCACGGAGATACGACCTTCATCCGCAAAGTACGCGAAGCCATGTACTTGCGTGATATCCTTATGTGCTGCCAACGACTGTAACACTGCGTTCTGTATCTTCGTCATCTTCTTATCACCGGTGCCGATAGCATAGATACCCACGGTCATGATGATGCCATAACGTTCGTTCAGCGATTCCGTAATCCTACGGGTGAGATGATGTATTTCCTCGGCACTCATAGTATCATTGACATTGATATGCAGAGAACCGATGATCACATCCGGTCCATAGTTGTGCAGGATGATATCATACACACCGTGTACTCCTTTGAATCCCATCACCTCTTTCTTGATATTTGCCACCAAATCCGGTGAGATACGTGCACCTAGCAGTTCGTTGATAGGCGATGAAAGCATCTCAAAACCAGCTTTGATGATCAGTAATGAGATGAGCACACCTAATATCCCGTCAAGTGACACGTGCCATATGAGCATGATAGCAGCTGAGACGAGAGTCGAGAGGGTCACCACCGCATCGAAAAGGGCATCTGCACCCGAGGCTATCAGTGCATCACTCTTCAACTGTTCACCCTTCTTCTTGACATACTGTCCGAGCACGATCTTCACAAGGACGCTCACGATAATGATAACCAGTGTTATCGTGGTGTAGTTTGGTGTGGTGGGATGGAACAGTTTCTGTCCTGACTCAATCAGTGAGGTAATACCTGCAGAGAGTACGATAACAGCAATGATAATGGCGGTAAGATACTCTATTCTACCGTGTCCGAAAGGATGTTGCCTGTCGGCAGGACGCTTTGACAGTTTGGTACCGACGATGGTGATGACACTCGACAGGGCATCACTCAGGTTGTTTACAGCGTCCATGACAATAGCGATTGAACTCGCAAGGGTGCCGACAAGTGCCTTGAAGAAGGCAAGCAGGACATTTGCACCGATTCCTATCCAACTGGTCCGAATAATTTGTGAAGAACGATCCATAAATAATTAATAATTAAAAATTTATAATTAATAATTAATGATAAACACATCAACTTTTATTTCAACTCCTCTGTCAGCATCTTCCTACTCTCTGAGGCTGTGGCAATCTCACTTCCCCTGATGATATGTCCATAGTCGTTCGATGGGGCGTGAGAGGATCTCGCCGAGTTGCAGGTCATTGGCTTGCAAGGTGTTTGAGAGCACATCACGATAATGCTCAGCGATGCTGCCAACGAAACTGACGCACAGGTCGGGGCGCTGATATTTCAGCACGTTCTTCCGAATGAAAGCATTGAAATGCTCGTACACGAGGATACTGATGGCAGGCTCATCGAGATGCTCACGGATAAAGGGAGAGAGAGAAGCGAGAAAACGGTTGGCAGCGGGTTGGCGGTACACCTTGTCAATGATTTCAGCATAAGTGAGTTGTGACCACTGGAAGAAAGCCTGCGAGAGATTGTCTGGGAGTTCACGTTTAAAAAGCTTGTTTAAGAAAAGTTTTCCCAAGACAGCCCCGCTACCCTCATCGCCGAGGATATATCCTAACGGTGGGATGTTGTCAGTGATCGTCTTTCCATCATACAGACAGGTGTTTGAACCGGTTCCTAGGATACAAGCGATGCCCGGCTGGTGACCGAAGAGGGCACGGGCAGCACCCAGCAGGTCGCTCTCCACATGAATGGTTGCCTGAGGAAACACCTGTGCGAGGGCTTGTCGTACACGTTGTGAGAAAGGTTCCACACAACCGGCACCATAGAAGAACACCTCAGAGACCGAGATACCTGGAAAGACCGGTATCCGTACAGTGATATCCTCGTCAACCATGGTAACAGGGTTGATGCCCTGTGCGGTGATCAGCTCACCGGAAATCATCCAATCGGTTTTTGTACTGCCACTGTCTGCAACCAACAACATAAGCAAGTTTTTTTCGTATTTAACAATAATTTCCGTGCAAATATACTTATAATGTTTGGAAAATCTGTAATTTTGCACGGAATAATTAAAAAGGATAATGAATAAAAGAATTTACGCGCTGATACTTTTCCTGATCGTCGTTCTCATACCTGCCGGTGCTGTGCTGAAGGAGAAAGACCTTACACAAACCCTCGGCATATTACGGGCAGAACTGACGAAAACACACAGTGAGCAGGAGAAGAACACACAGAAATTAGCGCAGCAGGAGGAACGCACACGTAGGGAATTCATGAATATCTGGCAGCGGAGCAACCAGAATGCGATGATGCTCTACTCACAGAAGTCAGACTATGTGTTCGACCTTACCTATGCCTGTCATGAAGCCACCGATCATTTTCATGAGTTCAAACAACTCTCCCTACCCTTCCGCACTTATATCGAGCGTATGGAGACGGAGATTGCCCGCTACGACAGTCTGATATCCTCGTTACAGGGTATGCCCGTTATCAACCTTGACGAGCGTGCGCAGATCGACCGTAATGTCTGTCTTACCTATGCGGTGAATATCCGTAAGTCTTTGCTGGAGAACAAACAGGCATTTGATGAATATATCGAGCGTTACAGCAGGATGGAGCAGCGTCTGTCGTACCTGAACGACTATGCCAACCAACGATATAGTGAGATACAGCATAATATCTTCAATAACGGAGGTGACAGTTATCTGAAAATCCTCCGAACGCTGAAACGCCGGTTGATGAGCACAGCAGAGACCGTGAGTGAGAAATACCGTCCGTATGAAAATATCCGTTCTCAGTGGGATGTGAAGATTATCCTCGATCTCTTCCTGCTGATCATGATGTACGGTTTACTGTCTATCCTGCTGAACCAGCTCTTCTTCCGTTATGCCATGCCGAAACGGTTTAAGACCGAACTGTTCATGCAGAAGAAGACATGTATCATCATGGCCACCACGACAATCACCTTTGCCATCATCCTCGGAGTTATCCATGCCTTGATCAATCAGAACTTCATCATCATGGCCAGTGAGCTGTTGATAGAGTATGCATGGCTGTTGGGTGTTATCCTGATATCGTTGATTCTCCGTTTGGAGGGCGACCAGATCAAGAGTGCTTTCCGTATCTATGCCCCGCTGATCATCATGGGATTCCTGGTTATCTCCTTCCGTATCGTCTTGATACCGAACGACTTGGTGAACCTGATCTTTCCACCGGTGCTGCTGATATGTACGCTCTGGCAATGGAGGATGATTGCCAAACACAGCAAGAGACTACCTTACAGCGACACGTTCTATGCCTATATCTCACTGATCATCTTCGTGGTTAGCACCGTCTGTGCATGGATCGGCTATACACTGATGAGTGTGCAGCTCTTGCTCTGGTGGATCATGCAGCTGGCATGTATCCTCACCATCACCTGTCTGACCGGCTGGATGAAGAAATACAGTGAGCGTAAGCATATCGATGAGTTGCCGATCACGAAGACATGGTTCTTCCAACTCGTTTACTATGTGATACTGCCGATCATCGGACTCATCTCCATTCCGCTGAGTATCTTTATGGCGGCTGATGTGTTCAACCTGAGTGATCTCACCTGGAAGATTTTCAACACCCGCTTTATCGACATCAACAATTTCAAGGTAAGCATCTTAAGTGTGCTGACCGTTATCGCACTGTATTTCATCTTCCGGTATATCAACCGGGTGAGCCTGTCATTCCTCCGTCTGCATTTCGACCGTAAGAACTTCGTAAATGTCGGTTCCCGTGAGGTGATGGGCAAGAATATCATTCAGGTGGTGGTATGGGGCGCTTGGCTGATGATCTGTCTGGGTATCCTCCACGTTGGTGGCACCTGGATGGGTTATATCGCCGGCGGTCTGTCCACCGGTATCGGTTTTGCCTCGAAGGATATCCTGGAGAACCTTTATTACGGTGTGTCGCTGATGGCCGGACGTATCAAGGTGGGTGATTGGATCGATGTAGAAGGCGTCAAGGGAAAGGTGGCGAGCATCAGTTATACGAGTACGATGGTGGAAGCCATCGACGGTTCGGTGATTGCCTTCACCAACTCCCAGATGTTCACGAAGAACTACAAGAACCTGACGAAGAACCACGGTTTTGTGCTGTCGCTCATCCCCTTCGGTGTGGCATACGGCAGTAATATCAAGCAGGTGGTTACCCTGATAGAAGACCGTGTCACCCGTCTGCACCACGACTATCTCGATCCGGAGAAGAATGTGAAGGTGGTGTTTACCGACTTCGGTGACAGCAGCATCAATTTCAATATCCTCTGCTGGGTAGATGCCGTGAAGCAGATCTATGCCGTGAGTGATATCATCGAATGTGTGTATGACACACTGAATGAGCATCATATCGAGATACCGTTCCCACAGCGCGATGTATATATCAAGACCGTGCCAGGAGATACAAAACAGTTGAAGAACGTTGAAGAAAGCATAACTATATGATGAGACCCATCTTTATTGCCGGACCCTGTGTCATCGAGTCGATGGAGCTGTTGGAGACCGTGGCTGCTGAGTTGGTGAGACTGCGTGACAGCCTCCAGGCAGACATCTATTTCAAGGCTTCTTTCGACAAAGCCAACCGCACGAGCCTGCACTCTTTCCGCGGACCGGGTATGGACAAGGGATTACAGATGCTCCGTGAGATCAAGGAGCGTTACGCACTCCCTATCCTCACCGATATCCATGAGAGTTATCAGGCAGCTCCCGTGGCAGAAGTGTGTGACGTACTGCAGATCCCGGCTTTTCTCTGTCGTCAGACCGATCTGCTGGTGGCTGCAGCGAAGACCGGCAGGATCGTAAATATCAAGAAAGCCCAGTTCCTCAGTGGTAAAGATATGCGCTACCCGGTGGGTAAAGCACTGGAGAGCGGTGCCAAAGAAGTATGGCTCACCGAGCGCGGCAACTGTTTCGGCTATAACAACCTGGTGGTTGACTTCCGGAATATCCCCGACATGCTTGAGATCGTGCCGAGGGTGATCATGGACTGTACACACAGCGTGCAGCGTCCCGGTGGCGGCAATGGCGTGACAAGTGGTGACCGACGGTTTGTGCCGAGCATGGCCTATGCAGCAAAAGCCTTCGGAGCTACCGGTTATTTCTTCGAGGTACACCCCGATCCCGACAAAGGACTCAGTGATGCAGCGAACATGCTCTACCTGAAGGATCTGGAAACCATCATGAGACGATTGATAAAAACAGACACAGATGAAAGAGATTAGACAGTATGGAATACAGTGTGTGAAAGACGAGGCACAGGCGATACTCGACCTGATACCGCAGTTTGACGAACAGTTTGACAATGCCGTGAAGATGATCTACGACTGTAAGGGAAAGGTGATCGTCACCGGCGTCGGGAAGAGCGGACATATCGGTGCGAAGATTGCCGCTACATTGTCAAGTACCGGCACCCCTTCGTTCTTCGTCAACCCCCTCGACGTGTTCCACGGTGACTTAGGCGTGATGACCCACGATGATGTGGTGCTTGCCATCAGCAACTCCGGACAGACCGACGAACTACTGCGGTTCATCCCCATGGTGCTCCATATGAATATCCCCATCATCGCCATGACCGGCAACCCCGACTCACTGTTAGTGAAATACAGTAATGTGCATCTGAACACCAAGGTGAAGAAAGAAGCCTGTCCGTTGAACCTCGCTCCTACCAGCAGTACGACGGCACAACTCGTGATGGGTGATGCACTGGCAGTGGCACTGATGGAGATGCGTCATTTCAAGCCACGTGACTTCGCACAGTTCCATCCGGGTGGAGAGTTGGGTAAACGACTGCTCACCACGGCACAGGATGTGATGAAGCACGAGAACTTGCCGATCCTCGATGAGCAGATGCACCTCGGTGATGCCATCATCCTGGTGAGCAAAGGAAAGCTCGGACTGGGTGTTGCCTTGGAGGATGACAGGGTCATCGGTATTATCACCGACGGAGATATCCGTAGGGCGATGGAACGCTGGCAAGCGGATTTCTTCAACCGAACGGTAGGAGATATCATGACCCGCACCCCGAAATGTGTGCTGCCCACCATGCGAATCACCGAGATACAGAAGATCATGCAGAAGCACTTCATCCACTCCGTCCTCGTGGTGGATCAGGAAAATCACCTCCTCGGTGTCGTTGACCATTATAGTTGTATGATATGATGAGAAAGATTTGCTCTACCCTACTCTGTTGTTGGTTCGCGGCCATCGCCATGGCTCAGACATCAGCTGACGATACGCTTCAGCTGACGTCTGACAGTCTGATTGTGGCTGATCTGCGGAATGAGCATGTCACCTTCTCACACAACAACTCCGTGACGTTGCTATACAGTGGACAGGAGAAGTTCGACGATATGTTCAAGGCTATCCGTCAGGCAAAGAGCAGCATCCATCTGGAGTATTTCAATTTCCGTAACGACTCCATCGCCGACCTGCTCTTCGACCTGTTGGCAGAGAAGGTGAAAGAAGGTGTGGAGGTACGTGCTATCTTCGACGGCTTCGGCAATACCAGCAACAACCAACCGCTGAAAAAGAGACATATAAAGAAACGTCGTGAGCAAGGTATCCAGTTGTACGAGTACAACCCCGTGAACTTCCCCTGGGTGAATGATATCATGGGCAGGGATCACCGTAAGATCGTGGTCATCGACGGGGTGATTGCCTACACCGGCGGTATGAACGTGGCCGACTATTATATCAAAGGTACTGATGTGGTGGGTGAATGGCGCGACCTCCATTGCCGTATAGAGGGTGAGGAGGTGAACACCCTGCAGCGGATCTTCATAAAAATGTGGAAACACGTTACGGGTGAACAACTTACGGGTGAGAAGTATTTCTGTTCTCCCGGTGACAAGGTAGCCTTCCACGGACTGAAACCTGACACGACAGCCACAGCAGGACATAAGATGGTGGGTATCATCAACCGTGAGCCTCATCGCACCACGAAGATTATCCGCACGTTCTATAAGGGGTGTTTCAACCATGCGCAGGACAGCATTAAACTCGTGAACCCCTACTTCACCCTGATTCCCACGGTGAAGAAAGCCATCAAGAAAGCAATCAAGAGAGGGGTGAAGGTAGAACTGATGATTGCCGCCAACAGTGATATCCCCCTGACACCCGACTGCAGTTTCTACAATATGCGTAAGCTGCAGAAGAAAGGTGCTGTGGTGTGGATCTACGAGCGGGGCTTCCACCACACGAAGATCATCATGGTTGACGGGAAGGTATGCACCGTGGGCAGTTCAAACCTCGATGCCCGTAGTCTGAAAGCCGACTATGAAGAGAATGCCGTGATCATCGATCCGTGCACGACGAAGGAGCTTGACAATATGTTTGAGCGGGATAAAGGCCATTCCTTCCTGTTGACGAAAGAGTCATGGAACAAATGGCGTACCCCCTGGCAGAAGATCCGCGGATGGTTTGCCCACCTGCTCAGTCCGTTCCTTTGACCATATCACGCATCAGTATGATATCCAGCGGTGTGATACCATGGTCGTATAATGTCTGACGATCCGTATCAAACTCGTTCATCAACTGTTTATCATCGCGCGACAACTGTTGTTCTTCCAGGTACTGACGGAAGAACGCTACGGCTCCGTCGTAATCCTTCATAAACCACTTGCAATAACCGCTGTTCAGACAGTCGGCAGCTACGTGGTGCTCATGGGCCACCACCTGACGGTACATCTCATCAGCTTGTGCCAAGCGGTTCTGCCCCATCAGTGCCCAAGCCAGGATGCGTTGGATATTCAGATCGTTCTCATCCTCGTAGTTCAGTCGGTAGAGTCGTTCTACAGCCTCATCGAAAGCATGTCGCCGACAAAGAGCCACACAATAGTTCAGTTCATACTGTTTATTCTCGGGATTCATGAGGATGAGCTTCGAATAGAGTGCCTGTGCGTCCTCATAACGGTCCACCTGCATATAACTACGGGCGAGCATCGCCATCACACGGGTATTGTCCGGTTGACGGTCCATCAAGGGTTCTAAACGAAGGATCGCCTCGTCATAGTCGTTTTGATAATAGTAGGCACAGACAGCGCGGTAGTAAAGACTGTCATTACTGTCATCAGTCATAAAAGGCGTTAGCATCGCAAGGCTGTCACCGTCGTGACGCTGATGGAAGAAGCGAGCCAGTTCTGTACGGAAATCACTGATCGCCATCTTGTCGAAACGCTCATCGTGCAGGAAGAGATAGCCTTTGTCAGCCAATGGCGAGCGCAGTTCAATGCGCAGATGGAAGAGTCGGAAGAAACGATAGAGGTCCTGCAGGTACATCCTTCGGATATACGTGGGTGTCGTTATCGTCTCCGTCGGCACGGTAGGTCCTAACACATCCGCATTACCCATCATCTCCTTCACGTTGTCGGGCAGTTGGTTCAGGATGGTAGAGATAGCCAATGTAAAACTGTATTTATCACTATCACAGAAAGGACCGTTCTCTGCGATGTTACGCATCACCTGCATGGAGTTGAGTTTTTCCACCACCCCTGCAATGCCCGGATGCTGGATATAGAAAGGTGTGAACCAGTTGGACAGGTCGTAGAAGAATGAGAACCTTTTCATCTGTGAGAAACCACCGAAATAGACGTCGGAACCCGCATTCTGCATCTGCTGCATCTGGTGGAGCATCTCCTCCACCTCAGCCATCTTCCGGTCGTCGGCTTCCGGATCGAGGATATCCTGCATCGGATCATCGTCTTTCTCCACGATACCGTCGCGGGTGATGCTGAACTGGTTGTTTTTGATGAGCGTAGGCATGATATCCCGTTGTATCGTCTCCGTATCTTTCTCCGCACTCACCGTGAAGAGCAGTTGTTTCTGCAGGTCTATCAAGTCGCGTGCCACCTCCTCGTCGGCAATCAGACGGTCAATCAGCTTTTGTTCCTCCGGTGTCAATGTCTTGTTCATGCTGAGTACCCAACCCACCAAGGCACGCTGACGGATATATTCGTCGGTAGTCTCGCTGTACACCTCTGCAAGCGTTGAGAATTTCAGGGTGTCATACTCATTGATGCAAGCCAGCATGATAGCAGCTGTGATTACCAGTGCATCGTTGCTGTCGATGGTCGGTGAAAGGATCAACGACTTGTAGAATTCCGCATCGGCGGTGCGCCACTGGCGGGATATCAGCAAGGTATAGAAAAGACGTGACATCAGCTGCTGATGGTTCTTATACACCTCAGACAACTTCCCCGCATCAGCGCCAGACCAACCGTCGAGACTCGTCATCGCCACATCCGTGACATAGTTCTCCAGCACATGGCGTATCTCGTCGTAACTCATCAACAACCGGTGGCGACGGGCTTCTGCAAAGAGATTCTCATGGACACAGCGCCATTCCGTCTCGTAATGGATGATGAAACGACGCATCCTGCCAAGCAGATCCTGATAGAGTTGTCCGCGCTGAGGATCATCAAATCCGCTGCGCATGTACATCAGCATCCGTTGGTAGTCGGCCTTGATATCATCCAACTGCTCCCCTTTCGCCAGATAAGGCTCTTCGGCCATCAGCTGACTGGCAGCGTCTATGGCATCGGAGAGTTGTTGCTGGTCGACGAGTAGCAGTGCTTCACGACATTTCTTCCTTACATCTTTCATTATTTCAACCATTTTTCAGCTTTGGAGATATTCTCTTCCGTGGGAGCGGTGGCACGGTGGAAGGTAGTCTTAGGCAATACTTTCAGCGTACGCTCGTCAGCTTTCGTAAACTGACTGATCAGCGAAGCATAGTGAGCCACCCCCTTCTTGTTGATCGAGTCGCAGGCAGCATTGTACCCTTTGACCAAAGCTTGTATCTGTTCTTGTCGGCGTTTGTTCTTCATCAGTTCTTCACGCACCACCACAGCACCCATCTGCAGTTTTTTGTTCCTGCTGTCCATCAGTACCGGGTTCTTATACAACCGGGCGGTGGTAGCCTGTGGCTCGGTTAGAATCACGGCATCCATCTCTTTGTTGATCAACATCTTCAGACGGATATTCGGGTCGTTGATCTGAACGCGGAAGACCATCTCCTGCTTCAGCTTCGCACTGTCAACAGCCAGGTCGGAGAGGTAGTCGGTGACCGAGAAACGTGTCATGGCAATCATCTTATCTTCCAACTGCTTCAGTTGGGTAAGACGGGCAGAACGACTGCTGATCAGTTGCCAGTACGCATTGGTGGTGGTGAGATAATGGATAGGCGTTCCCTTACGTTTCATCCGTTGTGCCCTGACGATATCCGTCACGCACCCTTCGATCTTCTTCGTAGTAAGGGCTGCGTCGGCATCTATCTGACTGTTATATCCTTTGATGCGGATGTGGGCAGCCGTGTCGAAGAGTTCTTCCTCCACAGCCACATAGAAAGGCAGACAGTCGAGGGTCGGCAGGGTACCGATCTTCAATGCTTCGGCATCCTGTTTCTGCTGTTGCTGTTGTTTGACCTTCCGGGCTTCCCGCTCTTTCTCGTACGATGAACCGCCACAGCCGCAAAGAACCGCTATGACCAGGAATAGTGCAATCTTTCTAAGCATGATAATCAATATTGCCTTCGGCGATCTTGCTCACGCTCGGCACAGCTCATGCAAGCATGGCTCTGCGCTCGCTCAATCGCAAAATTCTTCACTCTTAACTCTTCACTTTTATTCTCTGACGATATGTGAACCACTGGCTTGGTGAGTAGCCAGGATCAACACCTCAGCAATCTGCACGTGAGCAGGAGCACTGGCAGCATAGAAAGCTACGTCGGCGATATCATCACCGGTGAGCGGTTTGATACCTTTATATACGTTGGCAGCCTTCTCCTCATCACCGTGGAAACGGGTGACACTGAAATTAGTCTCCACCAGTCCGGGCTTCAGGTTCGTCACCCGAACAGCTGAGTGAGACACGTCGATACGCAGTCCGTCGGTAAGTGCCTTCACAGCTGCCTTCGTAGCGCAATAGACATTCCCGTTGGCATAGGCAGCATCACC
>JAEEGL014755401.1_pt1 | contig 11317 bp, 7 predicted proteins | sample 9134231 | NCBI WGS metagenome assembly JAEEGL01 (sample SAMN16246548, study PRJNA631951) | gut metagenome | biome: gut microbiome; feature: rumen; material: fiber-attached | host: Bos | place: Iran: Karaj | collected 2018-10
AAGAAATGCGATGGCAATAAAGTTGTAGAATGCAAAACAGGAAACGGTGTCTGGGATGTCATCGAGACCTGCAACGTATCCTGCACCAATGCCTCATGTTCAACAACGGCCCCCATCTGCGAAGTCGGTGATATTCAGTGTTCAGGCATACATCGTCGTGAATGTATCAATGACAATGGCACCATCAAGTGGAAAATCATCGAAACCTGCCCAATTACCTGCAAAAATAGCCAATGTTCCAACGAATGCCCGAACATCTGCACCCCCGATAAATACAACTGTAGCGGCAAAACACTTCAAAAATGCCAACAAGCAGATAATGGCTGTTATAAGTGGATAACAGAGCGGTCATGCAAAGGCTACTGCTATGCCGATAACGGGAAATGTGCTGAAGATCTCCCGCTTTGTGAGCTCACCAATAATTCCTCTGCCGCCATTATCGAATGGATTGATGGCGATACCGTCTGGGTGCGGCCAATTGGCAACGGTCGTTGCAGCGAATACGAATACGATGCATCCACAGGCGATTCTTCTCGCGTTCGATTCAAAATCCGCATCCACGGCATTGATGCCCCCGAATGCACCAAAGTCTATAATGGCTATTATCAGACCTGCGCACAGGACAATATCTACACAGTCGACAATGAGCCATACGGCTATGAGGCCTGGCTAGCCGCCAAGAATCTGCTTCCAGCCGATGCCAACGTCATTCTAACCTGCGATAACCCTGAATCAGACGGCACCTGCCCGGTAGATGCAACCGGAAAACGCGATCTGGCCTATGTTGGTTATACCAAAAACAACGCTTCATACGATTTCAGCATCGAAATGGCCCGCCTCGGTATGGCTTTCGCCAATGTCTCTTTTCCCTCTTCGAAGCTCGCACAAATCTGTGCAGCGCAAAAGGAAGCCATCGATAGCCACACCGGCTTCTGGTCGCTTGGTAACACAATCGGCGATGTTCTCAACCAAATGCCTTCCAAAAAGAAGCAGCTCACCGCCAGAAATATCAACTCTAAATGTAACTATTGATAAATCAATCCGCATTATCCCCGTATTGTGGATAAGGGATGCTTATGGTTTATCATGAAAATTAAGACAGATGCGATAAACCATAAGCTCCAGGCGACAAACCGGTTTTGCGCAGAAATCCATAGTCACAATGGGCGAATAAACCCCAAAATAAATGCTGTACCCCTGCAGATTTCAAAAGCTACAATGCTATCACAAAAACAAAGCGTTCCCATCTTGTGAGGTTAATTGAATGAAATTTGGTTCGAGTCTCAGAAACCGACAGGTCATTGCCAGACTGGATAAAGGTGAGGATTTCATTGAAACGCTGAAATCCTTTTTTGTTCGCGAGCGAGCTCGCTCGTGCGTTTTCTCCGGAAACGGCTTTTTTTCGAAATGTCATCTGCAGACGCTTGATCCCGACCAGCATCAGATGAAGACGATATTTGCATCCGACAACTTCGTGATGGTTCCAAATATTATCGGAAACATCACAATGATGGGCACAGAACCCATCGTCAATGCGTCGTGTGTGCTGGTCTATCGAATGTTTGAACAGCTTCACACCGTTGGCGGTTTGATACAGGATGCCAAGGTTTATTCCGTCGAACTTCACCTCACCATCTGTGATGATCTGCGTTTGATGCGTGCCCTCGATCCCATCACCGGTCTCGTTCCCATCAACAAAATCCAAAGCGCTTATGATGAAGACTATGGCTCCGGTATTCTGCTCAATTCAGAATCAAGCATGAATCTAGCCTCGGATTTTGGTGCCAATCATGCAGGAGAATCTGACTTTCCGGCCATTTCGAGTATTCCCACACATACGCCAGCGCCCGAAGTCGTCCATCGCAAAAGCGCCATTCCTGCGACAGCCGAATCATCCAGCAGTGTACTCTCACTCGACAACACATCGTCTTCTTCAGGATTCGAAAATCTGAATACCGGCATTCCCGGCGTCAAACGCCGACGCCGAACATCTTCCCAATCGGGCGCAATCGCCGTGGACAGCGAAAAAAGCGAAAAACAGGATGCCGCTCCACAACCCAATGCCGAAGATGCTGCAGAAAACGCCTCCATTCCGACCAAACGCCAGCGTAAACCATCCACATTTGCAAGCACCCCCATTCAGGATCTCAAAGTCGGCGACTGGATTATTCATCCCACACTCGGCAAGTGCTTCATTCAAACCATACTTCCCAACAACTGCCTGCAAATCCACACAGAGGTCGGCACAGATCACGATATATCCATGGGCTATTTCCACGCCGTGAAAATGGACGATATCAACGGCGTTCGCTGCTACCGGCTTGAAAGACGCTGATTTTTGGCAGGGGGGAATCCCCCTGCGCGTCTATTGGCGCGGCGTATCGGGCGCAAGCACGATAGCCGACGCGCGAGCGCGTATTGAAGGCAGAGACGTGTCGTGACACGTCTCTTGCCGAAATAGCGCCGCCCCAATACGCCGCTACCCCCTGTGCGGGGATGATTCTCAGCATTTACCCCCGCAACGCCCCGTTTCGTGATGACCAATAATCTGCTGCCTTTATCTAATTCAAAACCGTGAGCGCAGATATCGCAAGCAGCCGCGCACCATACTCAAGCGCATCGTCATCCGTATGAAAATGATCGTTGTGCCATGAATAAACAGGTTCTTCCGGTTTGCGAGAACCCAGCCAATAAAAGAATCCCGGCACCAACTGCATATAATCGGCAAAATCTTCCGAAGCAAGCGCACTGTCTGACTCGACGATTGCATTCTCGCCAATTGCAATTTTCGCCGCAGCCACAGCATTTTCATAAAGATCCGGACTATTTATCACTGCCGGCACCTGCTCAACGATCTGAAATGATGTTTCGCACTCAAATGCTTCACCAGTAGACGATATCACGGTTTTCAGGCGTTGCAGCGCACGTTCGCCGACCTTTGGCGACAGATACCGCATTGCGCCTGTCATCTCGACTTTGTCGACGATTAGATTTTGCGGCGTCCCCCCATGAATGGAGCAAATCGACAACACGATAGCCTGCATTGGATCGACATTTCGAGCAGGAATTGTCAGCACATGCTGTACGATCGCCGATGCACAGACGATCGGATCGACGCACAGATGTGGCATCGATCCATGCCCGCCAACGCCAGTCACAGTCACGGTAAAATTGATTTTTGCAGCCATCAGCGGCGCCGGCTTCACAACGACATGGCCTGTCGTTATCTCCGGCCGATTGTGCAGGCCAAATATTGCCTCAATCGGATACTTTTCGAATATACCTGTTTGGATAATTCTGCGCGCACCATCGGTCGTTTCCTCCGCAGGCTGGAAAATCAGCACCACATTCCCCGACCACTCGGAACGTGTCTGCGACAGCAGTAATGCCGCACCAAACAATGAAGCCGTGTGGAAATCATGGCCACACGCATGCATCCGCCCATTCTCAAGACTCGGAAATTCAGATTGCCAGGCCTCGCAAACAGCGAGCGCATCGATATCAGCGCGCAACGCAACGGTCTTTCCTGGACCGTTGCCGTGAACGACCGCAATCACGCCGGTATCCAATCCGAGCGACAAAACCTCAACGCCCTCAATCTGCGACAACTGCGAGCGAATATACGCCGTCGTTTCGTGTTCATGCCACGACGTTTCGGGATGCTGGTGAAGATGACGTTTCACAGAATGTACAGCGTGCGTCTGCTGCTCACTAAACCCAGGAAATGCTTTCAGTTCCATGTCTTTCTCTATACCGCAGTCCACATTTCATGCAGTGCCTTCAGTCTGGCCACCGGTCCGGGACCGAATTTTTCCATGCGTCCAATCACGTGAGACCAGCTTTTTTCCTGCTGCAGAAACGCCGGATCCTTGCTAAAAAAGTTATCCGCATAAGTTATCAGTTTTTCTTCAAACGTCTCGGGCAAATAGTCACATTGCGGCAAAGCAAAACCGGAACTGACAATCTCTTCGGCCGTCAATCCCGATCCGATATGGCGCTCACATACCCTGGCATGTCTGGCATATCGATTCTTATCGATGTTGCGCAAATATCCGCCACCAATCACACCATGCGCAATATAGGGCTCTGTCCCGAAACAATAGATTCCCGGTGCATTTACGCCGATGATGCCATAATCATGGAGCATGGCAGCCTCCTGCAGAAACACATAATCGATTGCATCTGCATAGCGGCTGGCTCTTGCAAGGGCTTCAGCCTTTTTCCAGACGCACAGCGAATGTATCTGCAATATCTCCAGACAACGGGGATCCGCATCCATCGGATTAAGTATTGGCTGCATCACTTCCATAAGTAAAATATGCCGAATATGCCGAACGCTGCTGCGATCAACACGATAATCCCAACCAGAACAATGCTGAGGACGTGACTATCATTGCTCGCTCGAGCCGGATGCAGCTGAATTGTCGGCATTTCATCAAAAGCCCTGTCAACTGCTGGAACTTCAGCACTCACAGGCTTCAATTCTGCAGACGAATGCTCAAACAAATTCTCTTCGGTTTCATCCAGTTCCTTAAGCGGTATCACATCATGCGCATCCGATATCGTTTCGGTTGTATTTTCTGCGACCACTTCTTTTGGCGCTTCCTGATGCTTGGGCGGTTTTATCGCTGCAATGATCTTTCCCAGTTCCGAAGGCGGATTTCCCATATTTTTAAGGAACTCGCGCAAATCCGCTGCAAATTCTTTGGCCGTCTGATAACGATCGCTTCGATTTCTGGCCAGCCCCTTCAGTACAATCGACTCCAGCTCTGCAGGCACAGACGGATTAATCGAAGCAATCGGCGGAATAATGGATTTTCGCACCAGATCCAGTATTTTCATCTCCACCGGATCATTAAATAACGGACGGCACGTCAGCATCTCCCAAAGGATAATGCCCACGGCATAAAGATCGCTTCGCAAATCAATACTTTCGCCGTATGCAGCCTCTGGCGAGAGGTAACTGAATTTGCCTTTAATCAGCCCGGGAACCGTGCGAGTCATTTGTATTTTGGATTTGACGAGGCCAAAATCCGTCAGCTTGACGTCTCCATTATACCCTAGCAAAATATTCGGCGGACTCACATCGCGATGGATCAGTCTGAGTGGTTCTCCCTTGCTGTTGCGTGCATGATGCGCATATTCCAAACCATCCAGCACACAAATCGCAATGCGCACAACCTCAGCAATTGGAATCTGATAACTGTACTGACTTGCAAAATTCAGCACCTCTCGCAAATTCGTCCCATCCACATATTCCATAGACAGAAACAGCGAATCACTCATCAGACCAATCTGATCGACACGAACGATATTTGGATGATGCAGCGACATACAGACGGCCGCTTCATCGACAAACATCTTTACGAAATCACTTTGGCCGGCAAGCGTTGGAAGAATGCGCTTGATCGCGACGATCTGTCCGTTTTCGAGATTCCTGGCACGAAAAATCTCGGCCATGCCTCCGACATCCACACGATCAAGGATTTCGAACTGTGTGCTGCATTGTTCCATCTCTGCGCCCAACCATCATCAGAAAGCCAGGTAATCTTTACCTGGGACGATTTTTTATTAACGACCATTGTGGTGAATCACACACACCACAAACATCTGATTATGAACCATTTCGCAACAAATGAGCTAGTTTTTTATGCAATCCATCGAACGAACTGCCGCTCATGCCCAGGACGATATCCCCCGGACGACAATGTTTTGCCAAATAATCAACGATATCATCGACCTGTGCAATCAACTGCGCATGTGTCCCCTTTTCGTTCAAATCGGCAACAATCTGCGGAATATTGATCAGCTGTTCCGGTGGCAAATCATCTTTTTTCCAGGGTGCACTCAAAATCACTTCATCGCATTCAGCCAAAGCGACCGGATATTCATGCTGAAAAACCGCACGACGTGATGTATTACTCTTCATTTCAAAAACACCCCAGATGCGGTTATGCGGATGTCGGGCCCGAATCGCGCGGACCGTCTCTCGAACCGCCGTGGGATGATGGGCAAAATCGTCATAAATCGTAATGTTATTGACGATATCGACGATTTCCTGGCGTTTTTTTACACCTCGATACCCACTCAGCCCGGATTCTATCGATGAACGCGCAATGCCTCTCAGATGCGCCATCACAGTCGAAGCCGTCAGATTATAGGCATTATGGCGACCAGTCAGTGGCGAAGTAATCTCCGCGATCACCGCATTCTGGCGAATATCCCGCACTTGCAGCTTCAATCCGCCATCGCATAGCGATATATTTTCCCCAATAAAATCCACAGATTTTACCAGTCCAAACCCATATTTTTTGCATTTCGCATGGGATACCACGCGACAAACATTTTCATCGTCCGCATTATAACAAATCACATCATCTTCATTCATGCCGGAAACCAGCTTGATAAACACACCAATAATTTCTTCCAAATCCTTATAAATATCCGCATGATCGAATTCAATATTGTTAATGCAGAGCATTGTGGGCGCATAATGCCAGAATTTTGGCACTTTATCGAACCACGCCGTATCGTATTCGTCGCCTTCGACGATGAAATCATCGCCATTTCCGAGATGTGCACCACAGCCATAAGCCTGAACCTGCCCACCAATAAACACCGAAGGATCCAGCCCCGCCGCCTCAAATATCGAAGCCGTCAGCGAAGAAGTCGTCGTCTTGCCGTGTGTTCCCGAAATCACCACGCGATGCAGTTTCTTTTTCAAAAAAAAGTGATAGAGCGTTTCTGGTTGAGACAGCGTGACAAATCCCCTGTTCATCGCTTCGAGACACTCTTCGTTCGTTCTGCGACAGAAATTGCCGACGACCACAATGGTATCCTTCGGATCCAGCCCATCCAGATGTTCGGCATGCCATCCTTCCATCGTTCGAATCCCGCTGTGCGCCAATATATCGCTCATCGGCGGATAAAACCCGATATCCGAACCACTCACCTCGTATCCAGCCTCACAAAGCAATACGCCAAGTGCACCCATTCCTGTTCCACAGCAACCCAACAAGTGAAATCTGCGTGGATTCATCAGGAACTCCGGACATTCTCTTTTCTCTGGTGCTGTCATTGCCATCTCCTATTCAAGCGTCAGATGCCTCCATTCGACATCGCAACTATTCCTTGCACTTTCACAAAATTTGGCAACGTTTTGAGCTATGGATAAGAATACAATTGAATCTACACAACAATTTATCTATTATAAGAAGTTTTTTAGGAAGCATTTTGCTTTCGTCAAATGACAAGGAGTTACAATGAACAACAAACTTTTCGTGTGTATTTGCCTGGCAGCAATTGCCACCATAAACGCCTGTGCTCCAGATAATCAGTCAGACAACAACCAAATCAACGATCTCAGCATCATTCAGCAGCCGCTGTTTGGAGAAAACGAAGGTGCACCATGGGCAGACAGCAGTGCCTGGAGTCCTGCCAATGCACTCGCATACGGTCAGTTCGGATCTGCCATTGCGACTTCGAATTTCCGTGGTGTTTCATCTGCATATACACCCGATATTCTCGTTTCCCAGTCCCCGCTGGCAGGCCATGGCGTCATCGAAGGTCGCTGGGGCGCCAACAAAAGTCTTGGCTCGAGTCTATTCACTATCGAACGCGCTGGCAGCGAAGACGATTCATTTGGATATGATATCCAAACCGGAGATTTCTGCAGCGGCATGTGGACGTCCAAGCGCAAAAAGGACATCCTCGTTGCATCCATGCCGACAGTCAATGCATCCGGCAAACCCTTTGTCGGCGGCATATCGCTTTGGGGATACCTCGGCGGTTGGAAACTTATCAAGGATTTAAAAGGTAAAGAAGCGCTTGGTCTGGCCGCAACCAAAATCGCCGTAGCCGACCTCGACAATGACGGATTCGAAGATATCGTCTATGCTTCCACGCCTATCAACGAAGATTACAACTATCTTCCGACAACCGTCAGCGTCATGCCGAATCTCTGCAACAACCACTATCTCATTCCAACGGATGTGCTCTCTGCAGAGTCGGACAATTCCACTCTAGGCTCCCAAATCTATATCAAAAATCTCAGCAATACCGAACGCCCCGAAATCATCATCGTCGACAACCTCTATCGCGATGAATTTTCCACCGTATCCCCAAAAGGCGCAATCTATTTCTATCAGTTGATAGACAATAAATTCGTACAGTCCAGATCGCCGATTTATGGCGACATCAAATATGACAACGCTGGCAATGAAGTTGCGGGCGGACAGATTGAATCCGTTGCATTCTCCGATATTGACGACGACGGCGATCTCGATCTCATCGTCGGCGAACCCTACTACCAGGATAAATATAAACGCGAAGGCATCGTCCGAACCTATACCAACCGTGGTGCTGGCCAGGCATTTGATCCCGCCGAAAAACTATGGTCAGCCACTGCTGGTCGTTCCAATGCGCGCTTTGGCTCATCCGTAACCGTCGCAGATCTCAATAACGACGGCGCAGACGACCTCATCGTTGGCGCGCCTGGCATGCGCCGAAGCGGTAATGATCGTGCACAAGCCTATCTCTATGTCTATCTCGGCGCCAAAGACGGTTCCGTCTTTTCAAAAGCCCCATACTGGACGCACGTTTCTACGGTCGACACGGCCATCAATGATGCGATGGGCTCTCAATCACTCGCCGTTCAACTGGATGATGCCGGTTGGAAAGATCTCATCGTTACTGCGCCTACCGCCTGCACCTCCACGAGTCAGGTCGATAACGTTGGCCGCATCGACTTCTTCTTCTCGTCTGCCAACGAATGCTATACCGCCGACAAATGCCTCATCGACAACAAATGCTATGCCGCACATGCCGTCGATCCCAACTCCAAATGCCATCGCTGCATTCCTTCCTCCAACAACTTCGACTGGAGCCCGATTACCTGCGCCGATACAGGAAATGCCTGCTCCGTCAATCGCTGTGACGATGTTAAAGGCTGCGTGATTACCCCGCTCAACGAAGGCGATTTATGCGGCGAAGTCTCGTGCAACGTCAACACCATCACCACGCCGATCTGTCACTCGGGCGTATGCACCAGCCAGGAACAAACCTGCGAACTCTATACATGCAACAGCCAGAATACCTGCCTGACCTCGTGTAAATCCGACCATGAGTGCGCCAACGGTGCCCTCTGCATCAACAGCAAATGCACGCTCTCCTCAAGCGCAGGAAAACCGGTGATCGTACTCGATACCTATGCCGCATCCGTACAGCCTGGCACCGAGATTACCCTCAATGCAGCCAATTCATTCGATCCCGATGGCGACAGCATTTCATTTGCCTGGTGGTCACCCGATATTTCATTTGCCCTCACCAATCCCCCAGATACCTCCAGCATTACATTTAATGCGCCCGATCACGCCGGCACAGTCGTCGTCCAACTCCTCGTCACCGACGCCGAAGGTCTCACCAGCACAAAGGATATCGTCATCCAGGTTGCCGCCGCCAAAGCCGCATCACAACTCCGCGTCCTCGCCCCCCAGAACAACGACAGCATTCTTAACGCAGACGCGCTCAATGTCAGCGGCAAAGCCCAGCCAAATCAGCCCGTCGATGTCACACTCATCTCCGATGCCAATACCATCTCGGCCTCCTGTTACGCCATCGCTTCCGAAGACGGTCGCTGGACATGCAGCCTCGCCGATGGTGCTTCGGTGATTCCTGCCGGTCAGTATACCGTGCGCGCCACCACGCCATCCGATTCCGGCCCCATCGCATTCGATACCAACATCAGCATTCCCAACGATATCCACGCCGATGAAGACGGTAAAATTCAAAATATCGGATGCAGCATGACCCCAACCACCAACCACTTTGGATGGACGATTCTGGTCGCCGGCATCTGCCTCGCCCTTGTTTCGATGCGCAGACGTTCGCGTCATTCCTTATAAATCGGCTGTTTTACAAGGCCTTCAGACATGAAAAGCATCGGATGATACGTCCGATGCTTTTTTTTGATTCGGCGTCCTATCCGCCCTGCGGATACGGCCGCCGCGCTCGTCTATGTGCTCGCCGTGAGACGTGCTCGCGCGCGTCTCTACGGCTGCGCGCATACGCCTCGCGATTTCATAAATGCGCACAAGATATACAAAATTGGCGGCTGCGTATCGAACGCAGTGAGATAGCGCCGCCCGCGACCGCGTATCGAACGCAGTGAGATAGCGGCGCAACCATAAAAAACTTACTGTTCAAATGCTTTCAGCTGTTCAATCACGCCTGCGGCTGCATTCTGAACTTCCTCAAAGTGGTTGCTCTTTGCGGCTTCTGCAATCGATGCAAGCTTTTGCAAATTGGCCGTTGCAGCTTCGATTTGTGCCGCATCCCCCCCAGCCTTCACACGTTTGGCATTTTCTATAACGGCAGCCCCAAACGATTCCAGACCAACGCGCAATGCATAGTCCCTGAACTTAGTTGTTCCAAGTTTTTCAAGCACTTTGGCGATAGACTGATCGACATCGACATCCGCTTCGATTGCCGCCGCAGCCAATTCATAGCCCCTTGCAATCACCGCGACAGATCCCATTGAAAGTGCATATTTGGCAGCAACCCAGCGCACGTGTTTGTCTTTGAACGGCGCATTTTGAACCACATCCGAGATTTTCAAGAATTTCTCGCAAGAATCCGGTGCAGAAGCGCTGCTGATAGTACAATCACGCCATGTATCAATCACGGCTTCAAGTGCGGCCGACGGCGTCATTTCTTTGCGTTCCACCAGCCCTAACAAATATGCCAGATATCCCTTACTATCCAACGATGCTGGAGCCTTGTCACGAGCCGAGCCCGCACGATAGTATAGGGTTCGTCCACACGAATCCATTGCACTTGTAGTACATTCATCGGACCATAAACCGTGTGCTTTAGCGCATTCGCATAACATTTTTTCACAGGCATCCTCCGTTTCGAAGTCTGCAACCGGATATTCCGGCGCAGGCCCATAACAACATGCCAGCGTCGTACTTACGCCAATCGCACCAAATGCTGCGGCTGGAATCGTCAGTTTCTTAGACAGTCGCTTAAATACCGATTTCACGCTCTCAAACATCTCTTACCTCCAGTTGTTCTTAAACCGACAACAAAAAACATATTATGTGAGATTTCAGAAAAATCAACAAACAAATGATGTCTTGCCTCGCTGTGTAACAATTCAGCCGGGGCTCTGCCCCGACCCCCGCCAAGGGCTCTTTCCTCAGTTCGCAATATCAAATCCGCTTCGTCTCTCACGCATGGCGCTTCGACTTGCGCATTTGATTTGCTCACTGGCCTCTCCATTCGCGCCATTCACCGGATGGCGCTCATTCCGGGCCCC
>JAEEGL014904581.1_pt1 | contig 11317 bp, 15 predicted proteins | sample 9134231 | NCBI WGS metagenome assembly JAEEGL01 (sample SAMN16246548, study PRJNA631951) | gut metagenome | biome: gut microbiome; feature: rumen; material: fiber-attached | host: Bos | place: Iran: Karaj | collected 2018-10
AGACGATAACGTCGCCGATGTTGGCGTAGCGTCTCTTACTTCCGCCCAGAACCTTAATGCACATAAGCTCCTTGGCACCGGTATTGTCCGCCGCTTTAAGCATTGTCTGTACTTGTATCATAACGTCCTACCTCCTGTGCTTAGCGAGCTTTCTCGATGATCGACACCAGTCTGTAACGCTTGTCCTTGCTGAGAGGTCTGGTCTGCATTACTTCTACGGTATCGCCCACATGAGCTTCGTTTGCTTCGTCATGAGCCTTCAATTTATAAGTTCTTTTAACGACCTTCTGATAAAGAGGATGCTTTACGCTGTCGGATACGGTGACAACGATCGTCTTATCCATCTTATCGCTGGTGACAACACCTATCATGGTCTTTCTCAAATTTCTTTCAGCCAATTGAATTACCTCCTTCCGAAACATCACTGCTCATTCGCAGCCGCGAGCTGTTTTTCTCTGATGACAGTCCTTACGCGGGCAATATCTCTCTTGATATAACGCACCTGTACGGGGTTGTCGATCGGGGAAGTAGCTCCCTTGAAGCGGAGTTTGAACAGCTGAGCCTTCAGTTCCTGCTCTTCAGCCTGGAGCTCTTCAACGGACATCTTGCGGATCTTATCTCTGTAATCTTTTGCTTTCATTATGCATTCGCCTCCGTTTCAGTCTCCGCTGCGGGAGTTGCCTCAACAGCGCCTTCTTTTGCGATTATCTTGCACTTTACCGGGAGTTTGTGCATTGCCAGCCTGAGAGCCTCTCTGCTCTGCTCTTCCGGAATGCCGCCGATCTCGAACAGCACTCTGCCGGGCTTAACAACTGCTACCCAGTATTCAGGAGATCCTTTACCGGAACCCATTCGGGTCTCGGCAGGCTTCTTGGTCACCGGTTTGTCGGGGAAGATCTTGATCCAGACCTGTCCGCCTCTTTTAACGGAACGGGTAAGAGCGATACGTGCAGCCTCGATCTGATTGCTGGTGATCCATCCGCACTCGGTAGCCTGAAGACCGAAATCGCCTTCGTAAACCTTGTTTCCGCGGTAGGCTTTACCCTTCATGCGGCCTCTCTGAACTTTTCTATGTTTTACTCTTTTAGGCATTAACATGATTATTCAGCACTCCCTTCAGCGGCAGGAGCAGCCTTTGCAACAGGCAGCACCTCGCCTTTGTAGATCCAGACTTTAACGCCGATCTTTCCGTAAGTGGTATTGGCCTCGGCAAAGCCGTAGTCAATGTCGGCGCGCAGTGTCTGCAGCGGGATCGTTCCCTCGTGATACTGCTCGGTGCGGGCAATTTCAGCTCCGCCGAGTCTTCCGCCGCATGCAGCCTTGATTCCAAGGGCACCGGCGCGCATCGTGCGCTGCATAACGGACTTCATGGCTTTTCTGAAGGAGGTCCTCTTCTCCAGCTGGCCGGCAATGTTTTCGGCGCAGAGCTGAGCGTCCAGGTCAGGGTTCTTGATCTCGAACACGCTGATGTTGATGGCTTTTCCGGTGAGTTTCTCAAGTTCGGCCTTGAGTTCGTCGCGGACCGCGCCGTTCTTTCCGATCACGGCACCGGGCTTACCGGTCTCGATATTAACGAGAACTTTTCCCGCGTTGCGCTCGATGACTACCTTAGAGATCCCGGCGGTGTAAAGCTTCTTTTTGATATGCTCGCGGATCTTATGATCCTCAATGAGGAAATCTGCGAAGTTCTTCTTATCCGCATACCATTTGGAATCCCAGTCCTTGATGACTCCTACTCTGAGTCCGTGAGGATTAACTTTCTGTCCCATAATTTACCTCCTCAATCTCTTTCCTTAAGCACAACGGTGATGTTGCTGGTTCTCTTGTTGATGCGCATTCCGCGCCCTCTCGAGGCCGCTCTCATTCTCTTGAGCGTGGGTCCCTGGTTGGCAAAGCATTCTGCCACGTACAGTTTTTCGCCGTCAAGTTCGAAATTATTCACCGCGTTAGCTTCTGCGGATTTGAGAAGCTTGTAAATGAGCTCCGAAGCTGCTTTGGGAGTGTAGCGGACAATGGCGTATGCTTCTTCGAGTGATTTGTCGCGGATGAGGTCAAGTACGATCTTGACTTTCCTGGCGGAGATCCTCGCGTAGTTCAGCGTAGCCTTTCCCTGATCTCTTCCGATCCCGAGAACTTTGCGTTCGCGCTTGGAGAGTATCACGGGCTTGTTGCTCTTACGGCTCTCGGCATTGTATTTCTCGATGAGCTCTTCTCTTTTATCCAGGAGTTCCTGGCTGCTAAGTATTTTACGTTCCAATGAAAATCCCTCCTCTTATCAGCGTCTTACAGAGCTGGAATTTTCGCTCTTATTGGTGTGGCCTCTGAACGTCCTGGTGGGTGCGAATTCGCCCAGCTTGTGTCCGACCATTTCTTCAGTGATATAGACCGGAACATGTTTTCTGCCGTCGTGAACCGCTATAGTGTGCCCTACCATCTGGGGGAAGATCGTAGAAGCGCGCGACCAGGTCTTGATAACGACTTTCTCGTTCTTCTCGTTCATCGCAAGGATTCTATCCATAAGACGTTTTTCCACAAAAGGTCCTTTTTTAACTGATCTGCTCATAGCTTACCTCCTACGATTACTTACCGTTTCTTCTTCTGACGATCATCTTATCAGAAGCCTTTTTCTTCTTCCTGGTCTTATAACCAAGAGTAGGCTTGCCCCAGGGTGTAACGGGAGAAGGCATACCTACGGGAGACTTGCCTTCGCCACCGCCGTGAGGGTGGTCCACCGGGTTCATTACGACGCCGCGAACGTGAGGACGGACACCCATCCATCTTTTACGGCCCGCTTTACCGAGGCTGATATTTTCATGATCTGTATTTCCCACGGAACCGATGGTAGCTTTGCAGTCGATCGGGACCATGCGGACTTCGCCGGATCCGAGACGTACGGAAGCGTAGACGCCTTCCTTAGCCATCAGCTGAGCGCTGGCACCTGCCGAGCGGACGAGCTGAGCGCCTTTGCCGGGTTTCATCTCGATATTGTGGATAACGGTACCTACCGGGATATCCGAAAGAGGAAGAGCGTTGCCGGGCTTGATGTCTGCGCCCTTGCCGGACTCTACGGTATCTCCTACCTTAAGTCCCTGGGGATGGAGAATGTATCTCTTCTCGCCGTCGGCGTATACGAGCAGGGCAATATTTGCGCTGCGGTTGGGATCGTACTCTATGGAAGCGACTTTTGCGGGGATACCGTCTTTATTGCGCTTGAAATCCACAAGTCTGTACTGTCTCTTATTTCCGCCGCCGTGATGGCGCACCGTGATGCGTCCGTAGGAGTTCCTGCCGGCGTTCTTCTTAACAGAGGACATGAGCGTTTTGATCTCGCTCTTTCCGGTGATCTCCTCGAATGTGGAGACGGTCATCTGCCTTCTGGCAGGTGTGGTCGGATTATATTTCTTAATACCCATGATTCACGTCCTCCTGCATCACTGCGTAAATCCGTAATCTTCGATAACGGACTTGTACTTCTTGGTCTTCTTCTGGCCGTCAACGGTATACTCGACCGTCTTGGGATCGGTGTCAATGCGGACGACAGCTTTCTTCCACTTCGGAGTGTAGCCTACGATGGCTCCTGCTCCGCCGTTTCTGGTGCGTTTCTTTCCGTCGTAGCGCATAGTGTTAACGGACAGCACTTTTACGTTGAAGATCTTCTCAACAGCGTTTTTGATGTCGATCTTCGTAGCCGCGTTGTTCACGACAAAAGCATACTGGCCCTGTGCGGCAGCTTCGGTGCTTTTTTCAGAAATATGCGGTTTTACAATGATTTCATACTCGTTCATGCGTACACCTCCGAAATCTTCTGAAGAGCGTCCACGGTAACGATGAGCTTTTCATGACGCAGGATGTCGTACACGTTGATCGTGTTTACATACGTTGTGGTGAAAGCGGGGATATTAGCCGCGGATCTGACGATGTTCTCGTCTCTGCCGGGGATGACCAGCAGTGCGGAGTCGTCAACTTTCAGGCTGTTCTTAACGGCTACCATGTTCTTTGTCTTGATGGTATCCAGCTTAAGGTCTTTAACGACAATGAGATTTCCCTCGACTGCCTTGCTCGCAAGGGCGGATTTGAGGGCGTTTCTCTTCACCTTCTTGGGGATGGTGAAGCTGTAGTCTCTCGGAGAAGGTCCGAATACGATACCGCCGTGTCTCCACTGAGCGCTTCTGGTACTACCCTGACGGGCGCAGCCGCCGCCCTTCTGGCGTCTGGGTTTACGTCCGCCGCCGCTGACTTCACTCTTTGTAAGGGTGGAGTGCGTTCCCTGACGGGCATTTGCCTGCATGCAGACAAGCGCGGCGTGCATACAATATGTATTTACTTCTACTCCGAAAATATTCTGATCGAGTTCGATCTCGTCAACAATATTTCCCTGCATATCGAATACGTTAACTTTAGACATTTATGCTTCCTCCTTCCGATCACGCCTTCACCGATTCGGCGATTTCGAGCAGCGCGCCTTTAGGACCGGGAACCGCACCTTTGATAAGGAGCAGGTTACGCTCGCCGTCAACTTTAACGATGGTCAGATTCTGGACCGTAACGGTATCGGAGCCCATATGTCCGGGCATATGCTTTCCGGGCATTACGCGGCCGGGATCGGTCGTGGGACCCATGGAACCTACGCCTCTGTGGTATTTGGAACCGTGGCTGATGGGACCGATCTTATTGCCGTAGCGTTTGGTGGTGCCGGCATAGCCCTTGCCCTTGGAAGTTCCGCGTACGTCTACCGTGTCTCCGTCAGAGAACATGGAAGCGACGGTGATCTCCTGTCCGACTTCGAAGTCATCAGTGTTTTCAGCTCTGAATTCTTTCAGATACTTGTAGCCCTTCTTCATTCCGAGTTTCTCGAACACGCCGCCTTCGGGCTTGTTCAGTTTTTTGATCTCGGTCTCGCCGAATCCGACGCGAACGGCGCAGTAGCCGTCGGTCTCACCGGTCTTTTTCTGTACTATCGCGCAGGGGCCCGCCTGTACGACAGTAACCGGAGTGCAGGTACCGTCAGCGGCGAATATCTGCGTCATTCCGATCTTAGTTCCTAAAATAAACTTCTTCATTTAACTACCTCCCTGGTTATTGGTTCCGCCGCCTTTGAATATCTCGGGCGCCTCACGGAACATGACCGGCCGCAGATCCGAACTAAAAATCCGCAGCCTGTTGAAGAATACTGCTTTTTTACAACTCTTCCGTTTACTGCTTGACTTTGATCTCGATGTCAACTCCTGCGGGGAGATCGAGTCTCATCAGTGCGTCAACGGTCTTGGGCGAAGGCATAAGGACGTCAATAAGTCTCTTATGTGTTCTCATTTCGAACTGCTCTCTCGCATCCTTATATTTATGAGGAGCGCGGAGGATCGTAACGATCTCTTTCTCCGTGGGCAGCGGGATAGGTCCGGAAACCATCGCGTCGGTCCTTCTGGCGGTGTCAACGATCTTCTGAGCCGCCTGGTCCAGGAGCTGATAGTCGTACGCCTTCAGTTTGATTCTGATTTTCTGCTTGTTTGCCATACATAATCCTCTCTTTCGTACCCCGTCTGGCATCTGCGGGGCTTGTGTGTTTTTGTTACGTATAACAGCCGGCACATCAGATCAACCACTGCTTCGTGCGTTTCCTGGGTTCCCGATTAAAAAAGCCAATCGAAATATCCGAACGGTTACGGATTTCAAATTGGGCCAACGGAAGACCGGACACATGAGTGTCGTGAGCTGTAGTGCAAGGACTTGCCGCCCGGTTTCACGAACCGGACATTCTCCATCGAAGTTACCTGCCTCATCGGGCAGCAATCTCCGACTTCACAGTCTGTCAAGCCGCAACGGACGGATTATACAATACATCAAATACGGAATGCAAGCACTTTTTTTAAGTTTTTTATAAAAATTTTGCATTCCTCCTTTTCGATACGGCCGAAATTGAACAAAGGTGGGATTTCGGCCGTACGTTCCGCTTCTTCAATACGGCCGAAAATGATCAAAAGCAGAATTTCGGCCGTACGTTTCACATCTTCAATACGGCCGAATGCTATATACCTATATTTTAAATTGAATGACGCTCCTCAACAGTAAGTTTAACAGGGCCAAGCAACCCCGACGCACTCACCATAAGCTCGATAGAAAACTTGTCGCGCTGGAGATAAGCCATAGAATTCGCGACCTCTACCACGAGGACATTGACGCCGTCCTTCAGTACCGCCGGGGAAGCAGAACCGGAAGGACAGATGCGGTAAGGAGGACAGATCGTAAAACCGATATTGACGCCGTTAAGAGAAACGTGCGCCGTCTCGCCCACCCGACCGAGATCGATCTCTTTGAGTATCTCTCCCGCCTTTGCCTCGAATCTCGCCTCGTAGCGGATATACCCGCAGAAGCGCGGATCGCCTTCAGGTCCGGTGATATCGAACAGCGGGCTGTCTTTCGCGAGTTCCGTATAGGCGGGATATTCGGTACCGGCACACTTCGAAATGTCGAAGCGGTCAAGCAAAATGTCCCTGCATCCGGCAGCATCGGGCTCAATTGACCGGACAGACGACGAGGCCAGCATCGATCCTTCCGAGCTCAGCATTTCAAGTGCATCATCTCCGAATGCAAACACGCACGATTCGTACGGCGAAAGGCTAAGCGCAACAGTCACGCCTTCATTGCCGCCGTCAGCGACGATGCATGCATCGGAATATTTCATATAAAGCAGATCCAGCCTGACAGCACGCAGATCGCTGTCTACCGGGAACGAAGCGGTACCGCTGAACGGACGCTTATCCTCATTAAACACCATATAATATACGTCTCCGCCGCGCTCGTATCTGAACGTTCTTAAAAGCGGAAACTCTGGAGACACACGCACGGTCCCTCGATGAGACGCGTCGCGCACGAATCCGCTCAGCGCTTCGAGCGAAAGTGCCTTTACCGTTTCCGGCAGATGCACCGGCCCGAAATCAGACATTCTGGTAACTGAACCGGCGAATGCTACAGGGAAACCGGCTTCTGAAAGCTCGCGCAGTTTTTTCATCACGGCATCGGGCAGCGTTCCGGCCTCGGGCATCACCAGGCAAGGCACGGTCAGATCCACGGATCCGTAAGGTCCTTCGGCGCCCGGAAGCGAAAGTGAAAGCAGACCGCCGGAAGTCAGTTTTGCGTTCACCAGCGCGTCAGCCGGGACGAAAACGTAGTCGAGCTGTGCATCCATAAGCGCCTTCGCGGGATACTCGGAAAGCATATATTCATCACCGGTCCACTCCGCTTCGACGTGATAAAACACGCCGGCGTCAGGCGCTATCCGACCGTCGGTCAGCAGATGGCTCATGCGGTTGGTGTAGCGCATAAGAGCGGCAAAATCGCGGAACTGGGGGTTATTTCCGCGCGCGTAAAAATGCGGCGGACAATCTTTCAGCGGAAAGTGCGTGTCAAAAGCATGCGGGACGAAATGATTGACGCCGCGGACAAGCATGTGGTCGATCAGCCATTTCATCATCGGTACGCCCTCGGCCCAGCCGTACGCCCCGAAGATCTCGCACATTGTCCGCCCCTTCATATGAGGCGTCATGTACGCCAGCGACGTGCCGAGCTTGCCCAGCATGTAGTGATAGAACGTGCTGTCAACGCTCCCGTACCCCGCTCTGGAGTTATGGTCGAGATGCGCGGTAAAAGGCAATATCTGATGCAGGACAACGTCAATTCCCGCCATATCCTGCCCTTCGAGCGCCCTGAAATAATGGCCCGTACCAGCCCCCATACGCCCGTGGCAGTTCATATCTTCTATAACGTGGCCGATATATTCGACTCCCTTCGCGCGGCACCAGTTTCCGATACGCATCGCGAAACATTCGCGGTAAAGCCCCGTCATAATATCCATATACGCGAGCCGGACCTTCGCCGTGATCCCTTCGAGCGGCCTCCAGAGCCCCGGAAGCATCAGTTTCCAGTCTTTTCCGAGCCGTTTTTCAAACATCTCCGGCATATCGTCGCGCCACGGAAGTCCGAGCAGCTGAAGCCCTATCTTATAATCATATCCGCCCACCGGCACGCCGCGCAGGAACGAGTTCCCGAGCGCAGGCTCGTCCGAGAAAAAGCCCGCGAAAGTTTTGCCGAAATCTGCCGCATAATGATCGTAATGAGGTGCATAGACCTCGTTGATCAGAACGTCTACCGAATCGGGATCGATCAGATGTATATAATCTACCATATGTCCGGCCGTTGCCTCCCGGCTGATAAAGATAAGATACACGCGCCAGTCACCCTCGGGCACGTCCCAGTAAAGAAAATCCCCTTTTATGTTCTGCGTAAGGTCGATCATCGGAGGCGTCATTTTCTCCTCCGGTCCGTCGCGCCTGCACGCCACAGCCGCAAGCAGTTTTCTGGCTTTTTCCACGACGTTTTCCTCGTCGCCGTGGACAATGATCGAGCCGGTCTGCGGTCCGACGACGTCAACGTGTTTCTCGATCATGTGCCATTTTCTTAGTTCGGGATACTTCTTCGCGATCATACCGTTGGCAATGCCGGTGGGATAATGTCTGTCGTCCAGGACCCACACTCTCATCCCGCGCCGCCTTGCCTCCTCCATGATCATATCGAGATCCGCCCACCAGCCGTCAGCACAGAAATCCTCATGCGTTCTTGACTCCAGGCAGACCGCCTTTATCCCCGCCTCCTCGATCTTATCGAATTCCGAAGCAAATTTGTCCTGATCATCTCCGTGCAGCCAGAAAAACGGCAGTATGCGGTTCTCTTCCTCTCCGCGCGTGATATCATACAGTTTCTTGTCCATGATCCAATCTCCTTATTACTTCATCGATACTGTCAGCGAAACTTATCCCTTTCTGGCGGTCAATGTTTGAAAGCCCATGCTCTCTCATCGCGCCCAGGAGCTGCTTCAGTCCGTCGTAAAATCCGTTATGGTTGTATATAATGCACGGGGCGTCAAGGTGTTTAAGCGATATTTTCGACATTATCTCGGTTATTTCTTCGAGCGTTCCGGTACCGCCCGGGAGGGCAATGAACGCGTCACCGAGTTCTATCATTTTTGCTTTCCGCTCCGGCATATCTTTTGTAATGATCAGCTCGGTAAGCTCGTCATATTGAAGCTCCTCCGCCACGAAAAATGCAGGCTCGACGCCGATCGCATTGCCGCCGGACGAAATGACGCTTTTAGCCAGGACACCCATGAGGCCTGACTTCGACCCGCCGTAAACGAGACAGTTCCCGCTCTTCCCTATCCACGTTCCGAGCGCCTCGACTGCCGATCTGAGCGTCGGGTCATTGCCCTCGTAGGCACCGAGATAGACCGTGATATTCATACGACTCCCCTAAATATAATATATAATGGTTGAAATTTGTCCGCGGATAAACGCTATTATTGGCCGAAGCGTTATTTGCGATTAAACTTTATTTGTGGTTATATTCTATATCCGCATTTTTAAGCAGATCATTTCCGTTAGCGAAATTGATATTGTTCCAGTCCTCTTCACTGCCCGCATAAAACACCTTGAGCGAACCGATGTTATCGAACGCTCTGGCGTCAACTTTTTTAAGTGTTTTGGGCAGATAGACCGTTTTAAGTGACGTGCATCCGAAACATGAAAATGATCCGATCGCCTCGAGTCCTTCCGAAAAAACGATCTCCTCAAGTGCGCTGTCATCTTCAAATACGCTAGATTTCAGGCTGTACGATCTGCCGTCTTTATTTGTATAACTAACTTTTTTAAGCGAATCGCAATTGTAGAAAGCGTAGTTCTCCAGGGACGAATTTCCGAGGAGGACGACTTCCTCGAGCCCGGAGCAACCACTGAACGATGATCTTCCGGAAAACTCGAGCGTTGACGGCAGCGTCACGTTTTTGATCGCTTTGCAGTCGCCGAACGTGCCTTCCCCGATGCTGATAAGTCCTTCGCTGAACGTCACTTTTTCAAGTTTTTCCGATCCCGAAACGGCGTCCTCTCCTATAGAAACGACCGTCCACGGAATGAAGAGGCTGACCATCGTATTATTTGAGATCGCGTCCTCATAGATCGAGGTCACCGGTTTCCCGTTATAGTGTGAGGGGATGACAAGCTCCTCGCCGCTGAAAGTTCCTATTCTCTCGATCACGCAATTTTCGTCGTATTCCGTGACGTCAAGGCCTTCGCTCCCTGCTACCTGTTCCTGGGGTTTTTCCGTCGCCGGAGCCGCCGTCTCGCCTCCCGGATCGGTTTCCGATCCGTTCGGTGCGGTCGCGTTATTTCCGGAGCCGCCGGGCGTTTTTTCAGATGCCGGTCTGTTCGTGTCGCCGCCTGCACAAGCGCAAAGTCCGATCGCGATCATCAGTGTCAATAACAGTGCGATTATTTTTTTCATGTCTGTTTCCCCTTTTAATTTCGTCGGTTTATTTCTTTTTTTCGGCCGGTCAATGCATGCTTTTTTCTGTTTTATGCCGCATATGCCGTTTTGTTAATTGTACCATATCCGGGCCTGAAAATATACCTTTTTTTCGGATGCCCCTCTTTGTCTCCTCTTCGTCTCCTCCTCGTCAGAGGCAAAAAAATACCCGGACGTCCTGACAGCCGTTGTCCGCAGGAGATCCGGGCAATTATTCTGATAATTTAATAATATCAGGCGCGTTTTGAATTCTCGAACTCGTATTCGAGCTTCGTTACCTTCTGAGCGGTAAGTTCTGTATTCTTTGCAATATCCGCAGTTTTATCGACCAGTTCGCCGTAACCGTAGAATATGAAGCAGCTGATCCACACGAAAACGCAGCCGATAGCAGCGGCAAAGATCGAGCCAAAAAGAATACCGATGCCCAGAGCGACATTGCCCCTCGCCATCGTTACGATTCCGGTGATCAGTCCTGCGATTGCGGAAATACCAACCAATACGAAACCGAAAATGCACAGAAACGTTACAAATCCTTTGATTTTCTTACCTATGTTCTTGAACATAACCTTTTCCTCCCTGAAAGTCTTCTTTAATGTTCTTTTCAACACGCTTTTACCGTATCGATGTGCTTAAATGATACCATTTTATTCGTTTTGAGTCAATAATAATTTCTTTCTCGGCTCTTTTCCTGTTTCCGTGAATTTTTTAGACAATTGAGGATGCTCCGGCTTGAGTTTGCCGGCCGCAAGGTTTATCACGGTGGCAATTCCTCAACTATTTTAAAGTCTATTTTCTGCGGCGCTGTCTCTCAAGTCGGTCGCGGTCAACTTTGGCACACAAATCGGCTTTTTTGAGTTTTGTGTGCCAGCCGGGCGCTGTCTCTCAAGTCGGTCGCGGTCAACTTTGGCACACAAATCGGCTTTTTCGGGTTTTGTGTGCCAGTCTGGCGTTGTCTCTCAAGTCAGTCGCG
>JAEEGL016081985.1_pt1 | contig 11317 bp, 8 predicted proteins | sample 9134231 | NCBI WGS metagenome assembly JAEEGL01 (sample SAMN16246548, study PRJNA631951) | gut metagenome | biome: gut microbiome; feature: rumen; material: fiber-attached | host: Bos | place: Iran: Karaj | collected 2018-10
CGGATCAGGGCCTCCGTCTTGGCATAAAGCACCGCCATGCTGAAGGGCTTGGTCACATAGAAGACGGCCCCCAGCTCATAGCCAAGGAGCTTGTCCTCCTCGTCGGAGAGGGCGGTGAGGAAAAGGATGGGCACGTCGCTCTCTTTCCGGGCGGCGCGGCAGACGCTGAAGCCGTCCAGCTCCGGCATGAGGATATCCAGCAGCACCGCGTCGAACTCCGCCGCAGAGAGCTTTTCCAGGGCCTCCGCCCCGTTTTCCGCCGGGACAGGGTCGTCCCCCTTCACCCGGAACCAGTCGCAGAGCACGGCCCGGAGGCGGGGTTCGTCCTCCACGATCAGCACCTTGTATTCCATCCCTTTCACCCCTCTTGCGGGCAGTATAACCCCCGCGTGTGTATTCTCTGTGTCAATTCCGGAACGATTATATAAAAAAAACCGCGCCCGCCGCAACGCGGCAGGCGCGGGAATACTGTCTGCAGGTATCACCCGTTCTCGCGGGCTTCCGGTTCCTCCCGGATACTCAGGAGCACTTTGGCGGCTTCCGGGTCGGCGCGGGCTTTCGCCTCCGCCTCCGCCAGGAGGGCCCGAAAATCCTCCCGGTCCCGCAGGGGGGCCAGGAGCGGAGATCGCAGCCGTGCCAGCAAACCGACCCAAAGGTGTTCCTCGTGAGTCACCGGAACATGAGGCACCAGGAAGGGCGCTTTTTCCGGGACCTTGTCATAGCCTCCGGCTCCGGCCCAGCGGGCCGCCAGATCCCGAAGGGCCAGGAATTCCGCCATGGCTTTCTCCTTCTCGCCCCGTTCCAGCTGCTCCTTGGAGCGTATGGACCGCACCCTGAACAGGATGTCCGGATAAAAGCCCTCCGCCCCCAGCACCTCCGTCACGATGCGCTCCGCTGCCTCCAGGGCCTCCGGGGTGCCATAGGCCACCAGGCCATTCAGCAGGAAGAAGAAGTCTTTTGACAACACGATGCGCCTGAGCTGCCGCTGCTCCTCCCCCTGCAGCACCGATTGAAGCATCCGTTCCCCGTTGGAGCTGGGGATTTTCCGGCACAGCTCCTCCGCCTCCCGACGCCGGCCCAAGACCATGAGAACATCCACCAGCATCTCGGCAGCGGCGTCGTACTCCGGGCAGTCCGCGTGGAGGGCCGCCAGGTGCTTTTCCGCCGCGGTCAGCAGCCGCAGCTTTTCCTCCTCCGTCTCGGCGCAAAAGGCCATGATGTGCTCCGTGCAGCCTTGGCGGTAGCGGAACTGACGGTCCCCCGGCAGCTCCTTCAGGGCCGCCTCCGTAACGGGAAGGGTGGCCGCTTCCCCACCCTGGCGCAGCGCCTCCTGCCATTGTTCCTCCCAATACACCCGCCGGTCCTCGTTTCCCAGCAGTTCGTCGGCGCTGACGCCATACAGCCGGGCCAGGGGCAAAATGAGGCTGAATTCGGGATAGCACTTGTCCGTCTCCCATTTGCTCACCGACTGGGGGCTCACCCCCAGCTGTGCCGCCGCTTCCTCCTGGCTGAGGCCGCTTTTCAGCCGCAGTTCCCGCAGACGTTCTCCGAATGTGCGCATAAGGCATCCTCCTTTCGGTTTTGTCCGGGCTGGTTTCATTGTAGCAAGCAGACCTCGGCCCCGTCTACGGTATCTTTTTCGGGTTTTCTCAACCTGAGGTTGAGACGGTAACCGCCGCCGGGATATTCCCGGCGGCGGTCGTGTTCTCTTTCTCTGTTCAGCTTTGCAGCTTTGCCAGCATGGAAGCCGCCTCCCCCAGCAGGCGGGCGTGCTCATTGGCCATATATTCGTTGGAATCGTCGATCTGCTCCTGGGTGTAGCCGTAGGCGGCGTATTCCTCCAGGGTGAAGGGCGTCACCGGCTCGTCATGGGTGGCGGCCCAGAGGCCGTCCCCCATGGGCACGGCGTCCTCGAACCAGCCCAGGGACTGGTAGAGGGCCAGGGTCTCCCCGTCCAGCACAAAAAGGACGTTGTCCGAATCCCGCAGGAGGCCCAGCAGGTCCTTCCGGCCCGGGTCTCCGGTGTCGGGGTATTCCTCCACCTTCACCTGCACCTTGCCGTTGCCGCTCACGTCCGTCCCCACGGCGGTCAGGGTCTTTTTCAGGGCGCTGACGCTCCCCTTATCCGCCGCGCCGACGTGGACATAGGGCACGGTCCAGTCATAGTTCACCCTGGTGACAAAGCTGACGACGCTGGAGATCAGGAGGATGCCCGCGAAGACCCCCGCGAAATAATACCATTTATAATGATACCAGAAGACGTTTTCCAGCCAGTGGGTCCACCGTTCCCAGCGGCTGCGGGCCGGTTCCTGTTCATGCACCGTCCTCACCTCCATTCGATTCAGTGTATCACGCTCTCCCCGCCCCGTCAACTCGGCGGTCGATTTTCCATCCGTTCACCGACTCCTTTGCCTTGCGATCCAGAAAAGCCTCGATCAGCCGGTTGACGGTGCCGGAGGCGTCAGTGTCGGAATGACGGCCTGCGCCTTCGAGCCATTCCGGGGGATGCCCGTTTCCCTGTGCCAGACTTTGTTGTATCGGACGCAGGAGCCTGCCCGGTCCTTCTCCCCGCAGATCAGCAGGGCCGGGCAGCTGCAGCGTCTTCGGATGGGGCTTCACGCAGGCTTCCGCTTCCTGTGCAGCACAGTCCGCGCTCCCGCGTCAGCCTCATACGCCTTGCCAGTTCCTGCAAACATCGATCCATGAAGCAAAGCCGGAATATTGTTCCAGTTCGGGGATCGACAGTTCGATGGCGCTGCTGCTGCTCCCGCAGGCAGGAAATACCGTTGGAAACCTTTTCAGCGATTCATCGAGATAAACCGTCACGCCTTCTTTGACGCCGAAGGGACAGACGCCGCCTACGGCGTGGCCGACCAGCGTCTCCGCTTCTTCCGGCGTGAGCATTTTGGCCTTGGTTCCGAATCGGTTTTTGAATTTGGGGTTATCTATTCTCGCGTCACCCGCCGCGACGATCAGGACCGCGTGTCCGTTTACCAGAAAGGAAAGCGTCTTCGCGATCCGGCACGGCTCGCACCCCAAAGCCAGCGCGGCCAGCTCCACAGTTGCGCTGGAAACGTCGAATTCTCTGATGCGGTCTTCCATCCCATACTTGGAGAAAAATGCCTTCACTTTTTCGATCGCCATAATGACCTCCCGGCAGCACAAGCGCCAACACAAAGGAACGTTCCTTTGTGTTTCTGTTTACCGTTTCCTGAATCCGTTGAAAAAAGACGACAGGATCCGCCTCTGCCGCTCTTCGAGCTCCTCACTGCGGCGGAAGAATTCCTGCCACAGGGGATATGCCCTGTAGGCCTCCTGATCGCCGTCAAACTCCCAATAGGCCAGATGACTGACCTTCCGCTCGCCGTCAAGCCGGATCAGCAGCTCGGGGTTTCCCTGTCTCTCTATTGCGGTGTATCCCCGGATGCGGCCCTCCGCCAGGAATTCCGCCTTCTGAACAACGAACCCTTTTGCCGTCACGAACACCGTTTCATCAAAATCCATGCCGCTCCGGTCCCCGTTCCTTCGGTCCTCCCGGATCAGGACCTCCGCGGTCAGCCCCAGATCGTCGGTGAGCCGGTAGCTCTTCCCCACCGGATCCTCCGCCGCCAGCAGCCCCCCGTCGTCCACGCAGCGGAACTCCACAAGGTAAGCAGTGGCGTTGACATACCCGTGGACATAGTGCCTCCTTGGCCGGATGACGGCCTCCGGCAGCGGCTCGAAGAACGCCGGCGGCAGATGAAAGCTCTTCATCAGGCGAATGACCTGTCTTTGGTCCTCCGCCGAAGCCTCCCTGCTCCCGTGATCACGTTCATAAAGCCAGGGCAGGTGACCGGCGCTCTCTTCCCCGCTCTCATACTGGGCCGAGAAGCCGGTAAAATTCCTTTCGTCCAGCCGCAATTCCAGACGGGCATCCCGCAGGCAGTCCCAGAACCCGGTATAGAACGTACGCAGCATGGTCTGAAAAGTGTCGCCGTCGGTCATATACCCTTTTTTATACGCCTTTCCCGCCAATTCAAATTCGCGCATCGCCCGCTCAAGGGCTGCCTCCACCAACTCGGCGGCAGATTTCCCGTCCATTCACATTCTCCTTCTCCGGAAACGAAAGCCAAACACGAAAGGTCCGTCCCCCTGCGTTCTCACTTTTCATGACGCTTTAATACCCGGATGATCTGAAGGCCGTCTGTTTCCAAGCCTTTTATTTCCCCGTGGAAATAGTGCACGGGGATCATAGACATCACCAGAATGGATAGATTGAGGAAGAGAGCAAAATCAACAAAGAATTCAATCGCGCCCGAAGTAATCACTTCCGAGTGAAAGGACAGGCCTCCCATTTTCACCAGCAGAAGTCCGGCAGCCAGCAGGAGAGAAACCGTGGGACCGCCTGATAGGATCAGGAGGAGCTTTGCCCTTGTTTGGATCCTTTCCTTCCTTAATGGGGTGAAACAGCCGTCAAAAGGAAGCAGATTCACGGACAGTCTTTTTGTGTTCAGAAGTCTCTTCCCCCAGCCGACCCTTATATGCCAATGCGTGTCCCCTGTCGCAAGCAAATAACCGACAGCATGACCGGCCTCATGCAGAAAGGTCGAGAGGGAGAATAACAGCCACAAGGCGCCGGCGAGTATGGCGAGTTCGATTATGACCGCAATCATCTCAGGCATTGAACGATCCTCACAGGCCCCGATTCGATTCTTTCCTCACTGCAGCTTCAAACAGCCGGAGGCCTTCGGTTCACAGGCCACAGAAACAGCCGGTCATTCCTCCTGCCTGTTCGCAGGATCGCATACAGGAGCATATCCACGTCTCCGCTTGTTTGTACGTTTCCTCCGGGAACGCCACCACGATCAATCCGTTCAGCGGAAGCGTTGCTGCCATTGACTGTGCGAGTTGACGCATCGGCAGCCTGCATCGCGCACGATAACCGACGTTTGACGCAGATCCCGCCCCCGTCATCCCGAACACTGGTCTACGATTCCACGGTAAAGCTGATAAAGCACCGGTCGTCGTAAGACAAATCTCCCTTTTTTACTCCCTTTGTGCCCCGCAGCCTGTTGATGCACAACGGATCCTCCTGCAGGCTCTCCCGCAGGTACTTCTCTGTTTCCTCCAAGGTATCGAACAGCTTCGGATAGCCGTCTGAGGCAAGCACCACATGGTCTCCCGGCTGAACCTGATATACCTTAACCCGCTCCTTGAATACTTTTCCGCCGTTGATAACGTCATATCCAAATGATTTGTCGGTATTCGCAAACATGGTGAACTGCTTCAGAAAGGGAAGAATCTGCGTGCTGCCGTAATCCTCTTCCGCATCGAACGGAGTTTTCATATTCTGCAGCTCCGCAGCTTCGATACAGAACGCGCGCAGGTCAGACAGCACTTCATCTCCTTTTTTGATATTGCGATAGTCCCGCCGGTTGATTCGGATCAGGCAGTCCCCGAAGCTCCACACTTCCTTTCTCGCAACGCTGAAAATTACAACGCTGGCCTGCAGCTGTTCTTCCGGTTTGAGAGACGCAAAATCAATACCGAACCGCTCATACTGCCTCCCGACCGCACGATTCAGCGCTTCTATGGCAGACATTGCATCCGTCTCCGGCGATAGTGAACATATGGCTTCAGACAACACCGCGGAAACGAAGACATCTCCCTGCATTCCATCCCAGAGGCGGTGTCCTTTCGGAGTCGAGCCGTCGATCACCGCGATAAAGTCCTTCTCATCAACCAGGCAATCTCCGCAGACTTCTTGCAAGCCGCGCTTGGAACAAAGAAACGATTGCTTTTCAATTGCGGAAGCCTGCCATCTGTCGATCATCAGGGTACCGTTGTTCTCGAGAAATGTACATAAGGTATACATGGCCTGCGGCAGCATTTCATCACGATTGACCCGCAGGAACTTCTCCAGCTCAGATACCCTGATCACACGCTTATCAGCGATCTCCAGCTCCTGATCCTTTCCATGCAGGGGGAGGATGTCAGTCGCTATACGATAATCCTTCTTCAGTTCCACGGAACAAGTGACGCCCATCTCAAGATTCTCTCTGTTTACGAACAGCTCATAGAACCGCAGCGTGTTGGTCTTATAGTATTCTTTTGTAACCTTCAGTTCTTCGATCAATCCACGCTCAGCGGCCAGCGACAGGGAAACGAGATTCTGATATTCATCATAATCACTGATCGACACTCCTTCAATCACCGAAAGAGACCATCTGCGCTGCCGGTATGTTTCTGCGGAGTTCGTTGAACGGCTCGTAATCAATACGCCTCGATCCTCGTACAGCGCATCTTCGACAAGCAGGAGATTGATTCCGAGAGAGGTAAAAAAGATCCTGTTCTGTCCGATCCGGGAATAGTCTATTTTACCGATCACGCTGTTCTGCTCGGAGACCAGCTTTTTGCAGACATCTTTCATCACACGATGCGTGAAGTAATCCGTCTTAAACACCCACATCTCAAGCTTTGACCGCTCTTTCGCGTCGGTCGACCTGCTGAAGGGATTGATGTCTTCTACTCCATACTTGACATTATTGAAATAACAGCCGTTTTCCCGATTCAGGAACTGTTGGAATATCTTTGCGCGGGAGGCCTCGATCCGTTCAGCAAGATCCGGGATCGGAATCGTTTTGACATAGTCTTCTAATGTGGAACCAAAAACATTGTCCTTTTCCGCAATGTTGTTTTCCGAGCACCAATTCTTCAGCGCTGTGTCCGTGCCTGCTGCAGCCTCCTGTGGTGGCGCCAGAAAAAACTCATGCCCGGAAAGCCTGACAGTCAGCGTAGAAGGTTCTTCGTAATACGGATCAGCACAGACGATACGATGGATTTGGAGTTCTTGTTCACTGAAGCGTTTTCGCTCTTCATACCGAACCGTTGAGGCTCCCACGCATTGTTTGATGCTTTCGGTGATCATTGCCACCGCGTTCCGATTCATTCGATAACAATCCGTGATCTGTATATCGACCAGCAGATACTCGAATTCATCTGTCAGCGCTGCATGATCCACTTTTGCAACGAAAATGGTTTTCTGTTTTTTGATTGCCATCTTGAGTTCTTTTTTTACCCAGCTTGATTGCATCGCGGCTTTAGAAAGAAGCAGAAGAAACACAGAGGCACCCGTCAGTTGTTTTGCCCGTTCTTCCGGATCATCCTCATCGTTGAATGCTTTGCCGATCTCTTCAGCGAAATTCTCGCTGCCTTTGATTTTTGCCGGTGCAAACCACGCATCGATCTTCTGCATTCTCAAAATGCTGTAGAATTCCTCCGCATACTCGTAATCACTGGAATTGTAGCTTATAAAAACCTGACTCATCTTCTATGCTCCTTCTGTTTCATGATCTCTTCTGACAAATCCGATTTGTGCCTTGCTCTGTCTGCGATTTGTTGTCCGTCTGCAGTTATCCGGTTTGGGACAGACAATCAGATTTTGCTTGTCATCGATACAACTGTCTCGACATGAGATTGGGAGAACACATCCACGTTTCTGCCTGTTCGCACTTTTGCCTCCGGAAGCATATCTGTGTTTTTCCTGTTTTCCCATACTTTTATTGCGTTAATGGCAGCGATAAAAAAACGGTATCAGCGCTCAAACACTGCTGCCGCGATTTGCCCCACACCAGCACACACCATGGCGATACACCACCGGTCTGTTTCAGACGCCGTGTAACCTTAGACTCTATTGAGTACGAAAGCGATCATCCGCGCAAAGATCTACGAATTCATCCAGCCTCTTTTCCAACGGAGGCAGATGCGCATCCATCCAGTGCTGTCTGGAAAGGTAATACAAATAGGATGGTCCGATATCTTCTTCATCAATTCTCAACGGTAAAAACGTGACGCCTCTTTGCAATTGATTGAACGCCAAATCAATTTCGTTGAGAACATGGTTGGATTGCAGGCTGTTGCGGCTCAAAATGACGATGAACTTCGTGCAATTACTGATTGCATTAACAATGGTGCTGGCATAGTCACCGGCAGTAACGTCCCTTGGTGCGTACCAAACCCTGATCCCCCGAGCTTCCAGCTTGGCGCAAAGATTGTCCGCAATATTCTTATCCTTTGAGGAATAGCTGATAAATGCCAGCTGTTTCCGCTTGCCAGCTGTTTCATACTTCTCGCTTACCAACACTTCATTTTGTAAGGAGTAGGAGTTTTCCAACTGCATTCCGAAACGAAATGCTTGCTCTTGGTTTCTGGTTACAATCATGATATGCCTGGCGCTATGGTTGTTCTTGAGAAACTGAATGCATTCGTTCAGAATGGGTGTCATTACAAAATCAGAGGATATCCTTTGGCTTCCCGTGCCCAGAATCGGCATAATGATCCGTTCGACGCTGACTCCCATGATGGAAGCGATATCAAGCATTTTGAAATAAGCCCGTATCGAATTAATCATCAAAGTCCCTTCTTCCCTCCAGGCGCTTCTATCGCGGGTGTATGAACTCATTTCTATGCACCCTATTCTTTTGATCGGAAGCTTGGCGGACCCGGGCACTTCCCGTGACAACCAGACGTTGCACGCTTCACGAAGGTCGATCATTGGGGTGTTTGCTAACGCCTGAATATCAATGCCTTCACCTGAGAGCGCTTCAAAAAGGGTCCCCTTTGCAGGGGAATAGTCTCTGTAAAAAGAAGAAACGGTCATGATATCCACGTCGATATCCAAATCCTGGATATCGCATGCGTGGACAGAGACAGTTTTTGTTGGGGCGCTGGATGGGATGACCTTCTTTATAAGTGATTGCATAATCTTCCCTTCTTTCATTGGTAATACACATTTTCAGCATAATAGTATTTCCAGCGCCTGTCCGCAAAAAACGTGATCAGGAACATATCCACGATTGTCATGCGATAAGAACGATGTCCCAAATAATCGCGTTCCAAACGGCAACAGCAAAGCAAATCGTCAGAACGAAGAATACCGAGTATCCGACAGTGGATCGCTTTGATGGTACCCTTTGCCTGCCTTTTTGAACGATAAGGCAACATACGAAAGCAAGGAAGACCAGACATAGCGCTATGAAATATATAAGCGCTGCGGAAGCGGGCAGAGACGGGTGGGCAAAAACAGCAGCAAGTCCTGTCAGCAGGGAAAACACCAGGTTGATAAGATCGTTCTTACAGAAAGGACGCTTTTTGTGAGCTCTGATGATCATAATCACAGCGTATATCAAAAAGCAGAGCAGCGCAATCACCGTGCAGATCAGCCACGCCACCGCCATTGCGTCATGGAGCGCATAGTTCTCGCGCGGGGCAATATAATCTGTCGAGGAGATCTCAAGGCGGTCGTCTGTGACGTTGAAATACATCCCGTCTGTCAGTTCCTTCGTGATATGACACTGCTTGATCAGGAAGAGATCGTTGAGCAGCTTCTGCTTGCCGGAAAAAACGTGTCTGGCCGGAACGTAATACCCATCCACGGCGATATGATGCTCTGCTTTCCCGAAAACCAGTTCAGCCATCCCCCTGCGGTAGATCGAGCCGCCCCGCTGATTTGTCAGGATCACCATCCCAACCCCGTGATTCAGGTCAAGAATCAGGCGGCTGCTTCCGCCTGCGGTGGCGCCGTCATGTCCGATCACAGGAGATGAAAAATCATAATCGACGAGAAAGCCGTGGCAGATTCGAGCCATATTCGTGCCTGTGTAATAAAGACTCGGAGAGTACAGCAGATCAAAGCCCTCCAGCGGCAGAAGGCGTTCATCACGCACGAGCAAGGCACGGGCAAACGTCAAAAAGTCTTCCAGCGTCGATGCGCACATCCCTGCGGGGTATGGAAGTATGTACACTTTCGTCTCATCCCGCGCAAGTGAGCCGTCCGGATCAAATGACATGAACTCCATCCGCTTTTCTTTGACATAGGGATTCTCATGCAGGTCCGGGCTGATCGCGCTGCGGGTCATGCCCAAGGGCAGAAACGTGTTTTCCCGTACATACTGCCAGAAGGGCATACCGGAGATGCACTCAACAATGTATCCTGCAAGCGCTGCGCCCCAGTTGCTGTAAGCGGCAACGCTTCCCGGCTCAAATACCTGCGGCGGCTGATACTGTGCCAGATACTCACCCAGGGGGATGATCTGATCCTCGCGTTCCACTTCCAGAACAAAATCCGTCTCCTGAAATCCCGCCGTGTGGTTCATCAGATGGAGCATCGTCACAGGCTCATCAAAACGCAGGTTTTTCAAGAAACCATCCGGGAGATAGGTGCGCACATCAGCTTCGAGGTCAAGCTTCCCTTCGCATACAAGCTGCATGGCGCTGACCCAGACGAGCAATTTGCTCGTGCTGCCCCATTCCAGGACGCTTTCCTCCGTAAGGGGGACTGTCCCTTCCGCGTCCGTGCAGCCGAAGAATCGGGTCAGTACAGCGTTCTCCTCATCAAAGACTGCCGTTGCGATCGCGGCGTGGTTCTCTGCGTGATCGGATAAAAACGTGTCGATTTCATCAGCAATACTGTCATATGGTATGCCGGATGGTAAAAACTTCGCTTCATCCGCCGCACATATGGTCAGAGGCGATAGAAGAAGAAACAAGGCTGTAAGCACAGAGAAGAGACGAATTGTTTTCATATTATTATTCGTAGATATAAAATCTGTTTTCCGAATCAGCTTTTGCTTTATACATGGCGATGTCAGCTTTTTTGAAAAGCTCGGAGTAATTATTCTCGTGGCCGTGGTAAGCGGCAATTCCAATACTGATGCTTACCCCTTTCTCAGCATTTGGCAACAAAACGCTTTTTGATACTCCTTCAACAAGGCCTTCTGTTGTTTTGCGGGTGCTGTCCAAATTATTCGTATTTTTGATAAATATGATGAACTCATCTCCTCCAAAACGTCCGACGATCTCATGATTTGTAAACCTTTTGCCAAGGAAACCGCCAAGCTGAATAATAACATCATCACCGACATCGTGGCCATATACATCATTGATCGATTTGAAACGGTCAACATCCAATACGAACAAAAGGCCCTTGTCAGTTGAGTTATCTTCCAGGAATTCATTGATCTCCCGGGTCAAAGAACCTTTGTTTCTTAAACCTGTCATTTCATCCGTGTCTCGTTGAATGCGGATTCTTCGAGTCAGGACAAATTCTCTTATACGGAGTGAAGTTGCGATAACATTCAGAAAGCAGCCAATAACTGTAAATGTGACAGCATTGACAAAATCAATTCGCCATACATCTATTGGCTTTACATCATGCATCCAGATCAAGAAAACGGTAGAGGCAACACTCAACTCAATGGTCATGAAATATGGTTTATCAATCATAAACATTGGTGTAAGTACCAAAAGAACGATGAATGTTGTTGCATTGTTTTCAGGC
>JAEEGL016288963.1_pt1 | contig 11317 bp, 17 predicted proteins | sample 9134231 | NCBI WGS metagenome assembly JAEEGL01 (sample SAMN16246548, study PRJNA631951) | gut metagenome | biome: gut microbiome; feature: rumen; material: fiber-attached | host: Bos | place: Iran: Karaj | collected 2018-10
ATCAGATCCATGATGAGCCTGTTGAAGATGATGAAGACGAAGATGAAAATTACGAAGATGTTGAAAGCGAAATTGAAGACAAGCTTCAGGATTTGATTAGTGAAGTGGTCAGTTATCTGGAAACAGCTGCTGAATAATAAATAAGGGGGTAATTATAATGGGAGTTAAAGTTAATGATAAATATATTTTTCACTCAAAAAATGGTATGGATTATCGAATTGAAATAGTTAGTGTTAATGAATTCAGAGAGCCATCAATGAAATATGGATGCGATATTTGGGACGGAAACGGTGTTTATGCAGGTGAGGTTACATTTATGGGGGATGATTTTTTTAATGAATTTAAAGATCAATTTGAAAAAATCGAAGGATAGATATAAGGAGAAATTATGAGACTTCCAGAATCAGAAAAAGAAAAAATTACTGCCACAATAGAAGTAATAACAAATGAATTCAGAAAAACACATAACGTAAAAATACATAGTTTCTATGGGACAGATAAAAATTTAAAAATAACAATGGAAGATGGATTTGTAAAAGTGGGTGTTTCTTATGATGCACAATATTTTGAAACTGTTGCTTATTATATAATGCGAAATTATCCCGGAGATTTAGCTTTATATATTGGAATATTTTGGAAGGATCAATTAGATTATTTATATTCATTTTATTCTGAAGAACTAAAAAAGAAAGCAATGAAGATATTAGATAATTGTGTTTCTGGGTGTACAGAAAATTAATAAACATTGACAAAATTAAATGTATTATGATATTTTAAAATAATAGAAAGGAGGCACTTAATGCTGAAAGAGAAAAAAGAGTTAGTGTCATATTTGAAATCTAAATGTAACAGTTTGGTTTTTAATCAGAAAAAATTAAACACGATTATTACAGAAATTGAAGCAGAGAACGGTGTGCCGACTGGAATTACTATGGATATCATAGCAGGTCGCACTAACATGGAAGAGGATAATGAATTTCTGCTGTTTCTTATTTGTAATAAAATTAATCCAGATAAAGCAAAAGAGTTTTTTACAGAAAATGAGATTAATTTTTATCACGCACAACAGTATGAAACAAATGAATTTGAATTTCCTCTAGACATTAAATGTATTCAGGTTGCTCCTGATCAGTGGATTGGCGTTGCAGATGTTAATTTTTTGATTGAATTGCGAAAAGCACAATTGATTAATTACAACGCAAATGCACAGCGTACTATGCAGAGAGTAGTACGTGGCAATAAGGAAATATATAAAATTTCTTTAAATGCAAAAGCATTAAAAGAGATTAAAGCAAGTCTTGCTCAGGGTAATTTTATTCCAAATACAATTACCCTGAACATGCCAGAAATAACTGACTGGACATACGATACGAAGAAAAATATTCTTACAATTAATCAGCTACCTGCGTTTGATATTTCTGATGGTTATCACAGATATGTCGCAATGTGTCAATTAAAGGAAGTAAATCCAGACTTCAATTATCCAATTGAATTGCGTATTATTTCTTTCCCTGATGATAAGGTAAAACAATTTATTTATCAAGAAGATCAGAAAACTAAAATGCGCAAAGTTGATTCCGCTTCTATGAACATGTCTAGTCCTGCCAATATTGTTCTTGAACGTCTTAATACAGATACTATGTTTGACCTTAAAGGAAAAGTACTTAGAAATGGTGGTCAAATTAATTTTGGATTTGCAGGTAATATTGTAGATTATCTTTTCTTTAAGGGGGTTAAAACCGCTCCAATGAACGAAATTGTAACGGTTAAAGATCAGTTGAAAAATGGTATCAACACGTTTATAGAAACATACCCTGAATGGTTTGACAAGAAATTTGATTTTAAAGATACGCTTATTTTGATTTATGGTATTATACAAAATTGGTCTCCTGAAATTATCAACGATAAGATAAACAATAAAGAACAATTAGATAAACGTATATTCACAAATAAATTAATAAAGAAATCTATGATTAATGCTATAGAAAAACTCTAAAGAAAGGGGGGCGTCATGTATAATGAAGCAATTAAGACAAGATATAGGCAAGAGAGAGAAAAAACCGTAGTCTTACCTCAACACGCTTTAAGACTGGATTTTGAAAAGACAAGTTCTTTTGAAGAGCAGTTAAATAAAGATGCTTACGATTTTACTGTGTATGAAATATTAAACATGTTTAAAACATGGAATATTAAATCGATTGATACTCTGTATGTTATAAATAACAGACTCAGCCAGTATACTCAATGGGCATTAGAGCAGAATTTAGTTGCTGATAGTCAGAATCATTATCTGGAAATTAATCGTGATATGTTGCTTGGCTGTATTAATATGGTTGCGCAACAAAATCGAATTGTATCTAGAGAACAGATGATTGCATGGTGTTCCAGACTTCCTAATGCATGTGACAAATTTATCTTTTTAGGATTGTACGAAGGATTAAATGGAAAAAATTATGAAGATTTTTGGAATACTTCTATAAATGATATTAACAAAGAAAAGAAAACCATACGTGTTAATAGAGGAGAACTGCCTATTTCTGAAGAATTAATTGAATTTGCAGAAGAATCTAATAACACATTGGAGTTATATCCTATGAGCGGCGATATGGCTCGTGTTACAAAACTTGTTGAAAATGGAAAAATCATTAAACTCAAAATAAACGCCATGTATAATGACCCGTTACATAACGGAAAAAATGTTTATGTATCTATTGTACGTGTTTGCAAATTTTTGAATATTGATAGATGGTATAATACACGTCAAGCAAATGAATCTGGTATTATTAATTTTATTAAACAAGGTATGAAACAGTATGGAATAGGTTTCCATGATTATCTATGGAGTGACCATAAGCAAGAAGTAGAATTTCAATATGATAGGAAAATAGTGCGGTCTTATTTTTATACTAAATATAAGAATATATTTGAAGATTAATTTGTTTAAGTTCTAATAAAATCTATATTGACAAACACGCCTGTTCGTATTAAGATAAATGCACAGTACGAACAGGCGTTTGGTAACAGGAAATTTTTTATGATACTATAAGGGAGATATAAATGGCAAATACAAGATGTTTATTTTTGACCGAAGAATTTTGTGAACAATTTGATACTGTAAATGAAGAGGCAACTGTGTGTTTCGTTATTTCCAACGATCGATATGATATTAATTTAAAATGCAAAAAAAGAAATATAGATTTTTGGCCTATGAAGAAAAAAGGAATGCGGTTTTTTGTTGATGGATCAGAAATTGATTATCATGGAACTATATTTGATGTTGCAACTTGCACCATAGAAGAAGACAATATTTCTATTGATTATTGTTTTTATGATATTAAAGGAGAAAGAGTCTGTTTTGTTAGTGTGTTAAAGGAGTAAAAAAAATAACAAGAAAAAATTAAAAATTGTGTTGACAAACGTTTTTAGATGAGTATAATAGACAATGTAGCAAGGACATGGAAATAAAAACTTGCTACTATATAGGGGTGTGATGAAATTGGAGAGACATGCAGGATTTTGATTCCTGTGCCGTAAGGCGTGAGCGTTCAAATCGCTTCACCCCTGTAAGGGACGCATACAGCAAACAATAATAACAAGTTATAAGTATAAAAGCATCAGACTGTTTTTCATGGCTATCACTCCTCCAGCGTCCTGTATAAAAGAAAATAAAATTAAATCTATCTGTAGTTTAAAAGAAAAAACGCTTTTATCTGGAGAAGAGATAATAGTTCAAATCTATTCAGATAGGCTTTGGGACTCAAACAGCAAAAACATTTTTTAAAACAGACTGATAATCTGTCCTCTAGAAAATAAGAGTCCTGAATTAATTATCTGTGCCTTAGCTCAGTTGGTAGAGCACTAATGCGAAATGAATCATGTTTGTGATTCTCACAGCAAATATTTTGCTTCTATTGGGGATAGAGAGGTCGTAGGTTCGAGTCCTACAGGCACAGCTGACTGTGACACTCACAGCAACAACAATATTCTACGCCGTTAATCTGGGGACTGTAGATACCCCAACATAGTGTCATGAAAGGAAAAGGTATTTATTATGAATTTTGCAAACGCAATTAAAAATGAAACAAAATGGACACGTACTGAAAATGGTGCAGTTGCACTGAAGACAACGGATGATGCTCTGCTTGATTATTTTGGTACGGTAGGTGCGCTGAGAACAGCAGATGAAAATCGTATTACAAGTATTTTTGAAGCATCGTATCAGGCAAGACCTCTTGAGACAATCAAGACAACTTTTTATGCACGAGATATCCGTGGCGATGAAGAGGTTCAGGGTCTTGGTGAAAGACGTGTATTCAGGATTCTTCTGAAATACTGTGCATTGCACCATCCTGAAGCAATTCGTCCTAATCTCGATCTGATTGGTGTATATGGTCGCTACGATGATCTGTATGAACTGGTTGGTACTCCACTTGAAAAGGAAATGTGGACTACTATGAAAAAGCAGTTTGAAGAAGACCTTGAGAATATGGCAAAAGGGAATGCTATTTCTCTTCTTGCTAAATGGATTAAGACAGCAGACGCTTCTTCTCCTAAGACCAGAGCACTTGGTAAGCTGACTGCACAGAAACTTGGTTATGATGTGTACAACTTTAAGAGAATTGTGCGTGCTATGCGTAAGCAGATTGGCATTGTTGAGACTCTTATGTCCGCAGGTAAGTGGGATGAGATTAAATATTCTGAAGTCCCCTCCAGAGCAATGCTTATTTACAGAAATGCTTTTAGAAAGCATGATGAAGAGCGTTTTAGCCAGTTCGCACAGAAAGCTGTTACTGGAGAAGAGAAAATTAATTCTGGTACGTTATATCCTTATGATATTGTTGGAAAATATTCTTCTCGTAGTTATTGGACTAGCAATTATTATTCTGGAAATCATCTTAATCCGACAGAAGAGAACGTACTGCAAGCACAGTGGGATCAGCTTCCTAACTACGTAGAAGCAGGTACTAATGCAATTGTTATTGCAGACACATCTGGTTCTATGATGGGTAGACCAATGGACACGGCTGTAAGTCTTGCAATTTATTTTGCACAGCGGAATGTTGGTGCTTACCATAATCTTGGGATGCATTTCAGTGATAGACCTAGTTTTCAGCAGATTAAGGGTAAAACACTAAAGCAAATCCTTGGCAACATTGATTATAGCAATTGGGGAAGTAATACTAATTGCGAAGCGGCTTTTGACTTGATTCTTAATACGGCTATTAAAAATCACGTTCCTGCAAATGAAATGCCCAAGAGTCTGATTATCATTTCTGATATGGAATTTGATTATTGTGGCAATAGACGGTGGGATTTTTATAGTAATATGCGTGCGAAGTTCGCTCAGTATGGTTACGAAATTCCGACCATTGTATTCTGGCAAGTTGATTCAAGACATGATGTATTTCACGCAGATAAAAACAGAAAGGGAGTTATTTTAGTTTCTGGATCAAGTACAGGTACATTTAGAAATTTGATTGGAGCAGTTGGCAAAAGTCCTCTTGATTTTATGATGGATATTATAGACTCAAAGAGGTATGAGCCAATTACAATTGAATAAATGCCTTCCAAAAATGATATAAAAATTGGTGATTTATATGGAAGACTAAAAGTTATTAGTCTTCCATATAAAAAAGGTAAAAATTGGTATGCAAAATGTGAATGTACTTGTGGGAATATCGCAGAAATACAAATTGGAAATTTATTTAGAGGACATACTCGCTCTTGTGGCTGTTTATTAACGGAACGTAAAAAATTTAACACTTATGATTTAACAGGAGATTATGGTATTGGATATACTAATAATATAGATTTTACCGATCCTGAATGTAAAAGAAATTATTATTATTTTGATTTAGAAGATTATAATAAAATTAAAGATTATTACTGGCTTTTTGATAAAAATGGATACCTTTATACAAGAAGTACTCCGGGTCGTAAGAATCTAACAATGCATCGATTAATAATGGACTGCCCGATTGAATTAGAAGTTGATCATATAAAACATCATAACTTCGATAATCGTAAAAAAGAATTAAGAATATGTACTCATTTGCAAAATATGCAAAATAAAAACATAAAAAACAAATCTTCTGAAGTACAGGGTGTGTATTATGATAAAATAAATAAAAGATGGGTGGCTTTTTTAACTATTCAAAAAGAATACAAATTATTGAAATCATTTAAAACTTTTGAAGAAGCTGTTGCCGCACGTAAAGAAGCAGAAGACAAATATTTTGGTGATTTTTCTTATGATAATAGCATGAAATTAAAATAAAAACTTCATGATATTATAGTCGGAACAGAGACGTAAAACCTGTTCCATGAGTGCTGATGGACGCTATATATTCCATTTATGTGTCATGTTCGTGACACGTGCACAGCAATCGCATACAAGATTAGGGAACGTGAGTCTATCTGGTAACGGCATAGACAATTCAAAGGAACTGATACCTGTATTGGTTCGCCGTATACTCGGCTTTAATCGAGCCAAATACTCGGTTTAAATAAAAAGGTGCTACGAACCCCATATCTCCGGATTGGGACTTGGACAAACCATTGATAGATATGGGTTTAGCGTAACGGTGAGCAGTAGTTAAATGGAGTTCGAGGAACAGCCTTTTTATAATAACTTCTTTAAGTAATGTGATATAGAGAAGTTAAATATATAATTAAAAGGTGGTGTGATATGTGGAATATAGAAAAGAGCCTGTTAAAGGATATGAAGAATATCAAGTAGATACTAATGGAATTGTTTATGGTAAAAATGGAAAGCCATTAAAATATTCATTAAATCATAAAGGATATTGTATTATAAACTTTTATATTGATCATAAAAGAACAGGTTTCCGTATTCATACTTTAGTAGCTAGTCAGTTTATCCCTAATAACGATCCTTTGAAATGGCAAGTTAATCATGTTGATGGGAATAAAGAAAATAACAATGTTGATAATCTTGAGTGGGTTACTCCTGAAGAAAATATGCGACATTCAGTGGATGTACTTGGTAATAAGATAGGTGTTAAAGACGGCGGTGCTAAGGCAATTAAAGGTATTAACAAAAAAGATGGTACTGAAATATATTTTGATGCGATGTCAGATGGAGCACGGTATTTTGTAGAAGAAACTAAAATTAAATTTATATATGCTAAAAATTCATTGTGGCGTGCTTTAAATGGTAAAAGAAAAAGTTATAAAGGATATTATTGGCAATATGTCTAATAATAAATGCCCCCTTGGTGGAACAGGAAGACACGTTGGATTTAAGTTCCAATGCTCCTACGAGCGTGAGAGTTCAAATCTCTCAGGGGGTACGAATTGAACCATCTATACAGGTTGTAAGATTTAAGGCTTAGTATGGAGAGCATTATTTCTGAGTTTGAGTATAGAGAATTTATCCATATTTTATTGATGGGACGCTAACAGCAATCTATAGCAGAACTGATCTTGAAAATCCGTATTCTATTATAAGCGTCCTGTATTACAATTAAACATGCCGACCTAGCTCAATGGTAGAGCACGTATGAATGGATTATGTTCGTAATCCTAACAGCAATTGTTTCTTCCATTTGTAATGGCGTTGTTATTGGTTCAAATCCAATGGTCGGCTCTTTGGGATTCGCACAGCAAAATTAAAAGGTTTAAACAAAAATTCTGCAAAAATTTGAGTGAATGGGTTCAAATCCCTAATAACGAATCCTGTTAAAAAAAAAGCGTGGTATCCAAGTGGCTGAAGGAAATGATCAAGAAAAACGAATCATGACCGTGATTTTTACAGCAAATTATTTTTCAAAAATCTTTGTCTATTCTTATAACGACATCGAGGGTTCGAATCCCTCCCACGCTTCTATGTGACACTGACAGCAAAATAACAAGTTCACGCGCCAACTCATTGCGTGTATGGTGTAGAGGTTAGCACGTTCAATTTATTGAAAGACTCAGGTTCGAATCCTGATATTAAAAAGTGTCATGAATTATTTAAAAACGAAAAACATAAAACAAAACACTCGAAAAAGGTAAAACAAATGAAAATCAACTGGTTAGACGAATCACCATTAACTTATGCAGAAGCAATGGAATTATTGAGTCATTCACACGAGAAGCGTCTGGAAATGGAAGATAAAAATAAGTGGGATGCTCATGTAAATAATTTTACATTCTGGATATTCATTAACGACACTTACTGCTATATGCTCGATGAAGTTAAAAAGGAAATCGGGGATATTTATTATAGATATTTTTCTTATCCAAAAATTAAGGAAGTAATTGATTGGGAAGTATTTCTAAACAGGCAAGGTAGCACACTTGCAAAAGATGTTTTGAAACAAGAAGGAAAAGAAAACATTTGGGAAATTGTAGAAGACTGGTGGGAAGTTATATTTAAAATATTATATTTTTATTAATTTAGGTCATGTGAAATCCTCTATAAATAGATTGGGACGCTTACAGCAAAATTTTTTATGGCTTAGACTTTTAATCTAATTTTACCAGAAAAAAGCGTCCTGTTTAAAAGAAGTTAAGTTGTGCACAACTATTAAAAAGTATGGCTCTAGTGTTAGCGGATAGCACGGTGGTCTCCAAAACCACAAGGTAGAGTTCGAATCTCTAGGGTCATGTTTAATACAGGAAATTAATGGACGCATTAGTTGATGTATTAACATTCATTAAAGAGTATCACCGAGGGATTAAGGCGTAAAAATAGTGAGGTGGAGGTGCAGTGAGGCTAGCTGTAGACAAGTGAAATGGTATGATGAATGTTCGCACTATGGTGTAAAGGTAGCATACTTCCAGTCATATAGGAAGAGGTTTACGTTCAATTCGTAATGGTGCAATCTGCGCAGGAGATGAGAGACCAAATGATACCAATGCTTTAGTTTGGTGATGTGGGGTACACGGTAAATCTTAATCCGTGGCACTAATTATAATAAAAAGGAGATTACATTATGCTAAATCCACTTTCGTTGCAAATGGGTCAGACCTGTTCTGGAAAAGAAATTAATGATTGGTGTAATTATCAAATTAAAAATAATGGATCGCATTATAAAGATGCGGTAAGGCTTTTAAAAAAGAATTTTAGAGATGATAAAGAATATTATAAAACTATTAAAGCTAAAACTGCGGGATGTGGAGAACATGACGTAATTGAATTTCGTAAGGTGAATTAATTTAATGGGGATATGGTGTAATGGTAGCATATGGCATTTGGGGTGCTGAGGAGCGGTTCAAATCCGATATCTCCAATTAAAAAAAGGCAAAGGCGGTGATTTTATTGGAATAGTTGAAAAATGGAAGCCGTTAATGTATGGTGACTTAGATTTAACAAATAGATTTCTTATATCTAATACTGGTAAATTATATAGTTTAATTAGTAAAAAGATATTGAAGACTGTTGTTCATAAAGAAGGATATGAAGTTGTATGTATTTCTTTAGGAAGTAGGAAAAATAAAAAATTAATAAGAATTCATGTGGCTGTCGCTTGTATGTTTGTCGATGGTTACAAAAAAGGTTTAATTGTAAATCATAAAGACGCAAATAAATTAAATAATATATATACGAATCTTGAATGGGTTACACATTCTGAAAATAGCCAACATGCGGAAAAGAATGGCTTAATGACCCATGTTAATTTAAAACCAATAAAACAAATTGATCCGACAACTGAAAAAGTGATACAAATTTTTGAAAGTGTTGCTAGTGCTCAACAAAAATTTACTTTCGGTAAAAGAAACGGTAATATTAATAATGCATTACGTGGAAGAAATAAAACTGCATATGGATATAAATGGGAATATGTATAATTTATTTATTTGCTCCTGTAGCTCAGTTGGTAGTAGCAACAGACTTTTAATCTGTAGGTCAAGGATTCGAATTCCTTCAGGGGCATTTAAAGGAGGAGAAAACAATAATGACAATTAACGAGCAAACACTACAAGAATTAGCAAAACAATTTGGTTTAGCACTAGATTGGAGCAACGAAAATATTATTCCTTATCTTCAAGATTTGGCACAAAGAGTAATTACATATGAATTTCGCTCGTCTATTTTTTGGATTGTAATTGGAGCGATTTTTATTTTAATTGGTATTATTGTAACAGTTTTAGCTATAGGTAGTGGTGATGAGAATATCATGGGAATGGCATGTATAGCAGTTATAATATTGTGGTTTGCGGGCATTTGGATTGTTGGCGCACAAATAAATGATATTATTCTATGTGGAACACTACCTGAAAAAATTATATTAAGATATATACAAACAAAATAAAATCGAAGGGAATTAAATAATGAAAACAATTGAAGAAGTTAGAGCAGAATGTGAATATGGAAGAGTGATGATCACAAAAGAATTTTGTCAGGAAGTTGCTAAAGGTTTTTACAATTCTTTTGATGGAAGTGGATATTTCCATGATGGCGAAAAAGAAACAGATATAAGTGTTTGGGATAGATCGCTAACATGGGATGACATAAAAAAATATCCCTATGTTTGTTGGTATAATAAATAAAATTAAGGCTCTATAGTCTAATGGCTAGGACGCTGGCTTTTCATGCCAGAAATGGTGAGTTCAATTCTCCCTAGGGCTGTGCTATATACAGTTACCAATTCCGCTAATAGGGTAAAAAAGGATGAATTGGCGAGAGGTCTTGCGTTAGTAGACAATTAAGAATATATGGCTGATTATATTAAGTAGTCAGTCATATTATAAAGAGAGTTAACTCAATTGGTCAGAGTCACAGCCTTATAAGCTGTATGCCCTAACAAGGTTTAATCGGGGTTCAAGTCCCCGACTCTCTATTAATTTTAAATGAAAAAGGAGACTAATATTATGACATTAACACAATTTGAATTATGGGGTAAGGGTTGTGAGGATAATAAAACTATTTTATATTGTTTAGAGGGTTCTGGTGACACAGCCTTATATAAAACACAGAATGAATATTGGAATAGAAATAATCAGTTTTATACCAAACCCATATATCATGTGTGGAAGAATGGTGAAAGGGTTTATTGTGGAACTAATTTTTTAGAGTCATATCATAAATGGAAAGGTAGATAGCAAAACCAGATGAAATGTTAGAATTTATAAGCAAAGAAGGTGAGGTATAGTGTATGAATGTTTTCATTGTTTAGCCAGAGCAGTGATCTGGGATGCAGATTTTAGTTTTGAAGACTATGGAGAAGAGGGTGAAGGAATTTATCAAATTTGTCATTGTACAAATTGTGGCGCTGAGATTACTTATAGAATTCCTTTTAATAATGAAGATGAAATTTCTTCTTGACAAATGAAAATTAAATGTATAGAATATAGACAGACATTGAGA
>JAEEGL016311955.1_pt1 | contig 11317 bp, 13 predicted proteins | sample 9134231 | NCBI WGS metagenome assembly JAEEGL01 (sample SAMN16246548, study PRJNA631951) | gut metagenome | biome: gut microbiome; feature: rumen; material: fiber-attached | host: Bos | place: Iran: Karaj | collected 2018-10
ATCTTTCGGTCAGAACGCGTTCTTCTATGACGCGGCTGAGGGACTTCTCTGCGCAAGCATACTGCTTGTGGCTGAGTTCTGCCCTCCGGAAACAAGGCACATCGTATCTGTATTCAAGATCATACAGGATCTGCTGGCGCCTACAGGAACACCGGGAATGTCGCAGTTTCAATTCCTGATGAAACGTCTGCCGGAAGAACACAAGGCAAAGTGGTTTGCAGGCGCTGCATTAAATGCCGGCGATCAGGCCATGAATTCAGTCATGTCCACTGCTCTCTCACGTTTGAACGCCTTTCTGGATTCAGAACTTGAACAGATCCTGTGTTTCGATACCGCCATCGATGCGGAGAAATTCTGCAGTGAAAAGTCTGCCATCTTCGTCGTACTCCCGGAGGAAGACACTTCCAAGCACTTTATGGTCTCGCTGATCGTACAGCAGATGTACCGCGAGATCCTCGCCGTAGCAGACGAGCAAGGCGGTCAGTTAAAGAACCGTGTGATGATGTACCTCGACGAGTTCGGAACCATACCGAAGATCGAATCCGCGGAGATGATGTTCTCGGCATCCAGATCCCGTCGAATGTCGATTGTAGCCATAATTCAGTCGTTCGCACAGTTACAGAAGAACTATGGAAAGGAAGGCTGCGAGATCATTACAGACAACACGCAGCTCACTATCTTCGGCGGTTTTGCTCCGAACAGCGGGTCAGCTGAAGTGCTGTCCAAAGCACTAGGCAACAGAACGGTACAGTCCGGATCTGTCAGCCGCGGCAAGAACGATCCGTCGCAGAGTCTGCAAATGATCGAACGTGCTCTGCTCACACCGGATGAACTGAAGTCGCTTCCGAAGGGTACGTTTGTAGTAATGAAGACCGGCTTTTATCCAATGCAGGTGCGGCTCAAGCTGTTCTTCAAGTGGGGCATTGTGTTTCCAGACAAGGTTTATCCCGTCCAGGACAAAGGAAACAGAAAAGTCTCTTATGCCAGCCAGGATATACTGGAACAGGAGATTGTCAAAATCTATTCAACAGACTCCCGCAGCGCCGGCGACAAGTTGACTCCGGAGGAACTTGACGATCGCCGCGAGAAATACCCGCCTGAGCAGAAAACGATCCGCAAACAGGCACAGGAAAAGCATAGGGACAAGGTCAAAAACAAATCCAAACCGAATGGCGGCGGGCAGGCAATAACTGATTCAAATCTCACCGCAAAGGAGCGGAAGGAAATCATATTTGACAGTGAGGGGGTGATCTATGATGCATCAGTCGTGGGTCGTATTTAATGACGACGAACTCACATCGACGCAGAAGCTCGTGTATTACTGTCTCTGCCGGTTCCAGGGAGAGCATGAAGACTGCTTTCCATCGCATAAGACGATAGCGAAGCAATGCAAAATCAGCGAAACGACAGTTAAGCGCGCACTGCGTGTCCTGCTGAAAAGAAGGTATATCGAGAAGATCCCTCAAAAAAGGCCGGACGGAGGCAACACAACTAACAGATACAAGTGTTTGAAATAACCATCATTCGCCAAGGGGATAGTCTGTCTATATGATGGCCTATCCCTCGGGTCAATATGGCCCCACAGAAAATAGTCAATGTAAAATGCTACAGGAAGCTGAAAAAAAACAGATTATAATAAGAAAGCATATTGGAATACTGTGCTTCGCCTAAGAATCCTTGGCATATAATCACATAAAAATGTAGATTGCCATGATGGCACAAAATAATATCTGTGGGTTTTCTCCTGTTAAGTCAATCAAGTTTTAAGTGCGGCGGTTTTTTCTCAGTTTTTCTCAACCCCTGTAAAGATAAAAAATTGGCGTTCACAAATATTCCATTGACAAACAAGGATATACGTGGTATAATAGATCAGTTTCACAAAGGAGGAATGTCAAATGAGAATCTCATACAACAAACTTTGGAAGAAACTCATTGATCTGAATATGAAGAAATTCCAACTAAGAGAGAAAGCTTGTATAAGTGGGAACTCGATTGCAAAACTTGGGAAAAACGAGTATGTCAGCTTGGAAATACTCGGAAAGATTTGCGACACACTTAATTGTGACATTGGGGATATCTGTGAATTTGTAAAGGATGACGAGGAAGAACCCAATGGCTAAAACCCCTGAACAAATCAGCTATAATATGAGCAGAGTCAAAAACACTGGATCTGTGATTGAGACATTATTACGAAAAGAACTGTGGTCTCGCGGATTAAGGTACAGGAAGAACTGCAAAGATGTTTTTGGGAAACCCGATATTGCTTTCAAAGGCAAACATGTAGCGGTTTTTTGCGACAGCGAGTTCTGGCACGGGTATGATTGGGAAAACAGAAAGTGCGATTTCAAATCAAATACAGAGTTCTGGATTCCCAAGATTGAACGCAACATTGAGCGTGATAAAGAAGTGAACGAACGACTTCATTCCGAGGGATGGATCGTCTTACGTTTTTGGGGAAATCAAATAAAAAAGCACACAAAGGAATGTGCAGATCAAATCGAAAAGGCGGTAAAAGGCAATGAGTAAACTTAAATCTATCGATCTTTTTGCGGGAATTGGCGGCATCAGAATGGGTTTTGACAATGCCTTTAAAGACGATATACAGACTGTATTCGTCAGTGAATGGGACGAGTATGCTCAAAAAACATACAAAGCAAACTTCCATGACGACTTTGAAATAGCTGGTGATATCACTAAAATTGCGGAAGCAGATATCCCAGTATTTGATATCTGTTTAGCTGGATTTCCTTGTCAGGCGTTCTCGATTGCGGGTAGCCATAAAGGATTTGAAGATAACTATAAAGGCATGACAAGAGGCACTCTTTTTCTCGATGTAGCTCGTATCTGCGACTACCATAAGCCAAAGGTAATCTTCTGTGAAAATGTCAAAGGGTTGACAATGCATGATAAAGGAAGAACATTCAAGGTCATAACAAAAACCTTTGAAGACCTGGGGTACAAGGTTTTCTATCAAATTCTTAATTCTAAAGACTTTGGCGTTCCGCAGAACCGGGAAAGAATATATATCGTCTGTTTCAGAAATGATATCGCACCAGATTCTTTTGAATTTCCCAAAGGAACGAATCCGTTTACTTGTTTAGCTGATATTCTTGAACCTGCGCCCATTCCGACAAAATACTATCTCTCTGATGTCTACGTTAAAACACTTGAGAACCACAAGGCGCGGCATGCTGCTAAAGGGAATGGATTTGGATACGAAATCCGCGATCTAAGTGGAATTGCCGGTGCAATTGTTTGCGGAGGAATGGGTAGAGAGAGAAACCTTATTATCGACCACAGACCACACTCAAAGAATCCGACCACACATATCAAAGGCCAGATTAACGATTTAGATATTCGGAAAATGACACCTCGCGAATGGGCAAGACTCCAGGGATTCCCAGATTCGTTTGAACTTCCCCTTGCTGATGTTCACCTTTACAAACAGTTCGGAAATAGCGTAACGGTGAGTGTTATTCAAGCAATAGCCGAGAAGATAAAGGAGGTGCTCGATAGTGTGGGAGTTTAACTACGGCGAATGGACAGAAGCATACGTTTTTCTCAGATTACTTGGCAATGGAAGAATTTATGCGGCAAATGAAAAATTTGAGCGGAACGATAACGTTTACATGGATATTATCGATGTTATACGCTATGAGAAAAATCGTCTGCTACGGTTTGAACGTTGTGTGCAAGAAGCCGCGGTTCATGCTTCTGAAAACAGATCGCAATTCAAAATACTTGCGTTTTCAGAGTTGATTGAAAAAGCTAATTTCTTATACAACACGATTAAGAATATTACTTCTGCAACGCGTAAATTTTCGGTCCCCGCGATTGAGGAATACCTAAAAGGCTTGAAATTCTCACAGCCGAAAGCACCGCCAATGCCACCAATTGTAGCAGAACAATTTGGCAGTAAGACAGATATCATCTTCAGCTTTGAGGATTCTGCCGATCATTCTAAATCAACAACTGGATTCTCCGTAAAATCACATCTTGGAAGCAGCCCAACGCTATTTAATTCTGCTACTTCATCAAACTTGGTTTATGAAATTGAGGGATGTACTGATGCCATAATGGATGAAATTAACGGTAATCAGATAGATTCCGAAACTGGAATGTTTCAATATATCAGAGATAACACGGAGATATCCCTGCGTTTTGTCGGAACATCTGAAAAATTCCAAGCTAACCTTGACTTCGTTGAACTTACAATGGCTGATATATTAAACTGCGCTATGCTCGTTCAGATAGGATATTATCTGGGAGTAAGGTCAAAAAGTACAAAAGATATTATTCAGAAAGTGTCTGAGATTAACCCAATAGGAGTCCGCAGACCAGAGACGTGGTATAAAGCCAAGATGAAGGACTTCCTATTCGCATCATTTTCTGGACTTACTGCGACTGACCCGTGGGATGGAAGACGCATGCTCTCTGGAGGCTATATTGATGTCAGTACTTCTGGTGAGATACTATATTACCGTGCGATTTCCGATGATATTTTTAGTTCATACCTTTTTGAAAACACGTTCTTTGATAGGCCGTCAAGAGGTGTATGCAAGAATATTTCTAAAGTTGTTGCACAAGCTCACCTCAGTGGACGAGAAGCAACTGCCGATGAATTACATAATGTAACATACAAGACCGAAAACGGGAAAGAAACCAAGTTGCCCAAAAAAGGCGATTGGGGATACGTTTACAAAGAAGGAGATCGGTATTTTATTACGATCAACTTCCAGATCAGGTTCAGATAGAGGATAAAAAATGCCGAGAAATAGTGTTAAAATTGAACTTTTTATAATTGGATATGGGCTTTCTAAGTTTACTGGATCGGAAAGAGGAAAAAATGAGATTATAAAGCGCATGGGGTATGCCTCGCGAAATGCCTTTTTTAATGAACTTCTTTCCAACGGTGTTATAACTTCAAAAGGATCTTTATCGAATGTTCAAGATGGGTTTGATGCACACTTTCCTAACGGAAAACGTGGTTGGTTAGACAGAAATCACATGGTTCAATTCGGAAATATGAAAAACCGAATTGACCCAATCCTCGGATCGTATGATATAGATGAGTACGCCACTTTGATTAAAAATATATGTGTATATCTTTCGAATCCAACTGCACTTGAAGCTGGAATCAAGCAACAGATTGATTCCATTGTGGATGCAGTGACTAACGGGACAACTGCTCCAAGGCAGCCAGATATTCCACTGCCGAGCCCGACTCTTCCAGATTCATCTATTCCTGAAACGACAAAACACCTGCAGGCCCAATGGCTGCTGATAAAGATAGGACGCTTAATTGGATGTGATATCTTTATTGCGAGAAATGATTCGAGTCGGAATTATAATGGAGAATCCTTCTCTGACCTGTGTGTAACCGATATTCCGCGTGTTGGAATGGAAGATAAGGTTTACAGACGCGCTCAACTCATTGATGTGATTTGGATACACGACCGCAGAGTTGTCAGAGCATTTGAGGTTGAATGTACAACCTCCATTTATTCTGGAATATTGAGGATGTCTGACCTAATGTACTCTATGCCCTACAGTCACATAAAATGTTGCATTGTTGCACCAACAGATAGAGTGGATAAAGTTAAAGACGAGATTACACGTCCAACGTTCTATAACGACCATATTTCCGAAAAGTTCCAGTATACGTCAATTGAGGAACTTCAAGACTGCTACGATAGGATTAAAGATTTTGAACCTGGTTCGTTAAATTTATCAATCATCAATCGATATCTTCACTACGCCAGAGCCGAATAATACGGTTATTATGCTTGCCATGAAACATTAAGTTCCGCATGGTGAGTGAACTTACAGATAGAAAAGGCGAAAAGCTTGCCAGCCTTTATTGGAAAGAAAACATGTACAAGCAACCTGAAGACGAGGCGATTCCTATACTGAAGAACGCTTGAGCTATCGAAGGAGATGAGAACTAAAAGCTTATGGACAACGACGCAAAACTTCGCCCGTTTTTATTGGCAAAAATCTTATATGAACGTACCGACAGTGATCATAGTCTGACGACCGCGCAGCTAACGAAGATACTCGAGGAAGAGTACAATATGCCGACACACCGGACGACAATCGGTCCGGACATCGAAATGCTGCAGCAACTTGGTATGAGCATTCAGCTCGTCAAGTCAACGCAAAACAAATACAACGTTCAAGATAGGTACTTCCTGGAGCCAGAACTCAAACTTCTCATTGACGCGGTCGCCTCTGCTCGCTTTATCCCCGCCAGCCAGAGTAAAAAACTCATTGAGAAAATCAGCGCTATGGCCGGCAGGAATGCCGCCGAGCGCATGATCCGCAATGTTTCAGTTGAGCGCCGGATTAAAGGATCAAACAAGAAAATCCTGAACATCATTGACATGATCAATGCCGCTATTACCCAGAAGAAACAGATTTCCTTTCAGTACTTTGAGTACAACGCCAAGAAGGATCGCAAACCGCGATACGACGGATACTGGTACAAATTCAGCCCGTGGAGACTTGTCTGGAACGGAGACTTCTATTACGTTGTCGGATGGTATGAGAAATACAAACACGTCACAAACTGGCGTGTCGACCGTATGGTCTCGAATCCCAAAATTCTGGAAGACGATGCAATTCCAATGCCGAAAGGATTCGATCTCGACAAATACATCAACACGATGTACCACATGTTCAGTTCTGAGCGCCGAACAGTTGAGCTGATATGCAACAACTCGGTTATGGACGCCATCATTGACCGTTTCGGCGAGGATGTCACTACATACGCATGTGACATGGAGAACTTCCGCGCTGTCGTGGAGGTTGCTGTCAACAAAGTACTATTCTCATGGATCGTTGGCTTCGGTGGGCTGGTGAAGATCAAAAGTCCGGACGATGTAAAAGACGAGTACGCATCATTTGTTACGAGGGCATATGACGCCCTAGGAAAGAAACCGGATGACAGCGACGTGCCGTTTTAAGAAATATTGAGGATTTGATCAAATGACAATTAATGAAGCACGAAAAATCTGCCAAAACTATTACGACCTGACCAACCCGACCGAGGACGACGATTTTGTTTTCACTGAGGCTATGAAATACCTCATCGAAGAAACAAAAAACTCCGACTATATGGTAGATCTTGGCGGGTTCTATTACGGCAAGCGCCAGTTTGAACTTGCATTGAAGTATTACGAACTTGCCGCCGAATACAACAACAAATATGCCATCTCAAATCTTGGCTACATCTGGTACTACGGCAGAACCGGCGAGAAGAATTACGAGAAGGCCTTTTATTACTTCGATAAAGCAAGGCAGATGGGAGATATAGTCGCGGCGTATAAAGTAGCCGACATGTATAAGAACGGCTATTACGTCGAACGCGATTTTTCCAAGTATAAATCCATAATCGAGGAACTTTATCCGAAAGTCCGTAACGCAAGAATGCTCGAGGATCCGCTGCCGGAAATCTTTACAAGGCTGGCCCGAATTCGCTCGGACGAGGGCAATGTTGAAGAAGCTCTCCGGCTTTACGACATAGCAAGGGACTTCCTCGCGCAGCGCATCAGGGTGAACCCGTTCTTCGGCAATCTGAATATCATGAAATGGATGATCGAAGACATCTATAAACTGCGCGAATTTGATCCGGATTTCTTTGAGCTGTATGATCTTTATTATGTGCTTGGCAAACCCGCAAAAGTCAGATTCTCGTTTGAAGACAGCGATCATGAGGTTGAGTCTCTAAAAGAAGATGGAGCATTGGTTATCCGATTTGATGGAAAATGGTTCAGAGATATTGATGATTTCTTCAAGAAGGCGGAACTTGGCGGAGAGCTTCTGACCACAAGATATGCTGAATTGTACGATTTCGAGGCGAAATAATGGACCTTATAAGAGGTAACGAATCAAAATATGAAGAGTATGAGCGTCTTCTGCTCGAACGTGATCAACTGAACAAAGAGGCGGGCCAGATATGGACCGCTTATATCAAGATGTTCGGTCAGCTTATCGCCGAGAACTACGAGGAGAAGATTGAGTGTATCAAATGCAAAAAGACGATAGCTTATTATCAGAGTGTCATTAACCGTAACGGAAAAGTGGACGCGAAGGATCTGCAGGATTATCTCGACCGCGAAATGGCAGCGTATTACCTCAATTTAAAGAAGATGATAAAAGACAACGAGGATGCAAAGAAATCGCGCGTGTCATCAGCCTATGAAGTAAAACGTTCGAAGGAATTATACAGAAGACTTGCGAAACTAATTCACCCAGATCTTAATCCCGCGACCGACCGTTCGGACGAGTTGAAGGAACTTTGGCAAAGAATTCTTATTGCCTACGGACACAATGACGTGAAAGAACTTGCCGAACTGGAAGTCCTTGTCCGCAGGGTGCTTAAAGCGCTTGGACTAAGCGAAGCAAAAGTCGATATCCCTGATATTGAGGACAAAATCGACGAACTCAAAAAAGAATTGGATGAGATCGTCAGCGCAGAACCGTACACCCTCAAATACCTCGTTGAGGACGAAACAGCAGCTCAGAAAAAGAAAGAAGAAATAATCAAAGAGACGGAAGAGTATAAGAAGTATCATAAGGAACTGGGCGAGGTTATAGTGAAAATGATATCAAGCGGAGGGCTGCATTTCCATGTCGAATGATCTGATAGAACAAAAGACGAACGGACTTGTATCCGCAATCAATCAGCAGGGCATCGGCGAGATGCTCAAGCCGCTGATACGTGAGATACATCTATTTGATTCTTATGTTGCTGGAACGACGCACCTAAACGATCAAAGCGTTCTCGATGAAATAAAGGTGGACGATAAACTCTCTCTTCTTCGAGAAGACAACAAGTTCGATTCAAACGCTATCATAATAAAAACCGAGAGCCAAAAGAAACTCGGCTATGTCCCGGAAAAAGACAACATCATCTTCGCGAGACTGATGGATGCCGGAAAGATGCTTGCTGCAAAGATCAAGAGCATTGAAAAGCTGGGATCATTCACCAAAATCAGTATTGGAATCTATCTTGTCGATTTTTGATTTATAAGGAATGGGTAACTGTTATGTTTAAAGACAACCTTCATGAACTTATTGACCGCTATGAGATAAGCATGGATTCTCTCTACAGCAGCGAGCATGATGAGCTTTTCAAATGGCGCGCAACAAGAACCTGGCGCAACGAGTGGTTCAAACCGGTTGGTGCTTTCGGAACATTCATTGACAGATTCAATGCTGCCAGAAGAGACTTTTCGTTGTTCATAGATAACAGCCGTATGCATCCCGCAAGCGGGGTGACCAAGATATGGGAGAAAGATCCGGCTGAAGTTGAGCGCCTTTTTAACAGCGTCCTTTTTGCTGATACAAACAGAGATGTTTCAGCAGTCCAGAAATGTATGGATGATTTTCTTTCCGGATACGAAGAATTGCGTCAACTGTATTTCCCGAGAAACTGGTCATTTAAAATGGACAGGCACGCGGTTTCTGTATTCCTGTCAATGATGGATCCGGAATTCAATTACGCATACAAAGCCAGCGAAGCCAACGCAATGGCAAAATATACGGCTTTTGAACTCGGGATAGGGGTTGGACAAGACTTCAGCCTTAAGAATTATTACACTCTCTGCGATGAAGTCGTTTCCGCATTGAAAGAACACGATCGTCTGCTTCAAAAACACTTTGAAAAGCTTACAGATGAGTTTTACCGCGATGAATCGCTTCACATGTTAGCTTTCGATCTTATGTATTGTTCGCTGCATTATAACTTCTATGACGGGCTTATCGCTCCCGCATCAGGGAAAAAAGCACAGCAAAAAGGAAAATCGAATGAGATATCGCCCGAGAAAGCAGCGGAACTTGAAGAGGCACGTCTTGCAAGCATTCGGAAATTAGAGCGAGAGATTGAAGAGGTTGAACTTTCATGCGCTGAATACACAGAAATATCGCTCATCGGAGTAGAGGTAACAGCAGTCGAGTATGGCGTTGGAACCATAATATCTCAAGATATCAACAAGGTCACTGTACAGTTTGAAAGCGTTGTCAAAACTTTCATTCTTGACAAGAAGTATATTTCCCGTCCTCGATTTGAAGAAGATGATGTTATTGTGGAGGCTTTTACTGAATACGGAAGGAAGCTTGAAGTAATCAAAGAGCTTAAAAAGAAGCTAAACGCGCTTCAAGTTTAATGAACAATGGGACAAACTGAGAATTCATGTTGGAACAACCGAACGGAGGAGTCCTTTGATTTACACGGAATTGACTAAAAAAGCTTTGCAATTATCCTTCGAAGCCCATAAGGATCAGAAGGACAAAAGCGGAATGCCGTACGTTTATCATCCCTTTCATCTTGCCGAGCAGATGCGGGATGAGAATACAACTATTGTCGCGTTGCTCCACGACGTGATTGAAGATACCGATTATACTCTCGGCGACATAAAAGCAATGGGTTTCCCCGATGAGGTAATCGACGCGCTGGCGCTGATGACGCACGACAAGTCGGTACCGTATATGGAGTATGTCGCTAAGATTAAGAGCAACCCAATAGCAAGAGCCGTAAAACAGGCTGATCTCAGGCACAACAGCGATTTGAGCCGTGTGAACACTGTCGACGGGAAAGCCATAAGAAGAGTGCAAAAATATGCCGACGCAATTAAACTCCTCACTGATAAAAGCACAACGACTGAGAATCTTGGATTCGCCTGTTATGCGGAAAAAAGTGTTTCTCTTCGCGGGAGAATTGTGGACGGTTGTCTGTATTTGGATTCGAGAGTATACGGAGATGATTACGACAGCGAAGGACATTACACCCTGTCCGGAAAAGAAACCGAAAAGCTGTTTTCTCTTCTCAATCTAAATGATATTATTGAACTGTCACAAAGAGAAAGCCTTTCCGGGCTGCTGGATTTTATGGACAGCCACGGGATCACTTATGACACAACTGTTATTTGAACCGGAGGATCAAGATGGGAAAAGGTTTTGATGCGTTTATGGCCAATCCGTATTGGAAACGGATCTACGATGAAGCGCCGAGCGATGAACTCAGAGAGTATTACCGCATTATGTTTGATCACTCTTCGTTCGTTGACGGAACCGCTCCGCTTGATGAAACGGCGTTAAAGCGGCTTGACGAAATCATTCTTTTGAAGGAAGACATAGAATACCTGAAGCTGTACGCGGGGATTGCTCAGGCAAAAGGGTACTACCAAAAGGCTCTGGATCATCTCGCGGATAAGGATGACGGAGTCGGATTTCGCGCTTCAGTTTTCAGAGGAGAGATTAGAAATCCCGGTTTCATCCCGCGAGAGTAAGGCAAATAAACAGAAAGTCGGTGAAG
>JAEEGL016356996.1_pt1 | contig 11317 bp, 11 predicted proteins | sample 9134231 | NCBI WGS metagenome assembly JAEEGL01 (sample SAMN16246548, study PRJNA631951) | gut metagenome | biome: gut microbiome; feature: rumen; material: fiber-attached | host: Bos | place: Iran: Karaj | collected 2018-10
AAAGATGCTGAAAGTTTTAGACTAACAAGAGGGGCTATAGTATTACCTACAAAGCAAGGCTTCCCAAAACCGGATCGAGGGGATTTTTCCGGTTTTTGGGGAATTTTTTAAAGTGGCAAGTGGAACATGCCAATAATGAGGAAGAGCGTGAAAAACTGGTTCGTTTCCAGTATTACGATGTGAATCAGCAAAAATACGTGCCTATGAAGAGGATCGATGACCTCGCGAACTATCTGAATGGCAAGGACACATTGGGAATGCCCATTCATTTGGAATGCCAGCCTTTCCGTCCTCAAAATTATAAAGAAGGTGACAAGCACGGTCCGGAAGCTATGGAGAAGTATGTTAAGCACAATATCACCGAATATGTTCGGCTCGTGGCAGATCTTTATTACGATTGCAAGAAGGCCGGCAAGCTTAATGATTATGAGTCTAAAATGAGATACCCCGGCGGCTGCCTTGAAGCTCGGCTCGGAAATGCTTCTGAATTCAAGGAGAAGCTTGGTGTGACTGAGCTTTCCGATAACGAGGTTGATAATGTTCGGGATATGCAGAGACTTGCTGATACCGGCGAAAACGTGCCGCTCCATAAGTGCATATTTGCGGAACTTAATGCCATCATCAGCGATCCCAATGCCGAGCAGGGCGATGACTGGAATGCGTATGCTGACAGAGTCAAGAAAAATCTCTGCGGCAAGAAGCACCCGATTACCGAGATTTATGTCAATGAGCAGGGCCAGACTGCTTACCGGCCGGTAATGCAGAACGGCAAGCCGCTGGTGCGGGAGATCACCGCGCAGGATCTCGATAAAATCGGCCCTAAGATTTACGACAGCATTTATGAATAGTGTTCAGCGCCCGAAAGGCCGATCAGCATAACAGCCGCGCCGGAGCCGAAAACTCCGGCGCTTCTGTTTTCAGGGAAGGGACTGTATTTCTTTTAACTCTGCTTTTTAAAACTCGGCTTTTTGATAATGGTCACGTTTTGATTAAATTTTGTTCATGGCTCTGAAAAATCGGTAAAGATTATTCAGCCGGTGCCGCTCAGAATCTAAAGGTCTCAGCAAATGAGACATGATTACTATAATAACTCGAACATCTTTGAGAGGAACATAAAATGGCACTGTATGTCAATACCAATGTCTCGTCACTGAATGCTCAGCGGATGATGGCAAATTCCACCAATGCTCTGGATACCTCCTACAAGCGTCTGGCCTCCGGCCTCAGAATCAACAGCGCCAAGGACGATGCCGCAGGCCTTCAGATTTCCGACCGTCTGACTTCCCAGATAAACGGCCTTAATCAGGGCAACCGCAACGCTCAGGACGGTATTTCTCTGTCCCAGACCGCTGAAGGCGCCATGGACGAAATGGTTACTATGTACCAGCGCGTCCGCACTCTGGCTCTCCAGTCCGCCAACGGCACCAATTCCCAGGCGGATCGGGACGCTCTCCAGCAGGAGGTAACCCAGCTCTGCTCCGAAATCGACCGCATCACCAAGGACACCACCTTTGCGGGAGAGAAGATTCTTACCGGCGCCAAGTCAACGGACAAGGATCTGGGAACTGCCGCAGCTAAAACCGGCTACAGCAGAGCCTCGGCCACGGTGGATTTCCAGGTAGGCGCCGACACCAACCAGAAGATTTCTGTAAGTCTGGGTCTCGGCACTGACGGCCTCGGCTTCAGCGTCAAGGATGTGGCCTTGGCTGTGGGAGCTACCAAGTCTGCCGCCATTGATACCGCGGCCACCAAGTACCTTAAGGCCAACGGTGATGAACTCACCTTCGATATCAGCTCTGCGGCTACCGCTCAGAACACTCTGGCCAACATTGATTCCTTCATTGCCAAGGTTGACAGCAAGAGAGCAGAGCTCGGCGCCACCCAGAACCGGCTGGAATCCACCATCAGAAACCAGAGCAACGTATCTGAGAATGTGGCCGCTGCCAGAAGCCGCATCAGAGACACCGACTTCGCCTCCGAGACTGCGGCCATGACCCAGCAGAACATTATCCAGCAGGCCTCCCAGTCCATTCTGAGCCAGGCCAACCAGAGGCCACAGGTAGCTTTGAGCCTTCTGGGATAATAGCTGAGCGCTGATTTCAGGAATAGGAAAGCCGGATTATAAAGTCCGGCTTTTTCGTCTCTCCGGGGCTTTGCGGAATGCTTCCGACTGAGCGCTTCCGGGAGAGAACTTCCGGAAAGACTGTTGCCGGGGTTTTTGCCGTCTGAAACCTGAGATGGCGCTGAGTTTTTACAAAGTTTGAACCTGATCAAAATTTACGTTAAATCCGTCACATGGACACAGTTCTTTGCTAAAGATTTGACAGATTTAACCGATAAGTGTGCGTCAGCGTGATAAATTGCACATTACAGAATCGCACGCCCGGACTTGCGTCTCCAAAACAGCCAGATAATAAGAATTGAGAGGTCGAGAGATATGGCACTTTTTGTAAACACCAACACATCATCCCTTAATGCCCAGCGCATGATGTCCAATTCCACCAATGCTTTGGATACCTCCTACAAGCGTCTGGCCTCCGGCCTCAGAATCAACAGCGCCAAGGACGATGCTGCTGGACTCCAGATTTCCGACCGTCTGACCTCCCAGATAAACGGACTTGATCAGGGCAACCGCAACGCGCAGGACGGCATTTCCCTGGCTCAGACCGCTGAAGGCGCCATGGACGAAATGGTGACCATGTATCAGAGAATCCGCACCCTGGCTCTCCAGTCCGCCAACGGCACCAATTCCGCCGCTGACCGCAAGGCCATCCAGCAGGAGGTGTCCTCTCTCTGCGCCGAAATCGACCGCATCAGCAATGACACCACCTGGGGCGGTGAGAAGCTTCTTGACGGTTCCATGGGCGACGATGACAACGGGAAGATAGATTTCCAGGTAGGCGCCGATGCCAATCAGGTGATTTCCATTAATCTGGAGGCTACGGTAAAGGATAAGGACGATGCTGATCAGGTGGCTGCCAGCTGGTCGGTAAGTGACCTCAAGGATGCTTTTGATCTGGATGACGATCTCTTTGCCACCATTCTCCCTGCCAATTTCTCCGGCACTGAGGGGCTGGCCTTTGATGTGGAGAACAATGCTCAGGGTGTTTTGGGATGCGTGGATAAGTTTATCGCTGCCGTGGATGCCAAGAGAGCCGAGTTCGGCGCCGTGCAGAACCGGCTGGAATCCACCATCAGAAACCAGAGCAACGTATCTGAAAACGTAGCCGCTGCCAGAAGCCGGATCCGCGACACCGACTTTGCTACCGAGTCTGCCAACATGACCCAGCAGAACATTATTCAGCAGGCCTCTCAGAGCATTCTCACTCAGGCCAACCAGAGACCGCAGGCTGCTCTCAGCCTCTTGGGCGGCTAATCTCGGGGGATTGTCTTCATTCAGGAAACCGGGCGTATGCCCGGTTTTTCAGTTAAATGACCCCGGAACTCCATTTCCAGTAATGGCTAAACACCTCCCATTCATTCTTGCTGCCATTATTTTTCTGCTTCTTTTTTCTGTTTCCCGGTTTCTTTCCATTTTCCAATTTCTTTCCTGTCTCCTGTTGCATTTTCAGGACAGCAGAGCCCTCCGGGACAAGGGCGGTTCGCAGCAGGGCTTTTTCTGTTTCTGGAAGAGCGGCGTTAAAAAACGCAGCGCCAATAAGGATTTTTTTTGTGACAGAGGGCAGATCCCGCTTCCGGCAGGCTAAAGACTCAGGGAATGCTGCCGCTTAAGGATCAGGGATAGAGTAAAAAATGAGCCGGGCCTTAAGCGGAAGCTTTAAAGAGCCCGGACGCACAATAAGCAAGCAATCAGGTTATCAGCCATGGCTATTTATATTACTACAAATACGGCCTCGCTGTTTGCCCAGCGCATGCTGAGCAATTATCAGAAGGAGCTGGACACCTCCATGAGGCGTCTGGCTTCCGGTCTTCGCATTAACAGCGCCAAGGATGATCCTGCCGGGCTTCAGATCTCCAATCGTCTTACCTCTGAAATTGAGGGCCTCACCCAGGGTAACCGCAATGCCATGGACGGCATGTCCTTTGCCGCCGTGGCCGAAGGAGCCATGGACGAAATGACCAATATGTACCAGCGGATTCGCACGCTGGCTCTGGAGGCCGCCACCGGCACCGTGTCCGCCCGGGATCGGCAGGCTCTTCAGGAGGAGGTGTCTTCCCTCTGCGCGGAAATTGACCGGATTTCAAAGGATACCACCTTCGGCGGCGAAAGCATTTTTGAGAGAGGAGAGGGCGAGAGGAGCATTTCCTTTCAGGTGGGAGCCTATGCGGGACAGAACATTTCCATGACGCTGGATCCCGTGGTCACCAGAAAAAATGACGCGGGTGAAAACGAGGAGGTGCGCGGCGATAAGTGGTCGGTGAAATCTCTGGCCGAGGCCCTGGGAGTGACCGACGGACTTTCTTCCTGCGATCCTGACAAGTATTCCGGTTCCGACGGCATGGCCTTTGATATCTCCACTCCGGAAGGCGCTCAGAAGGTGCTGGAGCACATTGACAGCTTTATCGGAGCCGTGGACAGCAAGAGGGCCTATTTCGGAGCCATTCAGAACCGGCTGGAATCCACCGTCAGATATCAGAGCAATACTATTGAGAATCTTTCCGCCGCCCGGAGCAGAATCCGCGATACGGACTATGCCGCCGAGGTAGCCGAGATGATGCAGAAGAGCATTATGATGCAGGTGGCCCAGGCCATTCTGAGTCAGGCCAACCAGCGGCCGAATATCGCTCTCAAGCTTCTGGGGCTCTGATTCCCGGGATATTTAACACCGGCAGCAAGCAGCATCACGTCAAAACAGCATTCCTGTTATTCTCCCAAAAAAGCAGCCCGGATCACAAATATTCCGGATAAGCGGTCAAGAATTCCATAAGGCGGACGCTAAGGGATAAGAGGGGCTGTCTTAAGCCGTCCCGCAATCACCATAATAATACGGCTTTCCATGAGGAAGCTGAGAATAATAACTTTAAAGTATGTTTTGAGAGGAAAACACCATGGCACTCTATGTCAATACCAATGCCTCGTCACTGAATGCTCAGCGGATGATGGCAAACTCCACCAATGCTCTCGATACCTCCTACAAGCGTCTGGCCTCCGGTCTCCGCATTAACAGCGCCAAGGACGATGCCGCCGGTCTCCAGATTTCCGACCGTCTTACTTCCCAGATAAACGGCCTTAATCAGGGTAACCGCAACGCCCAGGACGGTATCTCCTTTGCTCAGACCGCTGAAGGCGCCATGGACGAGATGACCAATATGTACCAGCGCATCCGCACCCTGGCTCTCCAGTCTGCCAACGGCACCAACAGCTCCGCTGACCGTACAGCTCTCCAGCAGGAGGTAACCTCCCTCTGCTCGGAAATTACCCGTATTAACGATCAGACCACCTTCGGCGGCGACGGAGCTCTCCTGAACAAAGGTTCGGTATCGTTTCAGGTGGGAGCTGATTCCGGTCAGACCATATCCGTAAATACCAAGGGCAAGATCGGGGATACAGATCTTACCAACTGGCATGTAGGAACACTGGCGGCAGCCATTGCAGCCGATGGCGGAGAAGCTGTTGCCAATTACACATCCGGCGACAATTTTGATATTTCCACCCAGGACAAGGCTCAGAAGGTGCTGGCAAATATCGATAAGTTCATTGCCGCTGTTGACTCCAAGAGAGCCGAGTTCGGCGCGGTGCAGAACCGTCTGGAATCCACCATCAGAAACCAGAGCAACGTGTCTGAGAATGTTTCCGCTGCCAGAAGCCGCATCAGAGACACCGACTTCGCTTCCGAGACTGCCGCTATGACCCAGCAGAACATTATCCAGCAGGCCTCCCAGTCCATTCTGAGCCAGGCTAACCAGAGACCCCAGGTAGCGCTGAGCCTCCTCGGATAAGCTGCGGCTTCGATAACACCGAGCTCGCTAACATGATGATTAAAGCCCTGTCTCCGGACGGGGTTTTTGGTGTCTGGAGAAAAAACGCAACTATCCCCATAACGAAACATGAGGCCATAAACTGGGTGACTCCGGTCGCAAAATGTATTTTTTAACTCGTTTCTGGTGTCAAGTTCAGCGCTGTTAAGCCGCTACGATATTGCGGGGGCAGGTTTTTCGGATCTGCCGACACTGATATGCTCAGGTTCCGCAATAACAACGATAACAATAACTGACTTCCGGGTATTTTCAGGTATTTACAAGAGAATCCGGGATAGTTTGAGAGGAAATATACATGGCACTCTATGTCAATACCAATGTCTCATCGCTGAATGCCCAGCGCATGATGGCAAATTCCACTAATGCTCTGGATACCTCCTATAAGCGGCTGGCCTCCGGTCTCAGGATTAACAGCGCCAAGGACGATGCCGCGGGGCTCCAGATTTCCGACCGTCTTACCTCCCAGATAAACGGCCTTAATCAGGGTAACCGCAACGCCCAGGACGGCATTTCCTTCGCCCAGACCGCTGAAGGCGCCATGGACGAAATGACCAATATGTACCAGAGGATTCGCACTTTGGCCCTCCAGTCCGCTAACGGCACCAATTCTCAGGCGGATCGGAATTCTCTTCAGCAGGAGGTGGAGTCGCTCTGCGCGGAAATCGACAGAATCACCACTGATACCACCTTTGCCGGGGAGACGATTTTTGATAAAACCTCCGTAAGCTTCCAGGTAGGAGCTGATGCCAATCAGCAGATTACCCTCAATATGAGGGGATCCACCAAGTCATACCTGAACCAGGTTAACGGCACCGGAACAGCCAGCACTCTGGCCGGATGGACTGTCAAGGATCTGTATAACGTGATAGGGAATTCTTCGGCTACCATTGATGGCACCAAGGCTGTGGCGAGGCCGGGGGATACCGGAGACACCAAGTCCGGATTGTCCTTTGATATTTCCGATGTCGACAAGGCTCAGGATGTGCTGGCCACTATTGATTCGTACATTGCGGTGGTAGATGCCAAGAGAGCCGACTTCGGTGCCGCGCAGAACCGTCTGGAATCCACCATCAGAAACCAGAGCAACGTGGCTGAGAATGTTTCCGCTGCCAGAAGCCGTATCAGAGACACCGACTTCGCCTCCGAGACTGCGGCCATGACACAGCAGAACATTATCCAGCAGGCCTCCCAGTCCATTCTGAGCCAGGCCAACCAGCGGCCCCAGGTAGCTCTGAGCCTCCTCGGCTAATCTCTGCCGGTAAACTGATGATGAAGCCCTGTCCATTAGGACGGGGTTTCTGTTTCTAAGAGAGGCGGTTTGGGTGGGGCATGGCCGGTGAGCCTGCTGTTATCCCAAAGATAGACACCGGCAGCAGCATTTATCTGACCAGCGTGATCCGGGACGGTTTTTTCAGGAAATTCCGGAAAAAGTGATGAACTTATCCGGAAATGAGCCGCTAAGATGTTATACGGGGATGATCCCTGACCAATAATAATTCAGCGTCCGGGTTATGCAGAAGCGCGAGATGCTGAGACATAGTTTGAGAGGAACACAAAATGGCACTTTACGTCAATACCAATTCTTCATCCCTGAACGCTCAGCGGATGATGGCAAACTCCACCAATGCTCTGGACACCTCCTACAAGCGTTTGGCCTCCGGTCTCCGCATTAACAGCGCCAAGGACGATGCCGCAGGACTCCAGATTTCTGACCGTCTCACCTCCCAGATCAACGGCCTTAACCAGGGCAACCGCAATGCTCAGGACGGCATCTCCTTCGCTCAGACCGCTGAAGGAGCCATGGACGAGATGGTCACCATGTACCAGCGCATTCGCACTCTGGCTCTTCAGTCCGCTAACGGCACCAACTCTGAAGCTGACCGCACCGCCATTCAGCAGGAGGTGGATTCCCTGTGCTCCGAGATTGACAGAATTTCCCGGGACACTACCTTTGGCGGCACGGCGCAGAGACTCCTTACCGGCGAGAAGTCCGCCAAGGTTACCAGCAATGCTTTGGCTGCGGCTGATGCTGATGCCTACAACCGCACCAGTTCTCAGGTGGATTTCCAGGTGGGCGCGGATACCAATCAGAAGATTTCCATTGAACTCAGTAACGGCACCAGCAAGCTGGGCTTCAGCGTTGCCGATGTGGCTCTGGCCAACTCTCTGGGAGATGCCAAATATCTGGAAGCTGACAGTGCCACTGATGCTACCAAGGGCAAGGACAGATTCCTGAAGCAGGGGGCCACCACCTCTAATGTGTCCTTTGACGTATCCTCCGCCAAGACCGCGCAGAATACTTTGGCCAATATTGATAAATTCATTGCCACCATTGACAGCAAGCGGGCCGAACTGGGCGCCGTGCAGAACCGGCTGGAATCCACCATCAGAAACCAGAGCAATGTGGCTGAGAATGTTTCCGCTGCCAGAAGCCGCATCAGAGATACCGACTTCGCCTCCGAGACTGCGGCCATGACCCAGCAGAACATTATCCAGCAGGCCTCCCAGTCCATTCTGACCCAGGCCAACCAGAGACCGCAGGCCGCCCTGAGTCTCCTCGGTTAAGCGCAAATCTGCCAAACCTGATTAAAAGCCCTGTCCCCGCGGACGGGGTTTCTGTTTTTATGCGGGGCAGAAGAGGATGGTTTTATGAAGGGCGAGACGAATGAGGGGCGACTCGGAGAAAGGGGGAAGACGGGGGAGACGGACGGCAGGCTCCTTAGCTCTCCCTTCATGTGTGATCCGGGGCTGATTTCTTCCGGGAATTGTTCGGCAGGGGGTGAACTTTTTCGGAAAGGTGCCGCTAAGAAGTCATAACAGGGGATACCCCGGAACCAATAATAATTCAGCGTCCGATGATGCGGAAATGCTTGCGAGATGCTGAGACATAGTTTGAGAGGAACACAAAATGGCACTTTACGTCAATACCAATTCTTCGTCCCTGAACGCTCAGCGGATGATGGCAAACTCCACCAACGCTCTGGATACCTCCTACAAGCGTCTGGCTTCCGGTCTCAGAATCAACAGCGCCAAGGACGATGCCGCAGGACTCCAGATTTCCGACCGTCTCACCTCCCAGATCAACGGCCTTAATCAGGGCAACCGCAATGCTCAAGACGGCATTTCCTTCGCTCAGACCGCTGAAGGAGCCATGGACGAAATGACCTCCATGTATCAGCGCATCCGCACCCTGGCTCTCCAGTCCGCCAACGGCACCAACTCCGCTGCCGACCGCACCGCCATTCAGCAGGAGGTGGATTCCCTGTGCTCCGAAATTGACCGCATTTCTCAGGATACTACCTTTGGCGGCTCGGATCAGAGACTGCTCACCGGCGAAAAATCCGCCAAGGTGGCCGGCGGTCTTCTTACTGCGGGAACTCATAACAACAGAACCAGCTCAACGGTGGATTTTCAGGTAGGCGCTGATACCAATCAGAAGATCTCCGTAGAGCTCAGCCTGAAATCCGGAACCAATAAAATGGGCTTCAGTGTAGCTGATGTGGCTATGGCTAATTCCCTCGGAACCGCTGATCATTTTACCGCCGACAATGCTGCTAAATTCCTGAAGCAGGGGGCCACGGAGTTTAATGTGTCCTTTGACGTGTCCACCGCCACCACCGCGCAGAACACCCTGTCTCATATTGACAAATTCATTGCCAGCATCGACAGCAAGCGGGCCGAGCTGGGCGCTACCCAGAACCGGCTGGAATCCACCATCAGGAACCAGAGCAACGTTTCCGAGAATGTTTCCGCTGCCAGAAGCCGTATCCGCGACACCGACTTCGCATCCGAGACTGCGGCCATGACCCAGCAGAACATTATCCAGCAGGCTTCCCAGTCCATCCTGAGCCAGGCCAACCAGAGACCGCAGGTAGCGCTGAGTCTCCTCGGCTAATCTTAAACAGCAAAACCTTACAAAGCCCTGTCCCCGCGGACGGGGTTTTTGTTTTACCGGGACATGGAAAAGAAGATGAGGATGATGATGGGGAGGATGATGAGGATGACTGTCGGCAGCAACAGCAAGGCTGGGATTTCCCGCATAGCAATAATGTGTGATCCCGGATCGATATTAGCGACCTCAGGATGAACTTTGGCGGAATCCGGCCGCTATGAAGGTGTGAGAATAGGGAATACCCCGCTGATAATAATAACTTCAGGTTTTTCCAGGCCTGATATCAAGTATGTAATGAGAGGAAAATAAAATGGCTTTGTATGTCAATACCAATGCCTCGTCACTGAATGCTCAGCGAATGATGGCAAACTCCACCAATGCTCTGGACACCTCCTACAAGCGTCTGGCCTCCGGTCTCCGCATTAACAGCGCCAAGGACGATGCTGCAGGACTCCAGATTTCCGACCGTCTCACCTCCCAGATAAACGGCCTTAATCAGGGCAACCGCAATGCTCAGGACGGTATCTCCATGGCTCAGACTGCAGAAGGAGCTATGGATGAAATGACCAACATGTACCAGCGTATCCGTACCCTGGCTCTCCAGTCTGCCAACGGCACCAACAGCTCTGCTGACCGTACCGCACTCCAGCAGGAGGTAACCTCGCTCTGTTCTGAAATCGATCGTATCAGTGCGCAGACCACTTTCGGCGGTGAAAAGATCCTTGATGGCGTTACCAAGACCACTGTTGCTTTTCAGGTAGGTGCCGATGCCAATCAGACGATTTCCCTGGATCTTACCAATGGTGCTGACAGTGGAAAGAGCTGGTCTGTCAAAGATGTGGCCGGAGCTGTGGCTGTAAGCACTGGTCTCAGGGACGGAGCCGAAACAGGAAGCAAGGCTTTTGATATTACTACCGATGCCAATGCCCAGATCGTTATCGGGAATATTGACAAGTTCATTGCCAAGGTTGATTCTAAGAGAGCCGAGCTCGGTGCCACCCAGAATCGTCTGGAATCCACCATCCGGAACCAGAGCAACGTTTCCGAAAACGTCAGTGCCGCCAGAAGCCGTATCAGAGACACTGACTTCGCCTCCGAGACTGCGGCCATGACCCAGCAGAACATTATCCAGCAGGCCTCTCAGTCCATCCTTAGTCAGGCCAACCAGAGACCGCAGGTAGCTTTGAGTCTCCTCGGCTAATCTTAAACAGCAAAACCTTACAAAGCCCTGTCCCGCCGGACGGGGTTTTTTGTTTTCGGGGTGCCTTTTATCTGCTCCCGGCCAACCTTATAACAAGATTCATGTGACTTCAGTCATGTTTTTCAGAAAAAACAACATAATTGGCTAAAATATCTCCAAAAAGCATCGCTAAGTATATAACAGCAGGGATGTCTAATAAATCTGTAACATACCAAGCCCTGATGCAAAATCATAACTATATGAGAGGAAAACAAAATGGCACTTTATGTCAATACCAATGCTTC
>JAEEGL016410329.1_pt1 | contig 11317 bp, 10 predicted proteins | sample 9134231 | NCBI WGS metagenome assembly JAEEGL01 (sample SAMN16246548, study PRJNA631951) | gut metagenome | biome: gut microbiome; feature: rumen; material: fiber-attached | host: Bos | place: Iran: Karaj | collected 2018-10
GGTGAAATCTCAGCGTCGGTGACTTTTTGTTAAAAAGGCTTGATTATTACCCGGGATTAATTTATAATGCTATGTAATGACAACGTTATTACATGACGTTGAAAACGCTTGAAAATTGGACTCCTAAAGTATTGACAAGAAGTAACAGTGTGTTATTATATAACTGTAAGTGAATTAATAATGCTCTAGGAAGTACGCCTCCCAACATGTAGGGAAGTGCAGAAACCTAGGGCTTTTTATTTTATGGAGGATGAAAATGAAAGTTGCTATTTTAGTAGATGGTGGATTTTATAGAAGAATAGCTCATAGAATAATTGGAGATAAAAATCCGAGTGACAGAGCGGCTGAATTGTTTAACTACTGCCATCGACATTTGCATGATCATGGGATAGAATATGAGTTATACCGCATATTTTATTATGACTGTCCGCCAAGCGAAAAAGTGGTATTTCACCCATATTTGCAAAAGCAGGTTAATCTTGCTAAATCTGATTTATATAAATGGTCAATGGATTTTTTTGAAAAGCTAAAAGAAAAAAGAAAAGTGGCATTGAGATTGGGAAAGCTTGCGGAAGAACAGGCATATTACACATTGCGCCATGAGGTTGTTAGGAAAATTTGTAATGGTTCCAAGAGGCTTGAGGATATTAATGAAGAAGACTTTATTTTTAAAATAGATCAAAAAGGCGTAGATATGAAAATTGGTTTGGACATTGCATCTATGGCCTATAAAAAACAAGTAGACAAAATAGTGTTGATTTCCGGGGATAGCGATTTTGTTCCCGCTGCGAAATTAGCCAGACGTGAAGGAATAGATTTTGTCTTGGATCCGCTTGGAACACCGATTAAACCGGATTTGATTGAGCATATAGATGGGCTTTCCACAAAGGATAATGCCTATTTTGGAAAGACCGGGTAATAAATAGGGAGTATAGTTATGGGAAGAGGAAAAGAATATATTATTGCAGAGGAACCAAAGGATAGTACTTTTCAAATACGTGTTAATGCAGAGGTAAAGAAGGAACTTGAAAAGATATATGGAAAGGCAGGTCTTTCTTTAACAGAAGCCATTAATGTGTTTTTTCAGCAGTCGATAAATGTAGGTGGATTGCCTTTTTTGGTAAACCGGGATGATGAACAGGTTAGGCGGTTGATGGCCTACTTTATTACGCTTGGAGAATCTGCAACAAAAGATAATGTATAAATGTGGAAAATTTGTAATAAAAAGAGCAAATAATTATGGAATATTGCGTAACCACCGACCTTTTCGCATCGGTGGTTTTTTGTTGATAAAGGCCCTAAATTATGGTAAGATTTAAAAGGTAAATTGGCTTATTATGCTTTACATAGATTTGGAGTAAAAAATGTCGTATGTCGCACTATACCGCAAGTTCAGACCGGCCAAGTTTTCGGAGGTCAAGGGTCAGGACCATGTGGTTAAGACTTTAAGAAATCAGCTTAAGAACAATAAAATAGCGCATGCATATTTGTTTAACGAAACACGCGGTACGGGTAAAACCAGTGTGGCTAAGCTCCTTGCAAAGGCCGCAAATTGCGAAAACCCGGTGGATGGAGACCCTTGCGGCTGTTGCCCTTCTAGCGAGGCAAGAGCAAAAGGCGCATCCCTTAGTGTAATAGAAATCGATGCGGCATCAAACCGCGGCGTGGATGATGTTAGACAGATTATTGAAGAAGTTCAATATTCCCCAACAACAGGGAAATACAAGATATACATAGTCGACGAGGTTCATATGCTTACAAAAGAGGCCTTTAATGCTCTTTTGAAAACTTTGGAAGAGCCTCCGGAATATGCTGTATTTATCTTGGCGACAACGGAAGTAAACAAACTCCCAATCACCATTTTATCCAGATGTCAAAGATATGATTTCAGGCGAATTACAATCGACACCATTACAGACAGAATGAAAGAGCTTATGGATGCGGAAGGTCAGACAGTTGAAGAAAAGGCTCTTCGTTACATTGCAAAGGTGGCGGATGGTTCCATGCGTGATGCTTTAAGTCTTCTTGACCAATGTCTTGCTTTTTATTATGAAGGTGAGCTTAGCTACGAGAGGGCTTTGGATGTGCTGGGTGCCGTGGATACGTCCATATTCGGACGCCTTTTTGACAAGGTTTTGGAAGGAGATACAATCGGAAGTCTTGAAATAGTATCTGAAGTTGTGGCTTTGGGTAAGGAACTTAACCAGTTTGTTAATGACTTTACATGGTATCTACGCAACATCCTTGTTGTAATGACAACATCCAATGTCAGCGATGACATGTTGGAAATGTCTGCGGAAAACATAGAATTATTAAAAGAACATGCTGCAAAAACGGAACAGAACGAAATTATTCGATACATTAATATCTTTTCGGAGCTCTCGGGCAGTATAAAGTATGCATCTCAAAAGCAGATTCTGTTGGAGATTGCCATTATCAAGCTTACAAAGCCGCAGATGAAAGACGACTATGAATCTTTAATTAGCAGGGTTTCAAACCTTGAGCGTATGATTGAGAGCGGGAAGCTCATGACAGCGGTTCCGAAAGTGCAGTCGGAAGAAAAGGCGCAGACTCCCACAAAACCCGTAAAAGAGTTGGATATAGCCGTTCCAGAAGAAGTACAATGGGTTGCGGATAATTTTGAAAAGATTGCAGAACATTTAGGTGGAACGGTTCGCAGCTACGTGCGAAACAATAAAATAAAGGTAAGTTCCGACGGTGGCGAAAAGCTGCTTTTGGTAATGGATAAATTTGTTGCAAACAATCTTATTAATCAACAAATTGACAAAAAAGCACAACTTGCAATAGCAAGCGAGCTTGAAAAACAAGTTGAAGTGGAGATTCGTGTGCTTGAAGCAAACGAAGATTATAATGATAAATTTAAGCAATTAATCAAAATGCCTATAGAGGAGGAAATGTAAGATGGCTAAACGCGGAGGATTTCCGGGAGGCGGCATGGGAATGCCGGGAAATATGAACAATTTAATGAAACAGGCGCAGAGAATGCAGCGTCAGATGGAAGAGGCTCAAAAAGAGCTTGAAGCAGCAGAGTTCAGTGCAGCTGCCGGTGGCGGTGCCGTTGAAGTGACGGTTTCGGGTAAAAAAGAAATCAACAAAGTTAAAATAGATCCTGAAGTAGTGGACCCTGAAGATGTTGAAATGCTTGAAGATTTAATCATGGCAGCCGCCAATGAAGCATTAAAGAAAGCAGATGAAGCATCGGCTCAATCCATGAGCGGTATTACGGGAGGCCTTGGCGGAGGATTTCCTTTCTAGGGGTTAAAGATGGATTATTACAGTGCGAATATATCAAAGTTAATAGAGGAATTGTCAAGACTTCCGGGTATTGGTGCCAAGTCGGCAGGAAGACTTGCTTTTCACATAATAAATATGCCGAAAGAGCAGGCAAATGCCTTGGCATCTGCCATTACATCCGCAAGAGAAAACATTAAATATTGCAGTGAGTGTTTTACATTAACGGATGAAGACGTATGCCCTATTTGCAAAAATCCTCAGAGAGACCACAAAACCATAATGGTTGTGGAAAACACAAAGGATTTGGCGGCATACGAGAAGTGTGGGAAGTATAACGGAGTATATCATGTGCTCCACGGTGCGATTTCACCTATGCTTGGAATCGGACCGAACGAAATTAAGCTTAAAGAGCTTATTAACAGGTTAAAAGGCGATGTGGATGAAGTTATAATTGCAACCAATTCAAGCCTTGAGGGCGAGACCACGGCTATGTATATCAGCAAATTGGTTAAGCCTATTAATATTAAAGTCAGCAGAATAGCAAGTGGTGTGCCTGTTGGCGGTGATTTGGAATGTATAGATGAAGTTACATTGCTCAGAGCATTAGAAGGCAGAGTGGAAATGTAACATCAGCTTTTGGGTTTAGAGGATTAAATGTGTAGTAAAAACAGGAAGAGGTGTACTTTTAGTGGACAGACAGGAATTCGAATACAGAGTCGATCAGATAAAGAAACTCTACGCAAAAAAGGATTATAAGACCATTGCGTCAATTGCAGATAAAGTAGAATGGAAAAAAGTAAAAAGCGCTTCCCTTTCAAGCATTGTAGCGGAAGCTTACGATAATATAGGAGAATATGCAAAAGCAAAGTCTCTTCTTTTGCTCGCATATGAGCGCGGACCGGTTACACGTCAGCTTCTTTTTAGGCTTTCAATAGCCGCTGTACGCGATAACAATATACCTTCGGCAATCGATTTTTATAAGGAATTTGTAAAGATTTCTCCTGAAGATCCTAGTCAATATATATTGAAATATGAGATAGCAAAAGCGAGTAAAGTTGCATTAAAAGACCAGATTAAGATCTTGGAGGCTTATACAAGTCTTGAACTTGATGAGAAGTGGCAGGTAGAGCTTGCTAAGCTTTATCATGCGACGGGTCAGGAAAAGAAATGTGTGGATCTTTGCGACGAAATTATACTTTGGTACCGTGAAGGTGATTCGGTAGATGTTGCAAAGAAAATTAAATCTATTTATGTGCCTGAAGTTGCAAAAGAACCGGAAGCGGTTGCAGAAGAAGCTGCAGCAGAAGAATCGGCAGTTGTTGCTGAAGAAAGCACAGTAGCAGAAGCAGAAACTGTTATGGCTCAGGAAGCAGAGCCTATAGAAGAGCAGGCGGTGGAGGCTGTTGAACAGGCACCTGCAGAGGCGGAAGTTGTTGAAGAAACACCGGTAGCAGCTGAACCTGTAGAAGAACCAATCGTAGATGCGGTGGTTGCGGCTGCAACGGTTGAAGAAGTTGCAGAAGCAAATCCGATAATTGCAGCGACTCCTGTAGCAGCAGAAGAAGCGGTTGAAGAAAATATTGTAGATGATTCATTGGAAGATGAATTGGATGAAGTAATAGATGAAGCGGCCGAAGAAGCTGCACAGCCGGAAACAGTGGAAGCAACGGAAACAACAGAGGAAGACATTCCGGTAAGCAATGTTGTGGAAGATTCGGAAGTTGATTATTCAGACCTTGAGGGTGCACCGGATTATCTTGTAAAAGTGGCAACTCATGCGGAAGAACGCTTGGATGTAGACAGCCTCGACGCCAGTAAGCTGTTCGATGATATGGAAGTTTCTTATGAAGATCTTGCCATTAATGAGCTTGAAAAGCTTCTTTACATGGAAGACGGCGAAGGCCAAATGAGCTTCAGAATAGAAGAACTTTTGCAAAATGACGAACAAATTGAAGGCCAGATGTCAATTGCAGACCTTTTCGACATTTATGAAGACAGATTAGAGAAGGAAAACAATGAAGCAAAAGAACAGGCAAGACTTGCGGAGGAAAAATTCCTTCTTGTAAAATCCGCAAGAGAAGAAGCTGAAAAACGCCTTGCTGAGCAAAAAGAAAACGATGCGAAAAAACGAGAGGCTCAAAGGGAAGAAAATAAAGAAGAAACAGATAATATTATTAATGCAGCGCTTGACATGGCAGCTATAAATGAAATTGCCGATGAAAAAAATGCGCCAAAGCCTGAAGATGCAGATACGGTTGTAAGCGAAGAAACTGTGCAGGAAGATGCTGCAGAGCCAAAAGAATCGGAAGTTGTTGAACAAGAAGAAAAAACCGAAGAAAAAGAGGAAACTCCTGTAGTGGTTGCGGCAAAAGAATCCGAAGAAAAACAGCAAGCTGAAGATGCGGCGGCAACAGCTAAATTTGAACCGGTTAAGCCCGCAAAAGCCGAAAGTGCCGAACAGGTTACAGAAAGCTTAACAAAGCCATATATATTAAACGATCAGCAAAAAGAATTATTCGGAGAGCATCTTTTAAATGAAAAGATGGAACCGAGAATATGTGATACAATTGCGAAACTTATAAAAAGAAATGCAATAGGAAACCAGCTTACGGGATCAAATCTTGTTATTACGGGAGACGGAAAAAGCGGAAAAACTACGCTTATCTTGAATATTATTAAAGTGTCAAACAAGGAAGCAGGTCGTAAAGGAAGAAAGATTGCTAAGGCAAATGCAGCTTCAATTAACAACAAAAATATTGCGGAAATGTTTGATAAGCTTAAAGATACGGATATAATTATCGAGAGTGCCGGTAAGCTTAAAAATAATAAAATTGAAGAACTTGCAAAAGCAATTAATGACAGCGACGGTGAACGTCTTGTGGTTTTGGAAGATACAAAAGTTGCAATTACAAAGATGTTCAGAGAACATCCTGTTTTAAGACCTATGTTTAATATCAGCCTAAATGTTGATGTTTTAAGTGTTAAACAGTGGGCGGAATATGCTAAAAAATACGCAAAGAGCCTAGGCTATGACATAGATGAAATGGGTATGCTTGCCCTCCATGTAAGTATAGGTGAAATAAACAGAGGCGAAAGCCGCATAACAACGGATGAAGTCAAAGAAATAATTGATGATGCTATTGAGAATGCGCAAAGAAAAGGTATTGGAAAACTCTTTAGTGCATTTTCACATAAAGAGAAGGATTCCGGGGCAAAAGTGCTCAGGGAGCAGGATTTTATCTAAAAAAAGCCAAGAGAGAGGTTAAAAAATGGACAATTTAGAACTTGCCAAAATCGCCAATGAAGTGCGAAAAGGTATCATTGAAGCTACTCATAGTGCAAAGTCCGGTCATCCGGGCGGTTCGCTTTCGGCAGCAGACATTTTTACATTCCTTTATTTTGAAGAAATGAATGTGGATGCGAAAAATCCGAAAGACCCAAATAGAGACAGGTTTGTGCTCTCAAAAGGCCACGTTGCGCCGGGTCTTTATGCAACACTTGCCGAGAAAGGTTACTTCCCTAAGGAAGATTTAAAAACGCTTAGAAAAATCGGTTCATACCTTCAGGGACATCCTGATATGAAGAAGATTCCGGGCGTTGATATGTCAAGCGGATCATTGGGCCAGGGTATTTCTGCGGCAGTAGGTATGGCACTTTCGGCGAAGCTTTCAAATGACTCATACAGAGTATTTACACTTGTGGGCGATGGCGAAATCCAGGAAGGTCAGGTTTGGGAAGCAGCAATGTTTGCCGGACACAAGAAGTTGGATAACCTCGTTGTAATAGTTGATAATAACGGACTTCAGATAGACGGTGATATCAAAGATGTATGTTCACCATATCCTATTGATAAGAAGTTTGAAGCATTTAATTTCCATGTAATCGAAATGGATGCACATAATTTTGACTCAATCAGAGCCGCTTTTACGGAAGCAAGAAATGTAAAAGGTCAGCCGGTTGCAATTATCGCAAAGAGCGTAAAAGGCAAAGGCGTTTCATTTATGGAAAATCAGGCTTCATGGCATGGAACCGCGCCAAACGACGAACAGTACGAGACTGCTATGGAAGATCTTAAGAAGGTAGGTGACGCTTTATGTCAGAAGTAAAGAAAATCGCAACACGTGAAAGCTACGGTAACGCTCTTGTAGAATTAGGTAAAGAAATGGAAAACCTTGTTGTATTGGATGCCGACCTTGCAGGTGCAACCAAAACAGCAACATTTAAAAAGGCTTTCCCTGAAAGACATATAGACTGCGGTATTGCAGAAGGCAACATGATGGGTATTGCTGCAGGTCTTGCAGCAACAGGAAAAGTGCCTTTCGCAAGTTCATTTGCAATGTTTGCGGCAGGCAGAGCTTTCGAACAGATTAGAAATTCTATCGGTTACCCACACCTTAATGTAAAAATCGGTGCAACACATGCCGGTATTTCAGTAGGTGAAGACGGTGCAACACATCAGTGCAACGAAGATATAGCTTTAATGAGAACAATCCCGGGCATGACAATCATCAACCCTGCGGATGATGTGGAAGCAAGAGCTGCAGTAAAAGCAGCTGCTAAGTTTGAAGGTCCATGCTACCTTCGTTTCGGTCGTTTTGCAACAGCTGTATTTAACGATGAAAGCACATACAAGTTTGAACTCGGAAAAGGCATCGTCCTTAAAGAAGGTAAAGATGTAACAATCGTAGCAACAGGACTTCCTGTTTACCAGGCATTGGAAGCAGCTAAGATGTTAGCTGAAGACGGTATTGATGCCGAAGTAATCAACATCCACACAATCAAACCTTTGGATGAAGATACAATCGTAAAATCAGCTTCAAAAACTGGAAAAGTCGTAACTGTTGAAGAACATTCCGTAATCGGCGGACTCGGAAGCGCAGTATGCGATTGCCTTTCTGCAAAATGTCCAACAAAGGTTCTTAAACACGGTGTATATGATGTAGACGGTGAATCGGGCCCGGCAGCAGGACTTCTTGAAAAATACGGATTAGATGCAAAGGGAATTTACGAGAAAGTAAAAGAATTTGTGAAATAAAAGGAAAAGATGACCTTAGGGTCATCTTTTTTATTCTATATACGCTTTATGATAAACTTTTTTACCCTTACGAATCTTCACGCTATCTTTAAGCTCAGCTTCTGTAATGGCACGCTTAAAGTCAGGTTCTTTGGCGTCGTTGATAAATACGCCGCCCTGTGTAATAAGACGTCTTGCTTCACTCTTTGTAGGGCAAAGACCGCATTTAACCATAAGGTCCATGATGTTAATAGCACCGTCTGTAAGGTCTGCAGCTTCAAGTTTTGTTGAAGGCATGTTTGAATCATCACCGCCGCCTGCAAAAAGGGCTTTAGATGTTTCTTCTGCCTTTTTGGCTTCTTCTTCACCGTGAACAAGGGATGTAAGCTCGTAAGCCAAGATTTCTTTAGCTTTGTTAAGCTCAGCGCCTTCCCATTTATCCATTTCATCAACCTGCTCAAGAGGTAAGAATGTAAGCATTCTGATACATTTAAGTACGTCGTCGTCACCAACGTTTCTCCAGTACTGGTAGAACTCGAAAGGTGATGTTTTGTTAGGATCAAGCCAAACAGCACCACTGGCAGTTTTACCCATCTTCTTGCCTTCTGAGTTAAGAAGAAGAGTGATTGTCATAGCATAAGCATCTTTGCCGAGTTTACGACGGATAAGCTCTGTACCGCCAAGCATATTTGACCACTGGTCATCACCACCGAACTGCATGTTGCAGCCGTATTCTTTGAAAAGGTGATAGAAATCGTATGACTGCATTATCATGTAGTTGAATTCAAGGAATGATAAGCCTTTTTCCATACGCTGTTTGTAACATTCCGCACGAAGCATGTTGTTAACCGAGAAGTGAGGACCAACTTCGCGAAGAACATCAACGTAGTTAAGCTTCAAAAGCCAATCTGCATTGTTAACCATGATAGCTTTGTCATCGCCGAATTCGATGAAACGCTCCATCTGTTTTTTGAAGCAATCGCAGTTGTGCTGGATCGTTTCCGGAGTCATCATGCTTCTCATATCTGTACGGCCCGATGGGTCGCCGATGTAGGCTGTACCGCCACCGATTAAAACTACCGGTTTGTTGCCGGCCATCTGGAGACGTTTCATAAGGCAAAGAGCCATGAAATGTCCAACGTGAAGTGAATCGGCAGTCGGATCGAAACCGATGTAAAAAGTTGCCTTGCCGTTATTTACAAGATCTTTTATTTCTTTTTCGTCAGTAACCTGGGCAATAAGACCGCGGGCTACGAGTTCGTCATATATTGTCATAATAAACCTCTTTCTAAGATTAGTTTTAATTAGTCAAGCTTAATGCCTGCAAGCAAGCTTCCGAGGCTGGTTGATGCCTCTTCTTTGCCGTCTTCGTATACGAAGTCAGGCTCTGCAGCCTCAGCTTCCTTCTTGGCGTTGATTTCAAGCTGTTTAATACTGATGCTAAGCTTTCCGCCTTCGTTCTTTGTAACGACTGCTTTTACTTGGTCGCCGACTTTAAGAACTTCTTCAGGTGATTTTACACGTTTCTCCGATGAAATCTGTGAAACGTGAAGAAGGGCGCTGATGCCGTCCGCATTTTTGACGAATGCTCCGAAGTCTTTAAGTGAATCTACAGTACCTTCGAAGATATCGCCAACGCTTATTTCGGCAATTTTTTGCTCGCGTTTGCTTCTGTTTTTCTCAACCACAACATCTCTTGCAGAGAATGTAAGGCGGTTGTTTTTCTTATCTGCTTCGATAACCTTAACATCAATTACCACATTCATGTAGTCTTCAAGGTTTTCGACGCGTTTAACATCTATTTTTGAAGCGGGAATAAGACCTCTTATTCCCTCATAATAGACAACAAGGCCGTTAGTTGTAAAACCGTTTGTTTCAACTGTTATTGTTTGCTTTTCTTCCATAAGCTTAGCAAGCTTTTCCCATGTGTCCATCATTTCTTCCATGTTATCCTCCTAAAAATGCAATAAATTTGTATTAGATGCCTTAATCGGCTTTTTCACAATAAAAAATATAGTACATCTTCTGCACCTAGTTACTTATTATACATTTAAAACTGTCGGATGTAAAGCGTGAAACTATGATGAATATTGACAAAAATCGCTTCCCAACGTATATTTTTAAGGACATTTTAAGGGCAAAAATTTATTGTGGAAAACATGCGAATGCGATATAATAGCTTAATGTAGAAAAAAAGAAAGAAATTATTAGTAAAACGAGGAAATGAAAATGGACTTAGTTACAGTAAAAGAATTATACAAAGAAACAGATAAATACATAGGAAAGGAAATCGAAGTAGGCGGCTGGGTGCGCAGCAACCGTGATTCAAAATCTTTTGGCTTCATCGTTATTAACGACGGATCTTTTTTTGAAACATTGCAGGTTGTTTATCATGACACCATGTCAAACTTCGCTGAAATTTCCAAACTTAACGTTGGTGCGGCTGTCATCGTAAAAGGTGAACTTGTTGCTACACCGGATGCTAAACAGCCTTTTGAAATCCAGGCTAAAGAAGTAGTGGTTGAAGGACAGTCGGCTCCTGATTATCCTCTTCAGAAAAAACGCCACACTATGGAATATTTAAGAACAATCTCTCATCTTCGCCCTAGAACAAACACATTCCAGGCAGTATTCAGAGTGCGTTCACTTATCGCATTTGCAATTCATCAGTTCTTCCAGGAAAGAGGTTTTGTTTATGTTCACACACCTCTTATTACAGGCAGTGACTGTGAAGGTGCAGGGGAAATGTTCAGGGTTACGACTCTTGATTTAAACGACCTTCCTAAGACAGACGACGGCAAGGTTGATAATACAAAGGATTTCTTCGGAAAAGAAACAAACCTTACTGTTTCCGGCCAGTTAAACGGTGAGACATATGCTATGGCCTTCAGAAACATTTATACATTCGGTCCTACATTCCGTGCGGAAAACTCTAACACAACAAGACATGCGGCAGAGTTTTGGATGATTGAGCCGGAAATGGCATTTGCAGATCTTGATGACAATATGCGTGTTGCAGAGGATATGCTTAAATACGTTATCAAATAC
>JAEEGL017259168.1_pt1 | contig 11317 bp, 10 predicted proteins | sample 9134231 | NCBI WGS metagenome assembly JAEEGL01 (sample SAMN16246548, study PRJNA631951) | gut metagenome | biome: gut microbiome; feature: rumen; material: fiber-attached | host: Bos | place: Iran: Karaj | collected 2018-10
CTTTTTAGTCTTTCATTATTATACAGGCTCTTAGCTCAGTTGGTTAGAGCGCTACACTGATAATGTAGAGGTCGGCAGTTCAACTCTGCCAGGGCCTACCTGAAGAGCCGCCCACCAGAGCGGCTTTTATTTTCCGGGGGTATAGCTCAGCTGGTAGAGCACATGCTTTGCAAGCATGGGGTCGCCGGTTCGAATCCGACTACCTCCACCCAATTAAAAACAAAAACCCTTTCTGAATAAGTTCAGAAGGGGTATTTCTTATTTTGGAGCTCCCAAAAGATGTACCAAAATTGCACAGGTGGTACATAAAAAAGGGAAACAGCCATTCCCCTTTCATTAGAAGTTTGTTTTCATCAGCTTCTTCCTGGTCTTATCAGTTAGAGTAATGTATTGTTGAAGCATATAATGGGAAACAGAAGAGGTCAAGACAATCAATGGAGAATTTGGAAAACTGTTATCTGATAAAGACCTTCTGGATCTTCATGAGACACTCTCTGATATGTCTTCTGATGAGTATGGTGAAGATGATTCTCTAAACAATTAGTTTGTATACTCTTGACGGCAATAAAGCAAATGATTTGTTTAAGTGTAGAAAAATCTCTATTTTCGCAATAAGGTTAATAATTAGGAAATGGACATCACAAAAACAAATTCACATTATACTGCTCCAGAGACAAAAGCCCAATATATCTCGCCTGATTGTAAGGAGTATGAGATTTGTTCGGGGGTGGGTATCATGGTTCCGACTAGCTATCATTACGAGGGAGCACCGGATGATTAATCCAAGGTTTCCTTTGTTTTTTGAACACTGTGCATTTTTAGGTCAAAAAAGTTGCACCAAGATGAGAAGAGTCCTAAATCCTACATAGAAATACACAGGGAAGCCCCTTTGACAATGATTGCATAAAGTGCATCAACTCTCTCATATACAATGAAATGAGTGGTAATACACAGGAATACACAGGAAGTATGATAAGCTGAATGTGACTCCGACTACCTCCACAAAAATGACCGTCAGACAATCGTCTGGCGGTTATTTTGTCTACTTATCCACCAAAAACGCGCATTTCCGTGGACAAAGTGCCGAATACGCCAACTTATCCACCAAAAACGCCGAATTGGTGGATGGCGGAGGGGTTAAAGCCCGGAATGACGTACCCGGCCTACATCACCACCACGGGACTCATTACAAACCTGAACTCGCGGGCGACGGGGTGGATGTGGTACTTGTCAAGGGGTTCGGCGCCCCAGGAGTTGACGGAGCCGACGCCCATTTGGATGGCGTCGATGTGGACGTGGGTGAGGCCGGAGGGGACAAGTTCAAGGGAGTGGCGGGGGATGCCGCGCTGGCCGTTGGCGTTGGTCTGCCAGACGTCGCCTTCGGGGGCGGAGACGTCAAGGTCCGCGATGGAGTAAGGGAGGGCGGAGGCGGAGAAATCGGCCAGTGAGGCTATTTCAAGGCCGTTTCCGGAACCGTCAAGGATACGGAAGAAGCGGAGCCCCGTATGGGTACCGGATTCCTGCGTGCGGACGTAGCCCATGTGGTACTGGTCCGCCACTTTCTGACGATATCGTCCCAGGAGGCAGGCGCTGTTGCGGTCGATGTAATTCTCCCAGGGACCGAGGCCGAAGAAGTCCAGGTCCGCGTAGGTGCCCGGCATGGCGAACTCCATTCCAAAGCGGAACAGGTCCGGTGCGTCCGGGGCATCGCCCATGCGTTCCACCACGGAGACGGAACCATCGGCCCTGACCTCGTAGAAGACGGAAAGCGGGGCCTTGCCGCCTATGGGCTCATACTCCACCTCGATGATGCTGCTGGCGCCTTCCGCGCTAACGTTGAAGGCCGATACCTTGAATTCCGGATTCCTCCAGAGGTTCCAGCGGTAAGGGAGGACGGCGCCAAGGTCGTTCTCAATGGGCGCGCGGTTGAAGCACGGCAGGAGAGGCTTGGAAAGCAGTTCCTTGCGGCCAAGGGTGTAGGAGGTCATGGCTCCGGAGGCTTTGTCGAAGGTAACCGACCATACGGTACCGCGGTCTGCGGAAAGGCCGGGGGCGGCAACGTTGCCGGAGATGATAACGGACTTGGAGCTCTGATTAACGGCCGTCTTTCCGGCGGCGGGTTCCACCATAACGGGACGCCTGTCGGCCAGGAGAATCTGGCTGTAGGCTATCTGGGCGCCGGCCTCAACAAGGGGCCAGGCGCGTTTGAGGACATACCTGACGTTGAGCGTCACGGTGCCATCGTCAGGAATCTTTACGTCGCCAAGATTCAGCGTGGCGGTTTCCTGAGGGCCAACCTGAAGGTCGGTAACCGCTCCGGAGAGAACCTTCTCGCCGTCCTTTTCAATGTCCCAGAGGAGCATCACGTCCGAGAGGTCCTTGAAGAAGAACTCGTTGAAGACGTTCAGGGCCTTGGGCGTGCCGGAAGTCCAGATATCCTGGTACTGATACCTTATTTCATACGCGTGCGGGTGAAGGGTTCTGTCGGCCGCCACCACGCCATTGCAGTTGAATGATCCGTCCGACGGGCCACCGGGGTTGTAGTCCCCGCCGAAGGCCCAGAACTTGCCGTTCCAGAGGGCCTGGTCCTGGAAGTCCCAGATAAAGCCGCCCTGGTATGCAGGATACTTGCGCACGAGGTCCCAGTAGTCCTTGAAATTGCCGCCTGAGTTGCCCATGGTATGGGCGTACTCGCACTGGATAAGGGGCTTCTGGGGATTGTTTTCCAGATATATAACGCAGTCTTCAGGGCTCATGTACATGGGGCATATGATGTCCGTGAAGTTCTGGTCATGGGCGGTGTCCGTAGCCCTTTCATACTGCACCGGACGGGTGGAGTCCTCCGCCTTGAGCCAGTTGTAGCATGCCTCGAAATTAGGGCCGAAGCCGGCCTCGTTGCCCATGCTCCATACAATGATGGAGGGATGATTTCGGTCTCTCTGCACCATGCGCTGGTCGCGGATAAGGTGGGCGGCCGCGTACATGGGCTCTTTGGCCAGGGTCTTTTCACCGTAGCCCATTCCGTGGGATTCCACGTTGGCTTCGTCCACAACGTAAAGGCCGAATCGGTCGCAGAGGGAGAGCCAGAGGGGATCGTCCGGATAGTGGCAGGTGCGGACGGCGTTCATGTTCAGGCTCTTCATTATCCGTATGTCCTCCACCATCTCCTCTTCAGTGACGATATAGCCTTTGTAGGGCGACATTTCGTGACGATTGACGCCCTTTATAAGCACCGCCTTCCCGTTCACGAAGAGCTGCTTCCCGCGGATTTCCACAGAGCGGAAGCCTATCCGGAGGGTGGTGCTTTCAATCACCTTCAGGTTGTTAAGCGCCTCTACCTTAAGCGTATAGAGGTTGGGTTCCTCCGCGCTCCAGAGCTTTACCCCGGAGAATTTTGCCGATGCCTCCGCCTTCCCCTTCTTAATCCTGGCCTCGAAGCTGCCGATCTTTTTATCATCGTCCATAAGCGTATATCTAACGCCGGTGATTCCGGAGGTGACGGTGGCCGTGGTGGAAAGGTTTCCGTGCATATCGGCCACAACGTTGACGTCCTCCAGGCGGTTCTTGCCGCGTGCGCTGAGATATACGTCGCGGGCCAAGCCGGTGAAGCTCCAGAAGTCCTGGTCCTCCAGGTACGAGCCGTCGCACCAGCGGAAGATTTCAAGGGCGATGACGTTCACGCCGGGACGCACCATTTTGGTCACGTTGAAGTTGGCTTCCAGCTTGCTGTCCTCGCTATAGCCCACTGGCTTGCCGTTTACCCATACCCTCACGTTGGAGGTGGCGCTGCCTATTGTGAGGACGATATCCTTACCCTTCCAGTCCTGCGGGACCTCGAAAGTCCTGCGGTACTGGCCCACGTAGTTGCCGTCTTCCGGAACATAGGGAGGATTGTTCTGGAAAAGGCCTCTCCATGCGTAGCCGATGTTCACGTATACAGGAACTCCGTAGCCATTCAGCTCCAGAAGGCCAGGGACGGGCATCTCCGCCCAGGAGGCGTCGTTGTAATTCACGGCCTCAAAGCCTTTGAGACGGGATGCGACGTTCTGGCTAAAGTGGAACTTCCACACGCCGTTAAGGCTCAGGCGCTGCTCCTGGTCCACGGTAAAGGTGGCCCGCATGGGCAGCCTGTTCTCCTGGAAGATGTTAGGATCCTGCCAGGGTTCAAGCTTCTTGGCCTGAAGGGTCAGGGACAGGAGAATGAGGGCTGCGGTTATCAGTTTTTTCATATTTAATGTGGTTTTAATACAGGATTAGTCCCAGCACTGCTCCGGCCAGGATTACGTAGATCGGATTAACCTTGCCCCAGTAGCCTGCCACAAAAGCACCGCCAAGGAGGCACCAGCTCTTCCAGTCCGGGAAGTTAGACTGCACAATTTGCATGTCAGGAACACAACCGGTCCAGGTGGTTTTGATAATAAGGATTACTGCTGCGGCGCCGATGAGACCAACCACGCAGGGCTTGAGCCAGTCCATGGTGCCCGCATACAGCTTGCTGGTGCGGAACTTCATGTAGAAGCGCACTATGAGAAGCATGATTATGAATGACGGAATCATTAGCGCCAGCGTTGCGGTAAGGGAACCGCAAACGCCCAGCAGATGGCTTCCGGTGGCGTTGTGAAGCACCTCGTAGCCCACATAGGTTGCACTGTTTATGCCTATGGGCCCGGGCGTCATCTGGCTCACCGCCACAATGTCCGTGAACGCGCTCTCGCTAATCCACGCATGCTCCACCACCACCTGATTCTGTATCAGTGACAGCATTGCATACCCGCCTCCAATTGTAAAGGCGCCTATGACGAAGAACGTCCAAGCAAGTTGCAATATGAGAGTCAGCGCTTCCATCACTTTGCGTCATTCTGGGCATGCCTTTTTTCGTCATTCTCGGACTTGTTCCGGGAATCTCTAAAATAAGTCACGGAGAAACCTATCACCAATACACACAGTATTATATATATCGGCGAAACATTCAGAAACGCCACCAGCACCAGCGAACCAATGGCCAGAAGCCATGCCCACCAACTCTTGCAGGCCTTTTTGGCCATGTTCACCATTGGTGCCGCAATGAGGGATATCACCACCGGGCGGATGCCCTTGAAGGCCTTCTCCACCCAGGGATTGTCCTTGAAGGCGGTGAAGAACATGGCTATTGCCAGGATGGCCAGGAACGACGGCAGGATGCTGCCCAGAGTGGCCGCAATGCTGCCCTTCACGCCTCGCAGTTTATGCCCGGCAAAGATGGAGATGTTCACCGCCATTACGCCGGGTGCGCTCTGGGAAAGGGCTACTATGTCCGGGAGTTCATCGTCCCCTATCCATCCCCTCTTGGACATTTCCGCCTGGATGATGGGTATCATGGCATAGCCTCCGCCAATGGTGAAGGCGCCTATCTTTGCGAAGACGGCGAAAATCTGCCAGAGCGGGACCTTATTCTCCATCGGCCGGTTTCCTATAGTTTACGCCCATGGCATCAAGCATCTCAAAGGTGTGGTCAAGGGACTGCCTGAAGCGGCCGTAATCCTTTGCTTCGGGAGCGCACCACTGGACCTCGGAGAGGGCGCAGAGGCGCGGGAGAAGCATATATTCCAGATGCTCCGGCGTGGCGATATATTCCGTCCACAGGTTGGCCTGGACGCCTATGATATGGCTTTCCGAGCCCGGCGCTATGCCGTCCAGGGGCTCGTAGGAGTACACCTGTTCCAGCGGAAGATAACCGCCAATTCCAAGAGGTTCATTGTCACGGTCACGGCTCTGATAGTAATCAAAGTACATATAGTCGGTGGGCGTCATTATGGCGTCGAATCCCTTTGCGGCCGCCTCTATTCCGCCATTCACCCCGCGCCAGGACATCACGGTTGCGCCGGGGGCCAGGTTGCCCTGGAGGATCTCGTCCCAGCCTATGACCTTGCGGCCCATCTTCTCAAGCATTGCCTGAACCCGGGCCGTAACATAGTTCTGCAGATAGTGCTTTGCCTGAGGGCCTTTCTTTATGCCCAGCTGCTTCATCCTTGCGGCGCACTTGGGGCATACGTCCCAGGGGTCTGGACGGCCGGGCTCGGCGTCTCCGCCGAAGCACTCGTCACCGCCTATGTGGATGTACTCGGAGGGGAAGATATCCACAAGCTCCTTGAAAACGTTCTCCAGGAAGGTGAAGACGTCGTCGTTGCCGGCGCAGAGGATGTCCTTGGCAACGCCCCAGCGGGTCCAGACCTCGTAGGGGCCGCCGGTGCAGCCAAGCTCAGGATATGCGGCCAGCGCGGCCACCATATGGCCAGGAAGGTCTACCTCCGGAATCACGGTTATACCGCGCTCTGCGGCATATTCCACAACCTCCTTCATCTCCTCCTGCGTATAGAATCCGCCGTAACGGACGCCGTCGTTGGAACCCCATTCTTTCTTTATCATGGTTCCGTTACGCCAGGCGCCAACTTCCGTGAGTTTGGGATAAGCCTTTATCTCCGCACGCCAGCCCTGGTCCTCGGTAAGGTGCCAGTGGAAGCGGTTGAGTTTGAAAGCGGCCATCACGTCCAGGTAGCGCTTGGTTTCCTCAATGCTCCAGAAATGGCGGCAGGCGTCAAGGTGCATTCCGCGATAGGCAAAACGGGGAGAATCGAAGATGCTCACGTAAGGGAGCGCCCAGTCAGCCTCTGCCTTCTTGCCACCGTAAATGGCGGCGGGAAGCATCTGTTTAAGGGTCTCGCACGCATACACGAATCCGTTCAGGGCCCCTGCCTCAACCACGGCGCCGTCCTTGCCTATATTGATGGCGTATTCTTCATCGGCAAGATTTGTATTGAGGACGAAGCTGAAGCCGCCTTTGCCTTTGTGAAGCTTTTTCCCGATGGCGGTTTCAAGTGCCTCCGTGAACCGGCCGATAGCCTTCATGGATGCATCGTCAATATTGGCGTCCGTCTCCAGGGCCGCACCTTTCACACAGAAAACTCCCTCAGAGAGGGTTACGCTTTCCGGCTGGGGAATTACGCTGAATGCCTGCGGCTGGGGGTTTGAGCACGATAATACGGCGGCCAATACGGCCGGAATCAGGTATTTATTCATTGTACTTTAGTTTGTTTCAGTATCATCCAGGCTGCGCCGGAGTATGCCAATATCAATAAGGTATTGAGGCCTATGTTAAGCCAGTGCACGCCGCTGCCTTCCGGGGCCGTGAAGAACATCACGGCATAGGCCGCTCCCATGAAGAGGAAGAACAATCCTATGTGCTTCCAGTTGTACGGAATGGGATAGTATTTCGCTCCCAGAGCGGCGCTCATGATGAACATGAGGAGGTAGCTGGCAAGGTGACCGAAGGCCGATGCCCAGTAGGAGAACCTTGGCATGAACACAATGTTCACAATGGTTGTGACGATGAGCCCCGCCAGGGTAATCCATATGGCCATCTTGGTCTTTCCTGACAGCTTGTACCACATGGAAACGTTGAACAGCATACCCAGCAGCATGTAGCTCAGGAGCATCACAGGGACAACTCCGATGCCCACCCTGAAGTCCTTTCCAAGAAGGAAGGAAATGATGTCGATGTATCCTATCACGCCAAGGAACACCAGGCCACAGAATGCGGTGAAGTATTCCATTACCACGGCATACAACTCCTTCGATCCCTTGTCCTTTGCCCGCTGGAAGAAGAACGGCTCCGCGGCATAGCGGAACATCTGTATGAACAGGTTCATTATAACAGCAAGCTTCACAGCGGCCTGATAAATGCCAAGGGATGCCCTCCAGGCTTCTGACGACGTGTCGAAGAAACGGAACAGGAGCCTGTCAAGGAAGTCGTTTGCAACGCCCGGCAGAGCGGCCACCATGAGCGGCAGGGAGTACACCAGCATTCGCTTCACCACGCCGCCGTCCCAGACCAGCTTGAGGCGCATGATGTCCGGAATGAACAGCGCCAGGCACAGTATGCAGCTGATGAAAATGGCAAGTATGGGATAGGTGAAATCCGGCTTTGCGGGCCAAACGAAGAACAGAACTATGTTGGCACCCGTTTCCGTAAGGATCTTTACAGTCTTGAGGACTGCGAACTTCACGGCCTTGTGCTCCTGACGCAGCTTGGCAAAGAGGATGGCCGTGATGCTGTCGCAGAACAGGATTGACGCTACATATATTATTAAGGAGCGGTAGCCGGCATATCCCAAGGCCGATGAAATGGGATCCGAGAACGCCACCATGCAGGCCAGGAAGGCCAGGTTGAGGCCGGTGACGGTCAGCAGGGCTCCGGAATAGACCTTACGGGGATCCTCCCCTTCCTTGTTGGCAAAGCGGAAACACCCGGTTTCCAGACCCAGCACCAAAACCACCTGGAGAATGGCTATGTATGCCATGAACTCCGTAACCACGCCGTACTGCACCTGGGTGAGCATTCGGGTATAGATGGGAACGAACATGAAGTTCAGAACCCTGGCCAGGATGGAACTGAACCCGTAAATAGCGGTTTCGCCGGCCAATTGTTTCAGAGGATTTGCCATATTAACTACAAAAATAGTTATTTTTGCAGAAAAGTTCAACCAGGAATCATGAAGAAGTTACTGTATATAATCCTTGCGCTTGGCGCAATTGCCGCCTGCAAGGGAAAAGGTGCGCAGGCGCCGGCGGAAGAACCCGCTGCGGAGCCTCTGGACACCGTTGCCGCAGCCGCGGTTGCCAAGACCCTTCCGGCAACTCCGGTGTTCGATATCGTCACAAATCTGGGCACTATAAAGGTGCGCCTTTTCAGCGATACGCCGCGCCACAGGGACAATTTCGAAAAACTTGCCCTGGCGGGCTACTACGACAGCCTGCTGTTCCACCGCGTGATAAACGGATTCATGATCCAGGGCGGAGATCCCTTCACCAGGGATACTTCCAAGGTTGCGGAATACGGCCAGGGAGGCCCGGACTACACCATCCCCGCAGAGATGCGTGACTCCACCGGCACTCCCCTCCACCGCCACTCCAAGGGCGCCCTTGCCGCCGCCCGTCGCGGAAACCTGGCCAATCCTTTCAAGGAATCGTCCGGCTCCCAGTTCTACATCGTCCAGAATCCCGACAACTGCGTGCACCTTGACGGCGAGTACACGGTTTTTGGCGAAACCGTGGCCGGATTCAACGTAATTGACAAGATTGCGGGGGTAAAAACGGACCGTTTGGACCGTCCCGTGAACGATGTTAGGATAATTACTATAAAACCCGACAAAGAACTTAACGATTTGCAGTCTGCAGGCACAGAATTTGCAGTTAAATAAACCGAATAGTTTTAATAGGTTAAGTTTTTAGGTTAGATGAAAAGCGCCGCCTGCTGAGAAGCACGCGGCGCTTGCTTTATGGGCAGTTTTCACTATATTTGCGCAACAAAAAACCTAAACAGAACACTATGAAAAAGCTTTTACTTGCGGTTTCCGCACTTCTTCTCACCATCGGCCTTTCCGCCCAGAACAACAAAGCAGACAATATTACAGGCACTTATAACTGCGGCACCGGCAAAGATGCATACAAGGTAAAGATTACCAAACTTTCGGACGGCACCTTCAAAGGCACCGTCTGCTGGACGGCGGACCTTTACGACGAAGCAGGTAAGATTAAGACGGACACCAAGAACCCGGACAAGTCCCTCCGCAACGTCCCCATGGACAAGGTGGTCATCTTCTCCGGCCTTCAGTACGATGCCGACAAACAGCACTGGACCGGCACCAAGATCTACGACCCGGACCGCGGCATCCGCGTCAAAATGACCGCCAAGTTCGAGGGCCCCGGCAAGCTCGTCGTCCGCGGCACCGTCCTTGGCATCGGCGAGTCCGTCACCTGGATTAAGGAGAAATAGTCTTCAACCCTCCTCTCAAGGTAACTTGATTCGAGCCCCAAAAGTCGCTGCCTAAGCGGCTTTTATTTTTTTGTCTCTCACGGCGTATATATTTCCGTCACACCCGGCCACGAGCGGATGTCTCACTGGGCCGATGTCCTCATGGCGGCCAAGTATCTTCACTCGGAGACGGCTCAGGAGGTGGAGGCGAGGATTGGAGCTGGGGCTGATGTTCATTAATGCAAAGATGGTGTAAAAGACAGATGAAAACGGCATGAAGACCGGGCAGAGTGCCCGGGACGTCTATTTCTTCAGGCGCTGAATAAGGCTGTCCAGGGATCCGACTACATGGTCAAAGAGCTTGTACATGAGCTCGGGCTCAACCATTTCCGGGATGTAGGCGATGACGCGCTTCCCGGCGCCGGCCATCCAGCCGGCCTCCGTGTGGGCGCTGCGGCCGCAGGGAAGGACCAGGACGCAGGTATCGGCCTGCTGGAGGGCGTCAAGATCGGCCTTAAACTGCCTTTCTGCCAAAGGGTGCTTCAGCCCCGCCTCATACTCCCTGAAGGTCCAGTTGGGGGCATTGGGATCCACATCGGTCCAGTGGAAGCCGGCACCGCCGTGAGGAGGGTTGCGGAAATCGTACACGGGAAAGCCTTCCTGGCGGAGGCGCTTCACGACATCTTCATAGTAAGGGTTTCTCCAGCTGGAGGCGACGTAGATCATGGTAGTAAGGGTTTTGCCAAAGATAAGTATTTTCAGTATATTTGTCAAAAAGGCTGACTGACATGGCACAACAATCTTATCCTTGCGAGAACTGCAAGTTCCGCTCTCACTATGACAAAGACCCCAAGTCTTTCCTTGGCCGCCTATGGCGCTGGCACATCAATTTCTGCCCGGGCTGGAAGGCATACTTCACCAATCAGGACGAAGCGGTAAAGACTGAGCTTAGGGAAAAGTACAACTTCAAGAAATACCAGTAACACCTTCCATGGTTTGTTTTCTTGTCCGGGCCGCGGCTTTTTATTATATTTGCAAAAGCAAAACCGATACAGCAATGAAACGCAGGATTCCTGCCCTTATACTCATAGCCCTGGTAGCCTTCTCATGCTGCCATAGGGCTCCATATCCCAAGATCAGCGGACACCGCGGGGCAAATTTCATCGCCCCGGAAAACACCCTGGCATCGGCCGACTCCTGTATCCGCCTGGGAATTGACTTCATGGAGTGCGACGTGGTAATGAGCAAGGACAGCGTCTTCTATCTCCTTCACGATTCCCTCCTTAACCGCACCACAAACGGAAGCGGCCCCATCGGCGAGTGGTACTCCCGGGACCTTGACACCCTGGATGCCGGAAGCTGGAAAGGACCTGAGTGGAAAGGACAGAAACTCCCCCGCTTCTCGGAGCTGCTGGAAAGGGTTGCCCCGTCCAATCTGGGCATCACGGTAGATTACCGCAACGGAGACTTCCAGGACCTGGTGAGCCTGGTGCAGTCGTACGGAATGCTGGAAAGGACGTGCTTCAC
>JAEEGL017282099.1_pt1 | contig 11317 bp, 6 predicted proteins | sample 9134231 | NCBI WGS metagenome assembly JAEEGL01 (sample SAMN16246548, study PRJNA631951) | gut metagenome | biome: gut microbiome; feature: rumen; material: fiber-attached | host: Bos | place: Iran: Karaj | collected 2018-10
AAACCGCACGTGAACATCGGAACCATCGGTCACGTTGACCATGGTAAGACCACTCTGACCGCCGCTATCACGCTCGTGCTTTCGAAGCGCGTTGCTGGTAACGAGGGTAAGATCAAGTCTTTCGACCAGATCGACAACGCTCCTGAAGAGAAGGAGCGCGGTATCACTATTAACACCGCTCACGTTGAGTATGAGACCGAGAAGCGTCACTATGCTCACGTTGACTGCCCGGGACACGCCGACTATGTGAAGAACATGGTAACTGGTGCTGCCCAGATGGATGGTGCTATCCTCGTGGTTGCTGCTACTGACGGTCCTATGCCTCAGACCCGTGAGCACGTGCTGCTCGCCCGTCAGGTGAACGTTCCCCGTCTGGTGGTGTTCCTGAACAAGTGCGATATGGTTGACGAAGAGGCGATGCTGGAGCTCGTTGAGATGGAGGTCCAGGAGATTCTTGCTCAGTATGAGTTCGAGGATGATACTCCTATTATCCGTGGTTCTGCTCTTGGTGCTCTCAACGGCGTTCCAGAGTGGGAAGACAAGGTGATGGAACTCATGGACGCTTGCGACACTTGGATTCAGGAGCCTGTTCGTGACGTTGATAAGCCATTCTTGATGCCTGTTGAGGACGTGTTCTCTATCACAGGTCGTGGTACAGTGGCTACAGGTCGTATCGAGACTGGTGTTGTGAAGGTTGGTGACGAAGTTCAGCTTCTCGGTCTTGGTGAAGACGCTAAGTCTGTCGTTACAGGTGTCGAGATGTTCCGCAAGATTCTTCCAGAAGGTATGGCTGGTGACAACGTGGGTCTCCTCCTCCGTGGTATCGATAAGAAGGAAGTGAAGCGCGGTATGGTGATTACTCACCCGGGTGTTATCACTCCTCACAAGGGCTTCAAGGCTTCTATCTACGTGCTGAAGAAGGAAGAAGGTGGTCGTCACACTCCATTCAAGAATCACTATCGTCCACAGTTCTACCTCCGTACAATGGACTGTACTGGTGAAATCTCTCTCCCAGACGGAGTAGAAATGGTGATGCCAGGTGACAACGTTGAGATTAAGGTTGAACTCATCTACCCAGTTGCTATCAACGTCGGTCTTCGCTTCGCTATCCGTGAAGGTGGTCGTACCGTTGGTTCTGGTCAGATTACTGAAGTGTTCGATTAATCTATTGGTTACATACACGAGAAATGGTGTCAGGCAGCAATCTGTTGCTTGACACCAAATCTACGGGAATAGCTCAGTTGGCAGAGCACTGGTCTCCAAAACCAGGTGTCGGGAGTTCGAGCCTCTCTTCCCGTGCAAATCATGTAAGAATATGAATAGTATAATCACATATTGCAAAGAATCTTACGATGAACTTGTCCACAAGGTAACTTGGCCGACAAACAAAGAGTTGACTTCGCAGGCGATACTTGTTTTATCAGCTTCCATCATTATCGCACTGCTGGTCTTTGTCGTAGACACTGCTTTCGAGAAGCTTATGGGGCTTGTTTATTCACTCTTTAATTAAATAATGAGAGGAATATGGCAGAATCAGAAGTAAGAATTGATGAGAAGACAGGTCTGAAGATTTTGGCGAAAAAATCGAAGGAAACACCTGTTTTGAGGTGGTATGTCTTAAAAGCTATTAGTGGTAAAGAAGCTTCAGTCAAGGAATACATTGAACTCGACATGAAGAACCATGGCTATGAAGACAGAGTAGCTCAAGTTCTCATCCCTCAAGAAAATGTAATCAAGGTGGGCGCAAACAACAAGCGTGTGCCTGTGAAGAGAAATCTTCTGCCTGGTTATGTTTTAGTAGAGGCTGCTCTCGATGGCGAAATTACGCACATGCTTCGCAATACTCCGAATGTCCTTGGATTTTTGGGCGGCACAGACAAACCTTCTCCTGTTCGTCAGGCAGAGGTAAACAGAATGCTTGGTCTCGGAACGGAAGAGGATGTAGAAGTTGCGGAACCAGTTGTCAAAGTCGATTTCTTGGTAGGTGAGTCTGTCAAAGTAAATGATGGCCCATTTACAGGTTTCGATGGTATCATCGAAGAAGTCAATGTTGACAAGCAGAAGCTCAAAGTGTCTGTCAAGATATTCGGAAGGGTTACCCCTCTTGAATTGAGCTTTACACAAGTTTCAAAAGAACTCGCTTGATGTTACGCGAGTGTGTTCTTTTTTATCGTTCAATTAATTAATACAGATTAGAAAATGGCTAAAGAAGTTGCTGGATTAATCAAATTGCAGATTAAGGGCGGTGCAGCAAATCCATCTCCTCCAGTAGGTCCTGCATTGGGTTCTAAGGGAATCAACATCATGGATTTCTGTAAAGCGTTCAATGCCAGAACTCAGGATAAGGCAGGCAAGGTTCTTCCTGTCGTTATCACCTACTATGCTGACAAATCTTATGATTTCGTGGTTAAGACTCCACCTGCTGCTATTCAGCTGATGGAGGCTGCTAAGGTGAAAAAAGGTTCTGCTGAACCTAACCGTAAGAAGGTAGCTGAGGTGACATGGGATCAGATTCGTGCCATAGCAGAGGATAAAATGCCTGATTTGAATTGCTTTACAATTGAATCGGCTATGTCCATGATTGCAGGTACAGCAAGGAGTATGGGTATTAAAGTAAAAGGAGAATTCCCTGGTAAATAATTAAAAATTCAATCAAATGAGTAAACTAACAAAAAATCAGAAAGCAGTTGCTGACAAGGTTGAAGCAGGGAAGGAATATGCACTTACTGAGGCTGCACAGTTGGTGAAGGATATTACTTTCACTAAGTTCGATGCCTCGCTTGACATTGACATCCGTCTTGGTGTTGACCCTCGTAAGGCTAACCAAATGGTGCGTGGTGTTGTGTCGCTCCCTAATGGAACAGGTAAGGAGGTGCGTGTGCTTGCACTTGTCACTTCTGACCAAGTTGCTGCTGCTACCGAAGCTGGTGCCGACTATGTAGGTCTTGAAGAGTATATCGACAAGATCAAGGGTGGCTGGACAGACGTGGATGTTATCATCACTATGCCTTCATGCATGGGCAAGATTGGTGCTCTGGGTCGTGTCCTTGGTCCTCGTGGACTTATGCCTAACCCAAAGAGCGGTACTGTGACAATGGATGTTGCTAAGGCTATCCGTGAAGTGAAGCAGGGTAAGATTGATTTTAAGGTGGATAAGACTGGTATTGTGCATGCTTCTATCGGTAAGGTTTCATTCTCTGCCGAGAAGATTGCTCAGAATGCTCAGGAATTCATCAACACAATTATCAAGCTCAAGCCTGCTACAGCTAAAGGTACTTACATCAAGAGCATTTATCTTTCAAGTACTATGAGTAAGGGTGTCAAGGTTGACCCTAAGTCTGTTGAATAATTTAAAGATCAGAAATCATGAAGAAAGAAGATAAAGCTTTACTTATCGATAGTTTTGTTGAGAAACTCAACAACTATCCTCATTTCTATGTAGTAGATGTAACAGCTCTTGACTCGCAGACTACAAGCGACCTTCGTCGTGAATGTTTTAAGAAAAACATTAAACTTCAGGTTGTAAAGAACACGCTCTTTATCAAGGCTCTTGAGAGGGTTGGTAATGAGGATTTCGAGGCTCTCAAACCCATTCTGAAGAATACAACGGGTATCATGTTCTGTGAAGTAGCAAATGAGCCTGCAAAACTTATTAAGGCTTTTGCTAAGACACATGGTGATATGCCCGCTCTGAAGGGTGCGTATGCTGAAGAAAGTGTTTACATCGGCGCTGACCAGCTTGACACTCTTGCTGCTATCAAGAGCAAGAACGAACTCATTGCAGACGTTGTCGCTATGCTCGAAGGACCAGTTAACAGTGTTCTTTCTGCTATCGACTGTGGTGCTACTATCCATGGTTTGCTTGATGCAATTGAGAAAAAGGGTGAATAATTATCATCCTTATTCTGGTGAGAAAGATTGATTCTCTTCCAGAATAGAATAAAACAAAAGAATAATAATAACACATAAAAACATTTAAGAAAATGGCAGATGTTAAAGCTATTGCTGAAGAGTTGGTTAACTTGACAGTGAAAGAAGTAAGTGAACTTAAGACTATCCTCAAGGATGAGTACGGAATTGAACCTGCTGCTGCAGCTGTTGCTGTTGCTGCTGGTCCTGCAGCTGGCGGTGAGGCTGCTGCTGAAGAGAAGACTTCATTTGATGTCGTTCTCAAGGGCGTAGGTGCAGCTAAGCTTCAGGTTGTAAAGGCCGCTAAGGAAGCTCTTGGTCTTGGTCTTAAGGAGGCAAAGGATCTTGTTGATGGTGCTCCTTGCAATGTGAAGGAAGGCGTTGACAAGGCTACAGCTGAGGCCGTTAAGGCAGCCCTCGAGGCAGCTGGTGCTGAAGTTGAGATTAAGTAATTAAATTGCCTTATATAAAAAAGGGTTAAGAGTCCTCAGGTTGAGGATTCTTAACCTTTTTGTGTCCTTTAGGGCAGTATTGTGATGCCTAATGATTCGGATGTATAGTCTTTGGAATGTATTTTGAATTTATATCTGAACATAAGGATAATCCAACTTTTAATTTTAATATATAATATAAGATGTCTCAAATCATCAACAATCGAGTTAACTTTGCCACAGTAAAGAACCCGATGCCATACCCAGACTTCTTGGACGTTCAGCTCAAGTCGTTTAGGGATTTCCTTCAGTTGGATACTCCTCCAGAGAAACGCAAGAAGGACGGTCTTTACAAAGTGTTTGCAGAGAATTTCCCTATCGCTGATACTCGTAATAACTTCGTTCTTGAATTTCTGGACTACTATATCGATGCTCCGCGATATTCAATTGAGGAATGTTTGGAGCGTGGCTTGACCTATAGTGTTCCTTTGAAGGCCAAGATGAAACTCTATTGCTCCGATCCTGACCATGAGGATTTCGACACCGTCATACAGGATGTGTTTTTGGGGTCTATTCCATACATGACAGACAACGGAACCTTCGTTATCAATGGTGCCGAGCGTGTCGTTGTGTCACAGTTGCATCGTTCTCCTGGCGTATTCTTTGGCTCCAGTGTACATGCTAATGGCACACCTCTTTTCTCTGCCCGTATTATTCCGTTCAAGGGTTCATGGATTGAGTTTGCAACAGACATTAATAATGTCATGTATGCATATATTGACCGCAAAAAGAAGTTGCCTGTTACAACACTTCTCCGTGCCATTGGTTTTGAGAATGACAAAGACATTCTTGATATCTTCAACCTTTCCGATGAAATCAAGGTTACTCCTGCAAATCTAAAGAAAGCTGTAGGTCGTAAGTTGGCAGCTCGTATTCTTCAGTCGTGGAATGAAGACTTTGTTGATGAAGATACAGGTGAAGTTGTTTCTATCGAACGTAATGACGTGTTGGTGGATCGTGATAAGGAAATCACGGAAGATGTTATCGATAGAATCCTTGAGTCTGGTGTTGACACGATTCTTTTGCAGCGCGAAGATGCAAACACAGCAGATTTCTCTATCATCTTCAATACATTACAGAGAGATCCAAGTAACTCGGAAAAGGAGGCCATCACATACGTTTATCGTCAGCTTCGCAATGCAGATCCAGCAGATGATGCTTCTGCTCGTGAGGTTATTAACGGTCTATTCTTCTCCGATAAGCGGTATGACCTTGGTGATGTGGGTCGTTATCGTATCAACAGAAAGTTGAACCTTTCTATTGATCCGGAAATTCGTGTCTTGACGAAAGAAGACATTATTGAAATTATCAAATATCTCGTTGAACTCGCCAATTCGAAAGCTGTGGTTGACGATATTGACCACCTTTCTAATCGTCGTGTTCGTACCGTTGGAGAACAGCTTTCCAACCAGTTCGCCAGTGGTCTCGCTCGTATGAGCCGTACCATTCGTGAACGTATGAATGTACGTGACAATGAGGTGTTCTCTCCAACAGATTTGATTAATGCTAAAACAATTTCCAGCGTTATCAATTCGTTCTTTGGTACGAATCCTCTGTCACAGTTTATGGATCAGACCAACCCTCTTGCAGAGGTGACTCATAAGCGTCGTCTTTCGGCTCTTGGCCCTGGTGGTCTTTCTCGTGAACGTGCAGGTTTCGAGGTTCGAGACGTACACTACACGCACTATGGCCGTCTTTGTCCTATTGAGTCTCCTGAAGGTCCAAACATTGGTTTGATTTCTTCACTTTGTGTATATGCAAAGATTAACAACCTCGGATTTATTGAGACTCCTTATCGCAAGGTCATCGATGGTGTTGCCGATATCAATAATGAACACATAGTTTACCTCTCTGCAGAAGAAGAAGAGGGTAAGATTATCGGTCAGGGTAATGCTCCTTTGAAAGATGACGGACATTTTATTCGCAAAGTCGTGAAGTGTCGTCAGGATGCAGATTATCCTGTTGTTCCTCCCAAGGATGTTGACTACATGGACGTTGCTCCACAGCAGATTGCGTCTATTGCAGCTGCATTGATTCCTTTCCTTGAGCATGATGATGCCCACCGTGCACTCATGGGTTCGAACATGATGCGCCAGGCTGTTCCTCTCATTCGTACCGAAGCACCGATTGTCGGCACTGGTATCGAGAAACAAGTGTGTGAAGATTCTCGCACAATGATTGTTGCAGAAGGCGATGGCGTGGTAGAATATGTGGATGCAACAACTATTCGTATTCTCTACAACCGTACTGAGGATGAAGAGTTTGTTAGCTTTGAACCAGCTCTCAAGGAATACAAGATACCTAAATTCCGTCGTACCAACCAGAACATGACCATCGACCTTCGTCCAATTTGCGACCGTGGTCAGCATGTAAAGAAGGGCGATATCCTTACCGAGGGTTATGCTACCGAAGCAGGCGAACTTGCACTGGGGCGAAATCTTTTGGTGGCTTACATGCCTTGGAAGGGTTACAACTACGAGGATGCCATTGTGCTGAACGAGCGTGTCGTTCGCGAAGACCTTCTCACTTCGGTTCACGTTGACGAGTATTCTCTTGAAGTGCGTGAGACCAAGCGTGGTGTGGAGGAACTGACCGCTGATATTCCAAACGTAAGTGAGGATGCGACTAAAGACCTCGACGAGAATGGTATCGTTCGTGTAGGTGCTCGCATTGAACCAGGGGACATTCTTATCGGTAAGATTACGCCAAAGGGTGAGTCTGATCCGACACCTGAAGAAAAACTTCTCCGTGCCATCTTTGGTGACAAGGCTGGTGATGTGAAGGATGCATCCCTCAAGGCTACTCCATCGCTCGCTGGTGTCGTTATTGACAAGAAACTCTTCTCGAAAGCCATCAAGACTCGTGCTTCGAAGGCTGAGGACAAGAAGATTTTGCCAAAGTATGATCAAGAGTATCAGGACAAGATGGATGGCCTCAAGGAAATCCTCATTGACAAGATTCTTGAACTCACCAATGGCAAGAAGTCAAAGGGCGTGAAAGACTATATGGGTGCTGACATTATCCCTGTTGGTGCTAAGTTCATTGCTGGTGCGCTCCACAACATCGATTACACAGCTGTGCAGTTGACAGGTTGGACAGCCGATGAACATACGAATGACCTTATCCGCCAGCTCGTTATCAACTACTTGAAACAGTACAAGATTCTTGCTGCCGAGTTGCATCGTAAGAAGTTTGCCCTTACCATTGGCGATGAACTTCCATCCGGCATTATCCAAATGGCTAAGGTTTACATAGCCAAGAAGCGTAAGATTGGTGTCGGTGATAAGATGGCTGGTCGTCACGGAAACAAAGGTATTGTTTCGAAGGTCGTTCGTCAGGAAGATATGCCGTTCCTCGAAGATGGTACTCCTGTTGACATCGTGCTCAACCCGCTGGGTGTGCCTTCACGAATGAACATCGGACAGATTTTCGAGACTGTGCTTGGTGCTGCGGGCAAAAAACTTGGTGTTAAATTTGCCACTCCAATCTTCGATGGCGCTCATCTTGAAGACCTCTGTGAATGGACCGATAAGGCAGGACTTCCACGCTATGGACGTACTTACCTCTACAATGGTGAGACAGGACTCCGTTTCGACCAACCTGCGACAGTCGGTGTGACCTACATGCTCAAACTCGGCCACATGGTTGAAGATAAGATGCATGCACGTTCCATCGGTCCTTACTCTCTCATCACTCAGCAGCCCCTTGGTGGTAAAGCCCAGTTTGGTGGTCAGCGTTTCGGAGAGATGGAGGTTTGGGCACTCGAAGCATTCGGTGCATCACACGTGCTCCAAGAAATCCTTACCATTAAGTCTGACGATGTCAATGGCCGTAGCAAGGCGTATGAAGCCATAGTCAAGGGCGATCCTATGCCAACCCCTGGCATTCCAGAGTCTCTTAATGTGCTTCTCCACGAACTTCGTGGTCTTGGTCTTAGCATCTCATTGGATTAAAAAATAAGATCGGTTATACGGTCGTTCGGTGATGTGGTCGTTCGGTTCTTATACCGTAAAACCTCAAAGCCGTAAAACCTCAAACCGTAAAAACAGATATAAAATGGCTTTTAAGAAAGAAACTAAAGTAAAGAATAATTTCACCAAAATCACTATCAGCCTTGCTTCTCCAGAGGAAATCCTTGAGAACAGCTGTGGTGAGGTGCTGAAGCCAGAAACCATCAACTACCGCACTTACAAGCCAGAGCGTGATGGTCTCTTCTGCGAACGTATCTTTGGTCCTACCAAGGACTATGAGTGCCATTGCGGCAAGTACAAGCGCATTCGCTATAAGGGTATTGTCTGCGACCGATGTGGTGTTGAAGTGACAGAGAAGAAAGTGCGTCGTGAGCGTACTGGACACATTGCTCTTGTGGTGCCTGTTGCCCATATTTGGTATTTCCGCTCCTTGCCTAACAAGATTGGCTATTTGCTGGGTCTTCCGACCAAGAAATTGGACGCTGTCATCTACTATGAGCGTTACATCATCATTCAGGCTGGTGCCGCTGAGGATGCTGAAAAGAACATCCTGAATGGTGAACTTCTTTCCGAAGAAGATTACTATGAGGTGATTGACAATCTTGATCCTAACAACGACCAGCTTCCGGATGAAGACCCCGACAAGTTCATTGCCATGATGGGTGCCGAGGCCATCGAGTATATGCTCAAGCGTCTTGACCTTGACCATCTTGCTAACGAACTTCGTGCAGCAGCCGACAAGGATGGTTCAGTTCAGCGTAAGACTGAAGCGCTCAAGCGTCTGCAGGTGGTGGAATCCTTCCGTGCCAGCAAGGGCAAGAGCCGTCCTGAATGGATGATTATGCACAACATTCCTGTGACACCTCCAGACCTTCGTCCGCTCGTGCCACTGGATGGTGGACGTTTCGCTACGTCCGACCTCAATGATCTCTATCGTCGTGTCATCATCCGTAACAATCGTCTGAAGAGGCTGATTGAGATTAAGGCTCCCGATGTCATCCTCCGTAACGAGAAACGTATGCTTCAGGAGGCTGTGGATTCTCTCTTCGACAACTCTCGTAAGAGTAGTGCTGTGAAGAGTGAGAGCAACCGTCCTTTGAAGTCTCTCTCTGATGCTCTCAAGGGTAAGCAGGGACGTTTCCGTCAGAACCTTCTCGGTAAGCGTGTTGACTACTCTGCACGTTCCGTTATCGTCGTAGGTCCTGAGTTGAACATGGGTGAGTGTGGTTTGCCCAAATTGATGGCAGCCGAATTGTACAAGCCATTCGTGATTCGCAAGCTCATCGAGCGTGGTATCGTGAAGACTGTCAAGTCTGCCAAGAAGATTGTTGACCGTCGTGACCCTGTCGTTTGGGACATTCTCGAATACGTGATGAAGGGTCATCCCGTGCTCCTCAACCGTGCACCTACACTCCACCGTCTGGGTATTCAGGCATTCCAGCCACGCATGATTGAGGGTAAAGCCATTCAGCTCCACCCACTCGCATGTACAGCGTTCAATGCTGACTTCGACGGTGACCAGATGGCTGTTCACCTCCCTCTTTCTAACGAGGCAATTTTGGAGGCTCAGCTTCTTATGCTTCAGTCACACAACATCCTCTCACCAGCCAGTGGTGAGCCTATCACCGTGCCTTCTCAGGATATGGTGCTTGGTCTCTACTATATATCAAAGATGCGTCCAGGCGCATTGGGCGAAGGCCTTACATTCTATGGCCCAGAAGAAGCAATCATCGCTTACAATGAAGGTCGAGTAGATGTTCATGCTCCTATCAAGTGCTTGGTGAAGGACATTGACGAAGAAGGCAATCCAATCAAACATATTGTAGAAACCACCGTAGGTCGCATCATTATCAACGATGTGATTCCAGAGGAGATTGGCTTCATCAATGAGGTTATCGGAAAGAAAGCACTGAAGAAAGTCATCACTCGTGTCATCAAGGGCGTGGGTATGGCTCGTGCCTGCGAATTCCTCGATGGTATCAAGAACCTCGGCTATCGTAAGGCCTACGAAGGTGGTCTTTCCTTCGTGCTCGATGACATCATCATCCCAGCCGAGAAAGAGGAGATTGTGCAGAATGGTCACGACACTGTCGATCAGATTACCATGAACTATCAGATGGGTCTTATCACCGACAAAGACCGTTACCAGCAGGTGGTGGAGACTTGGACGAAGGCCAACGAGTCGCTCAAAAAGACTTTGATGGCTCAGATGACCGCTGCCGACCAAGGCTTCAACGCTGTCTTCATGATGCTTGATTCGGGTGCCCGTGGTTCTGCCGACCAGATTGCTCAGTTGGCAGGTATGCGTGGTCTGATGGCTAAGCCCCAGAAGGCAGGTGCTTCCGACAACAACATCATCGAGAACCCCATCCTTTCTAACTTTAAGGAAGGTATGTCCGTGCTCGAATATTTCATCTCCACTCACGGTGCTCGTAAGGGTCTGGCCGACACCGCCTTGAAGACGGCTGACGCTGGTTACCTTACCCGTCGTCTCGTGGACGTTTCCCACGACGTGATTGTCAACGAGGAAGACTGTGGAACGCTTCGTGGTCTCATTTGTACTGCCCTGAAGGATGGTGACCGTGTGGTTGCATCGCTGGCAGAGCGCATCCTTGGCCGTGTGTCCGTTCACGACATCGTGAATCCACAAACCAACGAACTTATCGTGGCCAGTGGCGAAGAAATCACCGACCGTTTGGCTGCTGAGATTGAGGCAAGCGGTATCGAGAGTGTGGAAATCCGCTCCGTCCTCACTTGCGAGAGCAAGAAGGGTGTCTGCATGAAGTGCTATGGCCGCAACCTTGCCACCCAGCGCATGGTGCAGAAGGGCGAGGCTGTTGGTGTCATTGCCGCACAAGCCATCGGTGAACCTGGTACACAGTTGACGCTTCGTACATTCCACGCTGGTGGTGTGGCAGGTAATGCTGCTGCCAATGCTCAAATCAA
>JAEEGL010247993.1_pt1 | contig 11316 bp, 12 predicted proteins | sample 9134231 | NCBI WGS metagenome assembly JAEEGL01 (sample SAMN16246548, study PRJNA631951) | gut metagenome | biome: gut microbiome; feature: rumen; material: fiber-attached | host: Bos | place: Iran: Karaj | collected 2018-10
CTGCGTCGTCATAGGAAAACACAAGGAGTGATACGTGCGTATGAACTACACGTACGATGCGGAAGCATTCCGCCGCATATTTGAATCCAATTTCACCTGGATCGGCGGATTCATGAGAAACGTTGCCCGTTTCGGGCATCGGCCGGCCCTTATCGAACCGGTCAGCGACACCCGCTGGACCTACAGTGAACTGAACGCGGAGGTCAACCGGCTCGCAAACGCACTGATCGCTCACGGCGTATCCCGCGGTGACTGTGTGCTTTACCAGCTTTACAATGTCCCTCAGTTCGTCTTCTTCTACATCGCGCCTCAGAAGCTCTGCGCAGTCAACAGTCCGATCAACTGCAATCTTTCCCCGGGAGAGACCGCCCGTCTGCTCGACAGGGACCGCCCGTCGGTCTATGTCTACGACTATGATGTGAGAAAAATGGCCTGTGAGGCACTGTCTATCGCGTCCCACCGCCCTTCCTGTGTGATCGCAGTCAACAGCGGACCGGTTGCAGAAGATCTTCCCGCAGGACACATCCTGTATGAGGATTTTGTGAGAGAACACCCTGCGTCCGAGCCTGAGGTGCCCGTGCCTCCCGGCATGTATGACGAGTCCACAAGATTCTGCACTTCCGGAACGACGGGTACTCCGAAAGGCGTTCCCGTCACGCAGGCAAACGAGGTCCTGTCCGCTCACGACTGCATCATGCATTTTCCTCTTTCGCCCTATGACGTCACCATGAACCTGACTCCGTGGTTTCACAGGGGCGGGCTCCATTCCGGAGGGCCGACCCCCACGCTGTACTGCGGAGGATGCGTGGTAATCATGCGTATGTTCAGCGCCGGACACTGTTTCTCCTATGTGGAAAAATACGGCATCACGTTCCTCATCGGCGTCCCTTCAGCGCTCTCGAAACTGGCGGACCGTCAGGAGAAGCACCCTGCCGATCTGTCCGGTCTCCGCGGCATCGTCACCATGGGAAGCCCCTTGGAGAAAGAAGCGTGTATCCGCTATCAGAAGGTCCTGACCCCGCACATTTTCAACGGATACGGGACGACGGAGACTTTCTGGAACAGTTTTCTCCGCCCTGCGGATCTTCCGCGTTTTGCCGGCTCCGCCGGCAGATCGTGCACGGACGACGAGATCCGTATCGTCAGGGTATATGACGACAGGAAGGCGGAACCGGAGGATGTCGTTCCGCGGGATAACGTCACCGAAGGAGAGATCATCATTTCCGCCTGGGCCAAGTCCGCCATGAGCTATTACGGGAACCGGGAGCAGACGGAGGAAAAATACTATAAGGGATGGTTCTATACCAAGGATATCGGGGTATGGGACGACGAGTCGTATATCACCGTGCGCGGTAGAAAAGACGACATGATCATCTGCATGGGCGAAAACATCTATCCCGCCCAGCTTGAGGAAGTCATCACCGGATGCCCCGGCGTGGCGGACTGCATGGTGATCGGCGTACCGGATGCCTCCCGCGGGGAAGCCGTCGCAGCGTATATCATCCCGTCGGATCCCAAACTCACCGTAAAGGACGTGCACCGCTTCTGTATGGAATCGCCGGATCTGTCCCAGTACAAATGCCCCCGATATTATCGGCTGACGGATGCGCTTCCCTACAACGCGACAGGAAAGAAGCAGCATGTAATCCTGAAGCAGCAGGCCCTGGCCGATCTGGCAGACGGGGCACTGATCAGGCCATAAAAAATGAAGGAACTCCCACTGGAGTTCCTTCGTTTTTTCTTTTCTGTTATCCGTCCTGTTCCGGGGCGTTCCTGATCACTACGTTCATGTAGTTGTATGGTATTTCGATCCCGGCATCTCTGAGCGCATGGTTGACGCGCACGTTGACGTCGCTCCGCACGATTTCTCCCCGCGTTCCCGCCTGATAATACGCGGTAGTCACCATGGACAGACTGCTCGATTCGTAGGACATGAAGTAGACCGGACCGTAGTCCTGCTTTCCATCCGGTCCCTCATAGCCGGGCACGGTATAAGGGCTTTCCTCCACCGCTTTCCGGATGACCGTCATTGCACTGTCTATATCGCTTCCGTAGGCCACGGGAAAAGTGAAGCGCATCGAGCGCAGGGTGTGGTGCTGCGACATGTTCGTGATGGACATGCCGTTCAGCTTGCTGTTGGGAATGATGATGTCTGTCTTGTCGATCCCCCGGATCACCACGTGGCGGACCGTGATATCCTTCACGATGCCGGAGATGTCGCCGTCAAGTTCCAGCCGGTCTCCGATGTCAAAAGGTTTGCTGGCGCTCAGCATGAATCCGCAGATCAGGTCGGAAATGACAGGCTGCGCGGCAAAGCCTATGATGGCGCCGATAATGGCGGTCCCCTGGAAAGCGATCTTTCCGAAGGACCCCGTGATCTCGGAACTTGTGATGACCCAGAAAATGGCGATCAGAACAATGGCCACGCGGAAAGTGTTCTCCCAGAAACGCAGCTGGATCTTGTTTCCCACTTTCAGATGCCTGGAGAAGATCTTCTTTTCCAGTTTCAGAATGATGACGACGGCAATGAAAGCCACCAGAGCCGCGATCAGGAGTTCGATCAGGTCCCCGAGCAGTCCCGCCTGTCTGAACCAGTTCCGCGTCGTGTCTATTCCCTGTTCGAGATAATTCAACGCCGTCCTCCTTCCGTCTCGGTTCCTCTGCCGGACAGATACTGTCCATTGATACTGAAGTAGTCTCTGACGGTGTCCGCGTCGGCGTGGATACGCCGTTTCAGTTCCTCGATTCCGGAAAACCTCATCTCCGGACGGAGAAATCTGAACAGTTCGAGCCTGACGGTCCTTCCGTACAGATCTCCCGAATAGTCCAGAATATATGTCTCCGCATTGACCGTCGTCGTATCCTCAACCGTCGGACGCACGCCCACGTTCGTTACGCCGGGCAGTCTCCTTCCGTCGGGAAGAGTAACGACACTGGCGTATACTCCGTGCTTCGGCACGATGAGATCCCGGTCGAACCGCAGATTGATCGTCGGCGCGTCGATCGTCCTCCCCAGTTTTTTGCCAGTTCTCACGATACCGGTCATCATATGGGGATGTCCGTAATAACGCAGAGCCTCCTCCGTCCTGCCTTCCGTGATCAGCTCTCTGATCAGGGAGGAGCTCACCCGGACGCCGTCGACAGTGACCGGATCGATCACATCGCATCCTATGCTGAGCCCGGCGCATCTCCGGGCCAGCCGTTCCGCCGTGCCCAGTCCCCGGTATCCGCAGGAGTAGTCGTACCCGCACACGATATGCGCCGCATGATACTCCTCGATCAGTGAATCGAGAAACCGTTCCCACGGCATCCGCATCATTTCGTCATTGAAACGGAGCACGATGCTCTCCTCGATGCCGAACAGTTCACGGATGAGCGCCGTCCGGTCGGCCGGAACGGTCAGGAGCGGGACCCTGCGCCCGCTGACACGGGTCAGCGGATGTTCGTCAAAGGACAGGGCGGCGGGAACCAGTCCCTTTGCTTTTCCCTCCTCCGCCGTACGGGCCAGCAGTCCCGCGTGTCCCAGATGTACGCCGTCAAAAAAGCCAAGCGCTATGATGTGATCTCCGTTCAAGACCCTTCACCCGTTTCAAAAAAACTCTTCACCGTACTCATTACTCCCGAAGAGCAGCTGCCGAAAAGAAGGAAGCTGCCTTTTTCGTCGTATACCCGGTAAAACCCATCCTCAAGTCCCTCGCAGGAGAAAGGATTGCCGTTCAGGCACCGCTTCCTGTCGCTGCCCGTGACCGTTACCGCCGGGCAGTCGAACAGGCTGTCCACCGGGCGCAGGAGTTCCCGCGCTCTTCCCTCCTCCGCGGCTGACAGGATCTGCTCCATCGTCACGCAGTCGTCGAGCGTGAATCGTCCGGCGGCCGTCCGCCGAAGCCCGGCCAGGCAGCCTCCGCACCCCAGTCTCCGGCCGATGTCGTGGCACAGCGTGCGGATATAGGTCCCCTTGGAACAGCATACACGAAGCATGATGTCGCTGCCGTCCCAATCCTCGGCCGTCAGGCTGTATATGGTGATCTTCCGGGGCTTCCGCTCCACTTCCATGCCTTTTCTGGCCAGTTCATACAGTTTTTTTCCCTGTACCTTGACCGCAGAATACATGGGCGGGATCTGAATGAGCTCCCCGGTAAACTCCGGCAGGATGTCAAGCACTTCCTGTCTCTCCGGCAGGCTTTCGCAGCGGGAGAGGACCGTTCCTGTGATGTCCTGCGTATCCGTAACGATGCCGGGGCGGAAAGCCGCGATGTATTCCTTTCTGTCGTTTTCGCAGAAAGGCACGGCTCTGGTCGCCCGTCCGACGAACACCGGAAGCACGCCCGTAGCCATGGGATCCAGGGTGCCGCTGTGACCGACACGGCGTTCCCCGAAAACGCGCCTGAGTTTTCCCACCACGTCGTGGGAAGTCCATCCGGCCGGCTTGTCCACGATCAGAAGGCCGTTCACTCTGCGTCAGCGCCTTTCATCATCCGTTCCAGTTCCCTGAGCAGGACCTGTTTCATCTCTTCGACCGTCATCCCCTTGGGGGATGCTCCGGCTGCCATTGCGTGGCCGCCTCCTCCCAGTATGCTGCACAGCTCGCTGGCATTCACGGCCTGCGTCGTCCGCACGGAAACCTTGCAGTCCTCAGGAGACGTCATTTCCCTCAGTGTGATCCCGCAGACGACACCTTCGATGCCTCCGGGGATCGCCGCAACGTCGTCCATGTCGTTTTCCGTGCAGCCGCTTCTCTCCATCATGCGGCGTGTCACGGTGATGACCGCCACTTTACCGTCAAAATAGAATTCCGCTCCGGAGTAGATCATGCCCTCGAGAGCGATCCTCCGCCGGGATCTCGTGCGGAACAGGATACGGTTCCATTCGGCGATATCCGCGCCGGCCTGCGCCATTTTCGCAGCTGTGGAGAAGGCGTTCTCCGTCGCGTTGGCGTAGGCAAAGCAGCCGGTATCCGTGGATACGGCGATATAGATTGCTTCGGCTACGGGGACGTCCGGCTCGATCCCTGCCGCCCGTGCGATCTCATATATGATCTCCCCGCAGGATGCTCTCTCTCCGCTCAGGCAGAGGTTCTCTGCGTACCCGGTATTGCTGGGATGATGGTCGATGCTCAGCGCGACATGCCCGGCATAGCAGACGGCGTTCGCGGGAAACAGCCCCTCGGACGCCAGATCGACGGACACCACCGTCTCCGGCTCCCATCCTTCGGGCGCCCACAGAGCGCTGACCACGGGAACGAACTTCTCCGTTGTCTCCGGATTATATAGAATATAAGCCGTCTTTCCCATAGAGCGAAGAATGCGGACCAGAGCCGCAGCGGACCCGTGGGCATCGCCATCGGGTCTCACGTGGGTAAGGACCAGATATCCGTCGTTTTCTCTGAGAAAGGCGGCCGTCTTTTCAACTGTCAGACGCTTCATCCCCGTCCTCCTTCACTTCCAGATCCGCCAGCATTTTGCTGATATGGGCGCCGTGGGCGATGGAGTCGTCCAGGATGAATACGAATTCCGGCGTATACCGCAGGGACAGGGCGTTTCCCACTTCTCTGCGCAGCCAGCCGGACGCGGAACGGATCCCTTTCTTGAATTCCTTCTCGTCTTTCAGTCCGTATACGCTCAGACATACCTTGCACCAGCGCAGATCTCCGCTGGTATCCACCGACACCACGCTGATCATGCCCTGCTGCACCCGGGGGTCCTTGACCGACCGCAGGCGGTCGGCCAGGACTCTCTGAATGTCTTCGTTGATCCTTTGAATCTTATTCGATGCCATATTGATGTCCGCAATCTCAGTCCTTGATCTGTTCCATGACGAAGGCCTCGATTACGTCCCCTTCCTTGATGTCGTTGAATTTTTCGATGGAGAGGCCGCACTCGTATCCGCTGGCAACTTCCTTCACGTCGTCCTTGAAACGGCGCAGGGAGGCAAGCTCGCCCTCGTGCACCACGATGCCGTCGCGCACGACGCGGACCTGGCAGTTGCGGACGATTTTGCCGTCCTGCACGTAGCAGCCGCAGATCGTGCCCACATGGGAGACCTTGTAGGTCTGCCGCACTTCGGCATGGCCGATCACCGATTCCTTGAACTTCGGCGCGAGCATTCCCTTCATGGCCGCTTCGATCTCATTGATGCAGTCGTAGATCACGCGGTACATGCGGATATCCACGTCATTTCTGGACGCGTTGTCCCTGGCCGCGGCATCCGGCCGCACGTTGAATCCGACGATGATGGCGCCGCTGGTCGCCGCCAGCATGACATCGGACTCGTTGATGGCGCCGACGGCGGAATGGATGACCCTGACACGTACTTCCTCGTTGCTCAGCTTCTCGAGAGAGGAACGCACCGCTTCGGCAGAGCCCTGAACGTCCGCTTTCACGATGATGTTCAGATTCTTCAATTCGCCTTCCTTGATCCGGGAGAACAGATCCTCCAGGGATACTTTCTTCTGGGAGGACGAGGCGTTCTTCTTCTCCGCCTTTCTCTGTTCCACCAGTTCCCTGGCCATGCGCTCATCGGCCACGGCGTTGAACACGTCGCCTGCATCCGGGACCTCCGACATGCCGGTGATCTCCACCGGGACGGAGGGCCCTGCCTCCGTGACGCGCTCGCCCTTGTCGTTCGTCATCACCCTGACGCGGCCCACAGCCGTGCCCGCGATGATCACGTCGCCCTGGCGCAGCGTTCCGTTCTGTACGAGAACGGTCATGATGGGTCCGCGGCCCTTGTCCAGACGGGCTTCGATCACCGTTCCCTTCGCGGAACGGTTCGGATTCGCCTTCAGCTCCTGCATCTCTGCAGTGAGGGCCACCATCTCCAGCAGATTGTCCACGCCTTGGCCCGTTTTCGCGGAGATGGGACAGACGATCGTCTCGCCGCCCCATTCTTCGGGGACCATTTCGTACTCGGTCAGCTGCTGCTTGATCTTTTCGGGATTCGCGCCGGGAACATCCATCTTGTTGATGGCCACGATCATCGGGATCCCGGCCGCCTTCGCGTGATTGATGGACTCCACCGTCTGCGGCATGATGCCGTCGTCAGCCGCCACGATCAGGATGGCGATATCCGTGACCATGGCGCCTCTGGCACGCATGGCGGTAAAGGCCTCATGGCCCGGGGTATCCAGGAAAGTGATGGGGCTGTCGTTGATCTGCACGCGGTATGCGCCGATATGCTGCGTGATGCCGCCGGCCTCGCCGGCCGCCACGTTCGCCTGACGGATGCGGTCGAGCAGGGACGTCTTGCCGTGGTCGACATGTCCCATGACCACGACAACGGGCGCGCGCGGAACGAGATCCTCCGGAGCGTCCTCATGGTCGTCGATCAGTCTCTCCTCAATGGTGACGATCACTTCCCGCTCCACCTTGCAGCCCAGTTCCATGGCCACAAGCGCCGCAGTATCATAGTCGATCACGTCGCTGAGCGACGCCATGACGCCGAGCTTGATCAGCTGCTTGACGACCTCGACGCCCGTCTTCTTCATGCGGGAAGCCAGTTCGCTCACGGCGATCTCGTCGGGGATGAGCACCTTGACGGGGGCTTTCTTGGCGATCTCCAGCTGCAGCTTCTGCATGCGGTCCCGCTCTTCCTGCCGGCGCTTCGCTCCGCTGCTCTGGTTCTGGTTGCGGTTCTGGTTCTTCTTGCCGATCTTCTGTTTGCCCCGGTTCATGTTCTCCGTGCGCTCGGGGACGAAATTATCCAGTCTCTCGTCGTATTTGGACAGATTGATCGTGGCGCCGGAGGTATCGATGACCCTCTTTTCCGGCACTTTTCTGGGCTGGAAGGGCTTTTCTTCCTTCTTCTTCGGCGGCTGCTGCGGCTGCTGCTGAGCAGGACGGTCCTTGGGCGCGGCGGCGGTCTTGTCCTCCTTCGCGCGCTCTCCCTGGGCGTCCTTCTTCGGTTCTTCCGCAGTTTTCGCGGCGGGAGCCTCCTTCGCGGCCTTCTCTTCCACGGGAACGACGAACACCTCTTCCAGGCTGTCGATCTGATTGTTTGCCGTCATGTATTCAAAGATGACGTCGAGCTGTTCTTCCTCCAGCGCCTGCATATGGTTCTTCGGCGCCTCGAAATACTTGGCCACAATCTCGGAAATGGTCTTCGTCGGCACTCCGAAATCCTTCGCCACCTCATGGATCCTGTATTTGAACATAATGCTCATATCTTCTTACCTTCCTTTCCCGTTGGTGCGTTTCCCCTGTCCGTCAGATGTCTTCCGAACGCGTCTGCGCTCGTCGGCGCGCTTTTTTTTCAGCGCCATCCGTTCCGCAGCGGAAGCGTACCGCTCATCCGTCTTCGCCAGTTCCGCCGCGAACGCCGCGGCCAGGCCAGTGTCCGTGAAAGCCAGCAGTCCGGGAGATCCCCGTCCGACCGCCTCGCTCAGTTCCATCTTTCCGTACGGGAGGACGATATGGGGCACGGACGCATCCTGCGCCAGCAGCCCGGCTCTTTTCAGGGAACCCTCCGAAGCGTCGCGCGCAGACAGGACGCAACGCACCCTGACCCTCTCGACGGCAGCGCTGACGCACTCCTCTCCGATCTCCAGAGCGCCCGCCTTTCTGGCAAGTCCAAGCAGATGCAGACATTTATCCATAGGCTCACTCCATTCTGCCCTGAAGATCCAGATACAGTTCCTCCGGGATCTCGGCGCTCAGCGCCCTCTCCAGAGCCTTGGATTTCGTCGCCTTTTTCAGGCATTCGGGACTCGGACACACATAGGCGCCCCGTCCGGGCTTCTTCCCTTTGAAGTCCAGGGATACCTCCCCCTCGGGGGACCGCACCACCCGGATCAGTTCTCTCTTCGGCTTCATCTCGCGGCAGCCCAGGCACTGCCGCATCGGTATTTTCTTCTGCATAGGCCGCCCGCCTTTCTCAGTTTTCCTCTTCTTCCGCCAGCTGGCCCGCCTGGCTCTCGGGCTTGATGTCGATCTTGTACCCGGTCAGCCTTGCGGCGAGACGAACGTTCTGGCCCTCTTTGCCGATGGCGAGGGAGAGCTGGTTGTCGGGAACGATCACCCGGCAGCTCTTCTCGTCGTCCAGCAGCGTGACGCTGATCACGTCGCTGGGAGAGAGCGCGGAGGCGATGAATTCCTCGGGATCGTCGCTGTAGCGCGCGATATCTATCTTCTCTCCGTGGAGCTCGTCCACGATGGCCGCCACGCGGCCGCCGCGCGGACCCACGCAGGCTCCGATGGGATCCACGTCCGGATCGTTCGCCCAGACAGCGATCTTCGTGCGGCTGCCGGCTTCTCTGGCGATGCTCTTGATCTCCACCGTTCCGTCGAAGATCTCGGGAACTTCCATCTCGAACAGGCGCTTCACGAGGCCGGGATGGGTGCGGGAGATCAGCACCTGCGGGCCGCGGGAGGAGCGTCTGACCTCGACGACATAGACCTTGATGCGGTCTCCCTCATGGATCTCCTCTCCGGCGATCCGCTCGTTGGCGGTCAGGCTCGCGTCCGTCGTCTCGGACCCGGAACTGATGCGCACGTAGGCGTTTCCGTTGGGCTCCACCCGGTGGACGACACCGGTCATGATCTCTCTTTCCTTGGATGTGAACACGTCGAAAACGATGCCCCGCTCCGCCTCTCGGATGCCCTGGATGATGACCTGCTTGGCAGCCTGGGCGGCGATGCGTCCGAATTTCTGGGTATCGACCGGGATGTTCACCGTGTCCCCCACCTCGTATCTGGCGGAGATCTTTCTGGCGTCATCCAGCAGGATCTGGGTCTCGGGATCCTCCACCTGTTCGCAGACCGTCTTCATGATATACATGCTGATCTCTTTCTTCTCGGGATCCAGATCCACGCGGGCATTCTCCGCGGCGTCCGGATGATCCTTTCTCAGAGCGGCGAGCAGCGCCTGCTCGATCTTCTCCAGCATATAGCTCTGAGGGATTCCCTTTTCCTTCTCGATATCTGCGATTGCTTCAAAAAATTCTGCGTTCATTGTCGGTCCCCTATTCTTATAATGTTACGCGAAGACGCACGTTCGCCGTTTCCGAAGGCTCGAACGTCTCGGTTTTTCCGTTGATCTCGATACTGACGGCCCCGTCCCTGTAGTCAGACAGCTTCCCGACGAATTCCTTTCTTCCGTCCCGGCTCCTGTACAGTCTCACTTCCACCGTGCTTCCCATGAAGGCGGCGAAATCCGACGGCCGCTTCAGCGTCCGCTCCGCTCCGGCGGAGGACACCTCGAAGGTGTATGCGCCTTCTATCAGGTCCTTTTCATCGAGGATGGGGTCCAGCGCCCGGCTGACCGCCTCGCACTGGTCGATCCCGACCCCGCCTTCCCGGTCGATATATACCCGCAGATACCACGTGCCGGCTTCCTTGACGTATTCCACGTCCCAGATCGTGCATCCGTTCTGCGCGGCGACCGGCTCAGCCAGAGCCCACACCTGATCGGTCAGTCTGCTCATTTTGCGCTCCTTTCCCTCCCGGCGGTAAGCCGGTGCTTTTGCGCACAGAAAAGGAGTGGGGATTTCCCCACTCCGCAAATTCCTGTTACTACCGCATACAATATATCATACAATTCTTTCAAATGCAAGCATTTTTCAGACTTTTTGCACGCTTTTCCTTCACGGTCAGAAATCCGTGCGTCCCTCCATGGCCCTGGTCAGCGTGGCGTCGTCCGCAAATTCCAGATTGGCCCCGACGGGCACGCCGTAGGCGAGCCTCGTGATCTTCACGTCGAACGGCTTGAGCAGGCGCGAGATATACCTCGCGGTGGTCTCCCCCTCCGTATCCGGGTTCGTCGCCATGATGACCTCCCGGATCTCCCCCTCGGCCACCCTCGCCACCAGTTCCCGGATGGTCAGGTCGTCCGGAGATACGTGGTTCATGGGTGAGATGACGCCGTGCAGCACGTGATACAGGCCGTTGTATTCCCGTCCGCGCTCCAGGGCGACCACGTCCTTCGGGTCGGAAACGACGCAGATGGTATGCGTATCCCTTCCCGGGTTGCTGCACACCGGGCACAGTTCGGAATCCGTCAGGTTGTGGCATACTCTGCAGGGAAAGATGTTCCTCTTGGCCTGCACGATGGCGTCCGCAAAGGCCTCCGCCTCTTCCTCCGTCTGCGAAAGGACGAAGAACGCCAGCCGCTGCGCCGTCTTTCTTCCGATGCCGGGAAGGGACGCAAACTTCTCGATCAGCGTCTCCAGTGTCTGCGGAAACAGATTCATGCCGTCTCTCCTCTCAGCTGAGCGATCCTGGCGGCGCGGTCCGCCGCCCGGAAGACGTCGCTTCCCGCGACAAGCACATCCGCCCCCGCCGCGCGGCACAGCGCCGCCGTGGCCGGGTTGACTCCGCCGTCGAC
>JAEEGL011013136.1_pt1 | contig 11316 bp, 16 predicted proteins | sample 9134231 | NCBI WGS metagenome assembly JAEEGL01 (sample SAMN16246548, study PRJNA631951) | gut metagenome | biome: gut microbiome; feature: rumen; material: fiber-attached | host: Bos | place: Iran: Karaj | collected 2018-10
CAAGTATATTAACTGTGATATGCATTACATTACCATAAATGAGAATTGGGATACCAAGTACTATACATATATTAAATATATTACTACCAATTATATTACCAAGAAGTATTTCTGTTTCATTCTTTCTTGATGCTATAATTGCGGTTATAATCTCTGGTAGAGAAGTTCCAATTGTAACTACAGTTAATGATATTATTCTTTGACTAATATGGAATGCTTCAGCAATATTTTCTACTGAATCTACTACTAAATCACTTCCAATAAATAATGATAAAAGACCCATGATAATAAGTAAGATGGAAGAAGATAATCTATACTTAGGTTTTTCTTTTATCTTATCAGGTTTATCTATAGATTTTTTAATTAAATAACTTACAAATACTCCGAATACTAATAAAATTATTAGTGCATCTGCTCGTGAGAACATATTAAATGTTCCATTATTTAAAATTACATCACTTAGAAGTGTAATAAATATAAGAGTTATCATAAGAAGCATTGGAAGTTCATCAGTAATTGTTTCTTCATTAATCTTAATTGGGCGAATTGTTGCAGATAAACCTAAGATTAGGAGTATATTTGCAATACTACTTCCAATAGTATTACCAAATGCAATATCAGGACTTCCTGTGAATATAGTTTGGAATGATACAGATAACTCCGGAAGAGAAGTACCAAATGCTACGATGGTTAAACCAATAAGTAACTTTGGCAGTTTGAAATGCAAAGCTACATTTGATGCACCATCAATTAATATTTCAGCTCCTCTTGCGAGCAAATAAAAACCTATACAACCAATAATTGTTTTAGTTATTAATATCATATAAACTCACTACCTAATATAATTTTAGCAAATAAATAATATTTATAAAATATAAAAATGAATAATATTATCAATTGAAGAAAGAACATTTGTTTGGTAAAATATTTATAGGGAGGTATAAGATGAATAGAATATATATGTGTATAGATTTAAAAAGTTTTTATGCCTCAGTAGAATGTAGGGAAAGAGGCCTTGATCCTCTTAATACTAATCTTGTAGTAGCAGATCCGTCACGTACAGAAAAGACAATTTGTTTAGCTGTTTCTCCAAGTTTAAAACAATATGGAATCCCGGGAAGAGCGCGCCTCTTTGAAGTAGTAACTAAAGTAAAAGAGCTTAATACAATAAGACTAAGAAACACTACTAATAAAAAGTTTATTGGTTCATCATATTTAGATAGTGAACTTAAAAGTAATAAAGATTTAAAACTAGATTATATCGTAGCTCCTCCTCAAATGAGAAAGTATATGAAATACTCAACTGATATATATAAAGTATATTTAAAATATCTTTCTAAAGAAGATATATATGTATACTCAATTGATGAAGTATTTTGTGATATAACTAATTATTTAAAATTATATAAAAAGACTCCTAAAGAATTAACTACAATGATTATTCAAGATGTACTTAAGACTACAGGAATAACTGCAACCGCAGGTATAGGAACCAATATGTATTTAGCTAAAGTAGCAATGGATATAGTTGCTAAACATACTGATGCAGATGAATATGGAGTAAGACTTGCAGAAATAGATGAAATGAGTTATCGAAGAATTTTATGGAATCATAGACCGCTTACTGACTTCTGGAGAATAGGAAAGGGAATAGCAAACAAACTTGAACTTAATGGGATGCATACTTTGGGTGATGTTGCTAGAATGTCTCTTAATAATGAAGACTTTCTTTATAAGTTATTTGGAGTTAATGCAGAACTTTTAATAGATCATGCTTGGGGATATGAACCATGTACAATTAAATCTGTTAAATCTTATACACCAACTACTAATAGTTTATCTTCAGGACAAGTTTTACATGAACCATATACATATATGAAAGCTCGTCTTATAGTCAGAGAAATGATGGATTCTCTTGCATGTGATTTAACTGAAAAAGGGTTTGCCACTTCAGACTTAACTTTAACAATTGGATACGATATAGATAATCTTACTAATCCAAAGATATATAAAATATATAATGGACCAGTAGTTAAAGACTTTTATGGAAGATTAATTCCTAAACACTCACATGGTACTATTCATGTAGATCATAAAACAAATTCTTCTTCACTTCTTTGTGAAAAAATAATAGAGTTATTTGATCATATAGCTAATCCAATTCTTTTAGTAAGAAGATTAAATATCGCAGCTTGTAACTTAGTTAGAAGTGATGAAATAAAAGAAGAGCATAAATTTGAACAAGTATCTCTTTTCCAAGATTATGAAAAAGAAAGAAAAGAAAAAGAAGAATCTCGAAAAAAAGAAAAGAAAGATATGGAACTTCAAAAGACAATCGTAGAAATAAAACATAAATATGGTAAGAATGCTATATTAAAAGGAATGAATTTTGAAGAGGGTGGAACAATGAGAGATAGAAACATGGAAGTAGGTGGACATCGTGGATAATTATGAAGATATAATTAACTTACCTCATCCTGATCCAAAAAGACATCCAAGAATGTCTCTATATGAGAGATCTGCTCAGTTTGCACCATTCGCAGCCCTTGTCGGTTACGACGATCAAGTTTATGAAACAGGAAGACTAACTAGTAAAAAACATGAATTAACTGAAGAAGAAATGTTACAAATAAATGATATTCTAGTTAATATTAGTACAATGAAAAATCCAAAAGTAAAAATAACATTTTTTGTTAAAGACGAAAAAAAGAGCGGAGGTAAATATCACACTCTTGAAGGGTCTGTTAAAAAATTAGATAAGTATAAACAAATGATTAATGTAGATGATGTAAAGATTGCTATTAATGATATTTACAGAATAGAATTATCAGAGGATAAACATGAATGATTTAGAAAAATTAATAAAAAAGATAGAATTGTTGTTAAATGATTATAAATATAAGAAAGACAATGAACTTATAAAAAAGTTATATGAAGATTTAAAAAAATTGAATAATAATCTTAGCAATGAATTAATAGATAATATTGATAATAATATTAAACTTTTAGATCAAAAATATGATGATTTATATGATTTAGTAAATATATTTGATGTGTTAAAGTATAAGTATAAAAAAGAAATACAAAAAGAGTATGTAGATAATCTAAGAAAAGAAAATAGAAATAAAAGAAATGGAAGATTGATTGAAAAAAATATTTTTAATTATAAGGATAATACAAAATAAAAAGAGGTGATTGAAATTTCTAATTTATTAATAAATTAGAAATGTGAATTTAATGATACTAATATAAAATATATGTTTCAAAGACTTATATCGGCTTTAGCGACATCGTTAAATTATTCATCATATAAAGAAGATTATGAAAACATAAGCAATATATTAAAAGATGTTTGTAAGTGGTTTATAAACTATCAAAAAACTAAATCATTATCTTTTGTAAAAGAAGAAGATTTAAAGAAAAATATTGATATACTATATGATTTGGATGGTAAATATTTATCAGTCGATGGAATATTTATTGAGGAATCATATGAATGGATATTGCAATTAAATATTTTAAAAAATAAAGAAATAAAAAAAGGCTCATAACTGAACAATAGTTATGAGTTTTTATAATCCTAAAATACTTACTGCAACTCTAAAGTATACAAGTAATGCTAAAGCATCAACGATGGTAGTAATAAATGGACTAGCCATAACTGCTGGGTCAAATCCTAACTTTTTAGCTCCCATAGGTAAGATTGAACCTACAAACTTAGCAATAACTACTGTAATAGCTAAAGTAATACATACTGCAAGAGCTACAGGAACTGAAACTCTATCGATAAGTAATAGTTTAACAAAGTTACAAACTGATAAAACTACTGAACAAAGGAATGCAACTCTGAATTCTTTAAATACTACTTTAAATATATCTTTAAATTCTATTTGATTTAGAGATAATGCACGAATAATAGAAACAGATGCTTGTCCTCCAGCATTACCACCAGTATCCATGATCATTGGTATAAATGCAGTTAACACAGCACAAGCTGCAAGTTTATCTTCAAATGATGAAATAATTCCACCAGTGAATGTTGCAGATACCATTAATAAAAGTAACCAAGGAATTCTAGATTTAAATATTTCAAATGTTGAAATCTTATCATATGGTTTATCAATAGGTATGATGGCAGCCATCTTTTTGATATCCTCAGTTGCTTCTTCTTCCAATACATCGACAACGTCGTCGATTGTAATGATACCAACAAGTCTTTTTTCAAAGTCTACGACTGGCATGACATTAATATCGTATTTCTTAAAGTTTTCAGCAACTTCCTCTTGGTCCATTGAAGTAATTGCATATGTTTCAATTTCTTTAGTTATTGTTTGAATAGTAGCATCTTTATCTGCAAATAATAAATCTTTAAGTTCTACGAATCCTGTTAATCTTCTTTGATTATCTACGATAAATACATTATCAATAGTTTCATAATCATCTACACGTTTCTTTAATTGTTTAATAGCATTATCAACTGTTATATTATTTTTTAATTCTGCATATTCAACTGTCATCAATGAACCAGCTGAATCTTCTTTATAATTAAGTAGTTTATTAACATCTTTTCTTGTATCTTCATTACATTTCTTTAAAAGCTTATCTACGATATTCGCAGGCATTTCTTCAAGAACGTCTACAGCATCGTCTGCAGCCATCTCTTCAATTAATGTTACAGCTTCTTTATCTGATAAGTAATTTAACATATCAGTTGAAATAGATGGATCAAGAAGGGCAAATACTTCAACTGCATCATCTTTCTTTAATAGTCTAAATAAAGATACGATTTCTTTAGTTTCAAATTCACTAAATATCTCAGCTATATCTGAGTTATTCATTTCTGCTAATTCTACTTTAAGTACTTTATAATTCTTAGAGTCTAATAACTCTCTAATTTTTTCTTCCATATAAACCTCCAAAAGTGATATTTTTCTTAAAATAATTCTGTAAATAATTCAGGTCTAATTCCATAAAAATAATCACTCCTTTCGGTTTCTTCGGAAAGATTATAACTTATTTTTATAAAAAAATAAAGTTTACTTTTATTTAGAAATCTAGGAATTTTGACAAATTGTGTAAAAAGAACTAGAATAAGCAGCAATCAAAGGGGTTTTTGGTTATGAAAAGAAGAATTTTGGGGATAATTATATCTTTATTAGTAATATCTTCATTTGTATTTAGTTTATGTTTAATAAGCAAAGATACTAATGAAGAAGATTTACTTGCTTATGTAAATACTGATACTTCATCAAGTAGTGAATCTAGTAGTTCAAGTAGTACTTCAAGTGAGACTGTTGTTACTACAACTAGTTCTTATGCTGTAACTAATACAGTAAAGACTACTAAGAAAGTAAGTGTAGTATCTGGGATTGGTGAGACTAAAGGTAATGTTGATATTAGTTATTTAAATCAATTAAATACAGAACTTAATAAATTACCATCTTCCTTACTTAATGCTTTCAAAAGAAAAGGATGGCATATTTATGTAACTGATGAAAATATTGCTAAAACTTATTTTGGTAGTAAGTATTCATCTGTCCAAGGTGTTACTATATATAAAGATAAAGTAATATTAATTGAAGCAAGAAGTGTAGCTATCAAAGAGTCAACTATTCATGAGTTTGGTCACTTTGTAGATTATGCTACTGGATTCAATACTAACTCTAGATATTTTATGAGTGTTTATAAAGAAGAAGCAGATACTTTTAAAAGTAGAATAAGTAATTCTACATGTGTAAGAGATGAACAAGAATTATTTGCTGAAAGTTTCTTTTACTACTTTAAAGACCCAAGTGTTATACCAACTAAAACTAAAACTTTTATTGAAGCAAGAATAAGTGATTTAAGTAACTAATCACTTATTTTTTTGTTATAATTACTATGGAGGAAAAAAGTATGAAAAATAATTTAAGTGAAAGAAAAAGAATTACATCTTCAAGAAAGATGTTAAAGAAAAAGACTGATGTTTTAGTTCTTATTGCATTACTTACAGGAATAGCTATTGCAACTAATTCATGTGAAGCTGATAAAGTTAATGCAAACAGTGATACAAGAACTATAACTGAAAGAGAGTTTAGTGGTATAATTATTAAGGATGCTTCTAACATAAATGAAAGAGTTTCTCTAGGAGATTATAAACCAGAAGAAGATTCTACTTCTTTTGTAAAAAGAACTATAAGAAATGACAATCTTGTTAGAACATTAAAAAAGAAGAAGGGAAGATAAAATTTGAAAAAATTATATGCAGATACTTTTAGATGGCTTGCAATTGGTCTTCTAATAACATTTGTAACAGGATTTGCACTTGCATCAGATCAAGCATTATTAATTGCATTATTAAATAATCCATTAGGTTATTTATTACCAATCGTTGTACAAATTGGTGTATGTTTATTATTTGGTCTAATAATTAGAAAGTTGAGCTATGGAGGATGTGTAGCACTATTCATAGTATATTCACTCCTTACAGGGTTAGATATAGCAGTCCTTCTATGTATATTTGAATTAGGTAGTGTTATATCAATATTCTTTGGAACTGCATTTGCCTTTGGTTTAATCGCAGTCTTAGGTAAATACTTAGATGTAGACGTAACAAAGATGGGTACTATACTTCTTGTATCATTACTAGGAGTAATAGTAATGTCATTTCTTAATGTATTTGTATTTGGATCAAATGAACTTGGATTATTAGTATCCGTAATTGGTATAGTAATATTCATGGGATATATTATTTACGATTTAAAAATACTTGAACCTTTATCTCTAGAAATCGGAGAAGATAAAGCTTCAATATATTGTGCATTCCAATTATATTTAGATTTCATTAATTTATTTATTAGATTACTTGAAATATTTGGTAAAAGAAGAGACTAGTAAATCTAGTCTCTTTTAATTTGACAATAAAAAATAGATGTAATAATATAAATATTACTTGAGGGAGAGATTTATGAAGAATTTAAAATTAAGAAAACAATTATTCGCATTAATGTTAGCTAGTTCTGTTGGATTATCAGTAACTGGATGTGGTGAAGAATTAGGTTCTAGTAATGATTCATATGATGTTTTAAAAACAGTTAATAATGAGTCAACTGATAATGTATTATCAGGAGTTACTCAATTAATAGATGTTCCAGGAGAAGAATTTAAATTAAAAGTTATTTATAGTTCAGATGAAAAAGAATGGAGAATAACTTCAGATAAAACTTTAAATATGGAAATCTATACTGAAGGACTTCCTACTAATAAAGAAGTATATATTGATAATATTCATACAGATACATCTATTGTTTCTACAAAAGCTAAAATAGATGGAATTAAACAAGATTCTATGGATGATAGAATTCATAATAGTTTAATGTATGGATTCCCAATTAGTGATACTAATTCTTACTATGGTATCAATGAAATTGAAGGAGAAAACAAAGAATTCATTGAAGGTTATCTTTGGGGATATAATTCATATGCAGGTGCAGAAATATCACAAGAAAGATTATTAGAATCAGATTTCCTAGAATATGGTGTCTGGGCTAATAAGATTGATTCAGTAATTGATTTAATTATTATCGATAATAATACTAATGAAATGAGAACTGTATCAGTACCTTCTATAATATTAGTTGAAGCTAGTAATAAAATCAGAAAGAGTGATGGAACTATCAAGGAATATGATCGTGATGGACATTATAAAGTATTAACTAGATAGAGGTTTATAAAACCTCTTTTAATTTGACATAAATACTATTAAGTACTAGAATAAGCAGCAATTAAGCGGGGGATTAAGTATGAAGAAGAAAATACTTATTATGATTCTTCTTATTTTAGTAGTATTCGTAGATGTTTATTCAATTAATCATTTATGGACTCCAAAAAGTAAAACATATTATATTAGTGAAAATATTATTGCAAATGTCGAAGAACCAACAAACAATCAACCTAAGATAAATGTTGTAGAAGAATTAAGAAAAGAATATAAGAATGATGATATCAAAGGAGTACTTAGTATAGATAATAGTGATTATAATGCTATTGTTACTCAAACTACAGATAACTCATACTATTTAAGTAGAGATGCAAAGAAAACAAGAGATGGTCTAGGAACTCCATTCATAGATTATAGAATTGATCTTAATAATACTAAGAAGATACTTATATTTGCTCATAACTCTAAGTATAAAGAAATGCCTTTTAAAATCTTAGAGAATTACTATGATGAAGAGTATTATAAAGAACATAAATATTTAACATTAACTTTAGAAAATGAAAATATTAAATATGAGATATTCTCAGTATATGTAGATTATCAAGATTTTGACTATTATGATTTAAACTTTAAAAATAATACTGAATGGTTTAATCATATTAAGAAACTTAAATCTAATTCTTTCTATGATACAGGTGTAGAGCTTGAAAGTGATGATGATATTATTATTCTTCAAACTTGTTCTACATTAAAAAAATATTCAAACTACAAACATAAATTCTTAGTAGTCATGGGAAGAAGGGTAAAATAATGACTTTAGTATTATTAAATATTATATATTGTTTATATTTATTTGTTATTTTATCTATTATTTATTTCATATAAGAGTTAACAATTGTTAACTCTTTTTATTTAGTGTTATAATCAAATAAAGGATGTGGTCTTATGCTAATAACTTTAGATGGTTTAAGTGGAACTGGTAAAAGTTCAGTCGCAACACTTCTTGCTAGTAAATTAAATCTAACAAGTATTTCTAGTGGAGACTACTTTAGATCAATTGCATACTATCTTGTTAAGAATAACATTGATGTAGATTCAATTGACTATGAGTCACTTAAAGAATTGAAAATTAAAAGAGTTAATTCACAAGTATTCTTAAATGATGAAGATATAACAATTCATTTAAAAACTCCAGAGATTAACGTTATGTCTGCAAAAATTGCAAACATTAAAGAAATCCAAGATATCGTAGATCATCTTGAAAGAAGTCTTATGACAGAAAGAACAATCATAGATGGTAGGGATGTAAATGTTAGATTTCCAGATGCTGACTATTCGTTCTATTTAACTGCATCAGTTGATGAAAGAATGAAAAGAATGAAATCTACAAAAGAAGAAGTAAACTCTAGAGATCATTGGGATTTACTTGGGAATATAAGAAAAAGTAATAAGTTAATAGAAATAGACACAGACAATAAATCAGTTGACGAAATAACTGATGAAATAATTCATATTATAGGAGAATAATTATGAGAATGCATTTAGATGATGAATATTTTAGAAAAATTAAAGAAGGAACTAAAACAATTGAAGTTCGTCTTAATGATGAAAAACGTAGAGAATTAAAAGTAGGGGATATAATTACTTTTGATAATAGAAGTAGTGATGAAAAGTTAGAAGCTAGAGTTACTAATCTTTATGTATATAAAAACTTTGAAGAATTATATAAACATCACGATAAAATATCTTTAGTTTATAATGAAGATGAAATTGCATCTCCATCTGATATGAGAATGTTTTATTCTTTTGAAGATACTATTAAATATGGAGTAGTAGCAATAGAAATAGAAGTGATTTAAATGATACAAAACTTAAGAATTAAATATGCAATTATTGCATCTTTACTTATAGGGTTCATGTTTACTATTTCTTTTGGTCTATATGGATATACATATTATGAAATATATTTGCATTCAGAACCTGTTTATGGAAATGTAGAAAACATTGATTATGATTCAGGAACGACTACTATAAGTTATATTAAAGATGCATACAAATATAAGAGTACTGTTCATTTTATAGATTCAGGACTTAAAGTCGGTGATAAGACAACAGTTTATTATGACGTTAGAAATCCATCTAAGTCTTTTATATATGAACAAGCTACCATTCTTTTATTCTTTTTTGGAATAGGAATTTTCTTTATAATTCTTTCAATAATTCTTATATTTATTAAGACTTATAAAGAAAAAAGAAGTACTAAAAAAAGAAAGAAAAAAAGACGTGTAAAATAATTGTCAAAAAACTTTTTATAGAAATCCTATTATAGTATATTATTATTGTAGGGAGTGATATTATGATTTATCCATCAGTTGATAAAATACTAAATACTATTGATTCAAAGTATATTCTAATTCATGTTGTTTCTCAAAGAAGTAAACAAATCATTGAAAATGGTTATTTACAAAAGAAACAAAACGAATATGTATGTAAAAAGGAAATTGGTAGAGCTTTAGAAGAAATTGAAGCTGGATTAGTAAAAGTTATAAGAAAATAAGTAAAATATGTTGACAAACTGCATAAAAATGATATAATCAAGTTGTTCTAAAAAGGAAAGAGATGTATCCACATCCACCCGAGCCGTGAATAATGCTGGGTCATAAAGCCAAAGATAAATTGATAAATGTAGTTTTATAAATTTTTTATAATGGTTTTAAAGTGGATACGTTTGTATTCACTTTTTATTATGTTAAGTTAAATTAAATGGAGGTGTTTAACATAGCAAATTTTAACAATAAAAACAAAGATGATTTACCAATTAATGACCAAATCAGAGTAGGAGAAGTAATGCTTATAGGTCCTAACGGAGAACAAATGGGAACTAAACCACTTGAATTTGCAAAACAAATTGCAAATGCTGCAGGCTTGGACTTAGTTTTAATGAATCCAGGTAGCGATAGACCTGTTACTAAGATCATGGACTACAATAGATTCAAATATGAAAAAAACAAAAAACAAAAAGAAGCATTAAAGAAACAAAACGCAGCTATTAAAGAATTAAAGGAATACAGATTATCAGCTAAGATTGATATTGGTGACTTTAATACTAAAGCTAAAAATGCTCGTGATTATCTTGAAAAAGGTCATAAGATTAAAGTATCTATTCGTTTCAGAGGTAGAGAAATGGCACATACAGAAATTGGTGAAGATGTTTTAAATCGTTTCGCAGAAACTTTAAGTGAAGTTTCAACTATAGAAACAAAGCCAAAATTAGATGGTAGAAATATGACTATGTTACTTGCACCAAAAAATAATTAAGGAGGATAAAGAATATGGCAAAAAACAAAATGAAAACTCATAAAGCAACTACTAAAGTTTTAAAGAAACATAAAAGTGGAAAATTAACTTACATGAAGAGTGGTAGTACTCATAAAACTGCAAAAGATTCTTCTAAACAAGTAAGACAAAGAAGAAACAAAGGACAATTAGCGAAAGGAATAGCAAAGAGACTTAAGAAAGTTATCTAATCTATTAAGGGTGAAATAAATGACAAGAGTTAAAGGCGGAAACGTTGCAAAGAATAGACGTAGAAAAGTATTAAAAAGAGCTAAAGGTTA
>JAEEGL011334516.1_pt1 | contig 11316 bp, 7 predicted proteins | sample 9134231 | NCBI WGS metagenome assembly JAEEGL01 (sample SAMN16246548, study PRJNA631951) | gut metagenome | biome: gut microbiome; feature: rumen; material: fiber-attached | host: Bos | place: Iran: Karaj | collected 2018-10
GGAATGCAGGCTCAGAAGGTAGGGGCCTGTCTTAAACTGTTTGCCGTGAACAATCAGGAAAAGTACCGCCAGTCTTCTTCCAGCAATGTTGATGAAAGGGCCCTGCGCGAAATTTATCTGGCAGGTTTTGAAAGGGCTGTAAAAAAAGCTCAGCCTCATTCTATTATGTGCTCCTATAACAAAATAAACGGAGTTTTTACCAGCGCCAACAAAAAGCTGCTTACGGATATTCTTCGTGATGAATGGGGCTTTGAAGGAATTGTAATGTCCGACTGGGGCGCCACTATCGATGCTGTCCAAAGCTTAAAGGCCGGGCTTGATTTGAGCATGCCGGACTCCAGCGGCTATCTTGGAAAACAAATTAAAACTGCTTACGAAAAAGGTCAGCTCAGCGAGTCTCAAATAGATACTGCCTGCAAAAGAATTATAAAGCTTGCCCTTAAATATGATGAACATAAAGAAGAGTTTAAGGGAGGCAGCAAAGCAGAAGCAGTCGATTTTAAAGAGCAGCATCAGACAGCCTTTGAACTTGCCTGCGAAAGTGCAGTCCTTCTTAAAAATGATGGAATCCTTCCTCTTGCTCCAAAGCAGAAAATTCTTGTCGTAGGTCAGCTGGCAGAGAAAATGCGTTTCCAGGGAGGAGGGTCAAGCCATATTTCAACGGCCCCTTATCCAAATGCCGTTCAGGCCCTTAAAGAATTTTATGATGTAGAATATGTGCCGGGCTATCTTTCAAGCTTCTGCAAGGAAAAGAAAAAGCAAAAAATTAATCAGAAGCTCAAGAGTCAGGCTCTGGAAAAAATCCGCAGGCTTGTAAATGAAAATCCTGATATTCCTCTTTTGTATTTTTGCGGGCTGGAAGAATCTTACGAAGGAGAAGGCTTTGACCGCGAAAATCTGCTCTTGCCTCAAAGTCATATAGATTTGTATAAAGAAATTGTGGCCCTTACAAAAAATGTTGCTCTTGTGACCTTCAGCGGCTCTGCAATTGATTTGACTTTTGCTCCTGAAGCGAGGGCAATTCTTCATATGTACTGGTGTGGAGAGGCCTGCGGACAGGCTTGTGCGGCTTTAATCAGCGGTCAGAAGAATCCAAGTGGAAGACTTGCAGAAAGCTGGCCTTACAAAGTGGAAGTCGGGGCTCCTCACCCTTCCTATGACATTCCTTACGAAGAAGGCGTCCTTGCAGGTTACCGCTGGTACGAAACAAAAAAGCAGCCGGTTCAGTATGAATTTGGCCATGGCTTGAGCTATACAAGTTTTGAATATTCAGAGCTGCAGGTTAGTGGTCCTTCGACCCCTTCGACAGGCTCAGGGACCACAGAGGCCCCACTCTTCCAGGTTTCCCTTTCTGTTCAAAACACCGGCACTGTAGACGGCAGTGAGGTTGTTCAGCTTTATGTAAAAAATCCGGAAGTTGATCCTGCTTTTTCGCGGCCTGTAATGGAGCTAAGGGCCTTTAAGAAAATCTTTCTTAAGGCAGGAGAAAAAAAGCCGGTGACCTTTACTTTGGGCCAGCATGCCTTTAGCCTATATTCTACAAAGAAAAAATGTTTTGCTCCTGTAAAAGGAGATTACGAGATTTGCCTTGGAGCCAGCTTAAAGGATATAAGGCTTTCTGTCCCTGTAAAAAATCAAGGAGAAGAAATCCAGGCTCTTGTAGAAGCGGATGCCATTGAAAAGAAAGATATTTTTGCAGAGCATCCTCGACATAAAAAAGGCGGGTTCACACTTTCGGATTCCCTTATCGAAATGTCCAGAGACAGTAAATATGTAAACTGCCTGCTCAAGCTCTACAGGCTGGTGCTGATTCTTACAAGTCAGAGCAAGTCAAAGGACGACCCTGCCGTAAAAATCAACATTACGGGAATAGAAGAAAATCCTTTGGAAAGTTTAATAAGTATTTCGGGTGGAAGAATTACCGAAAAAAGGGCAAAAAGAATTGTAAGAATAGCAAACAGATAAAGCCTGATGCGGAAAGAGACTTTTGATTTATTCTAAAAAGATTACCTGGGGAACTTTTTTTATCGGATGTTCAAAAACCTGGGCCCGGGTATCATAAGCCTGGGACAAGAGTTCCGAATTAAAAAGAGTGTCTCTGTCTGCCTGAATCAGCCGGCCCTTGGAAAGAAGCAGGAAATCCTTTGCAAAAAAAGCAGCTGTGTTCAAATCGTGAATTGAAAAAAGAATTGTTTTTTCAAGACGCCTTATCTGCTCTAAAAATTTTAACTGAAAGGGCAGATCCAGCTGGTCGGCAGGTTCATCAAAAAGCATGGATGGGGTCTTCTGCACAAAGCAGCGGGCTAAACGACATTTTTGAAATTCACCACCAGAGATATTAAAAAGATGCTTGTCTGCAAAAGAGCTTATCCCTGTTTTTTCCAGAGCTTCATCAACTGCTTTATTGCATTCTGTTTGAGTCATTCTTCCAAAGGCGTAAAGGCCTGTTTCTATAAACTGGCGGACACTAAGGTTCCAGGCAGGGCTTTCGCTTTGCAGGAGAAAGGAAATGTTTTTTGCGGCAAGCTCCCTTTTCATTTCAAAAATATTTTTTCCATCAAGCAGAATCTGGCCAGAGTATGTAAGGCCGGCAGGAACAATTCCCGCTATGAGAGAAAGAAGGGTGCTTTTGCCCGAGCCATTGGCACCACAAAGGGCAGTAAAGGATTTATCCTGTAAGGTAAAAGTAAGGTTTTCAAAAACAGGAGTAAAGCCTTGTGGACTTGCGGGGTTTTTATAAGAGGCAGAAAGATTGATAACTTCTATCATATATGTCGGCTGCCTCCACTCATTTTAATCAAAACAATCATAAAGCAGGGAACTCCAACCAGAGAAGTAATAATTCCAACCGGCAGTTCAGAAGGAGAAACGACGGTCCTGGCCAGGGTGTCAGCAATCAGCATTAAAAGACCTCCGTAAATCATGCTCTGAAAAATCAGGGTCTTATGAATTGGTCCGTAAAGCTTTCTTGCAATGTGCGGAGCGATAAGTCCTACAAAAGAAATAATTCCTCCTGAACAGACTGCACAACTGGCTGCAAGAGAACCAGCAATCAAAGTATAGTTACGCAAAAATTTATAATTGAGCCCAAAGGTTTGAGCAGAGTCTTCTCCACAGACAAGGACATCAAGATGTCGGGCAGAAAATTCCAGCATCACAAGAGAGATGATGGAAGGAATTATAAAGACATTAAATTCCTTCCAGCCCTTGGCATTAAAGCTTCCTGTTGTCCATACATAAAAGGAATGCAAATCACTTTCGTGGGTAAGCAGAATGATGGAAGCCAGTGCAGAAAAAAAAGTTCCAATTGCGGTTCCAGAAAGAAGCAGAGTTACGCTTGAGTTGCCGCGAAAGAATTTTGAAAAAAGAAAAACACAGAAGGCAGAAAGAAGGGCTCCTGCAAAGGAAAAAATTGTAGCAGGACTTAAAAAAGGAATCAGGCTAAAGGGCAGCAGGCCTGACAAAACAGCTCCAAAGGTTGCACCGGAACAGACTCCCATAATGCCCGGGTCTGCAAGAGGATTCCGGAAAAAGCCTTGGAATACGGCACCGGTTCCACCAAGCAGAGCTCCACATACTATGCTAAGCAGAATGCGGGGAAGCCGGATTTTTGTAATTACAATAAAGTCTGTTCGGGAGCAGGTATTTTGAAGGATGGACAAAGGTGAAATAAATTTTGTTCCGATGCAAAGGGCAATAAAACTTGTAAGCAGAAGTACTATTATTGGTAGTATTCCCAGCAAAAGAGAATTAAGCTTTGCAGGAGCCTTTTTCACCTTCATCCGTTTTATAAAAGGAAGTTACTTCCAGATGATGTTTGCAAGTTTTTCTACGGCACCAACACAGCGGGGAGAAGAGCGTACAAAGCGGTCATCATCACCCATGTAGAAAACGCCGCCTTTTGGCTTAAAGATGTCACTTGGTTCGCCACCGCCCATTCCATCACCTGAATAGAAAATAAAATCAGGATTGGCATAAAGAACGGCTTCTTCGCTGATCATCGGATAAGCGCTTTCTTCGTTTTCAAAAATATTTTTTCCGCCGGCCAGAGAGATGATGTCATTTATAAAAGAATTTTTTCCAACACTCATCATAGGGTCGTGCCAGATTTCCCAGTAAACCTTAGGAGCTTCTCTATTCTTCATTTTGCTCTTAATAAGCTTTGCAGTTTTGTTAAGAGTGGCATCCATTTCTTTAACAACCTTCTGAGCTTCTTTTTCGTTGCCTGTAAGCTTGCCGATATCAAGAACTTCTTGTTTTACGGCGTCAATAGAAATTGCATCAGAAACATATACTTCAATTCCTGCATCCTTAAGGGGCTGAACAAGGTGGTCATGCATTCCGGCAAAACAATAAACCAGAGTTGGTTCAAAAGTAATGATTGATTCAAGGCTGATTGTGTTTCCGGCAAAGCCTCCGACGCTTGGATAAGATGCAGCTTCCGGCGGATAGTCACATAAATCTGTTCGGGCGACAAGCTTGTCCTGTGCACCGATTGCAAAAATAACTTCTGTTGCAACAGGGCCAAGGGTAACAATTCTTACTTCCTTGTCGGCTGTATTTTTCTTTGATTTTTTGCTTGCGGCAAAAGACAAACCGGTAAAAATGCTTAATGCTAGTAATAAAATAAAAAGTCGTTTAAGTGTTTTCATATTGAATAATATAATTAAAAGTAGTAAATGTTGCAATTATTTTGTTATGATTGTAATAAATAAAGGAATAGTCTATATTTAAATTAGAAAGAAAATGGTTTTTACACACAGAATGAGTCGGGAAGATATAGAGCCCGATTATGATGAATTATTCAGATATGCAGGATTTTCCCGTCAAAAGCTTGTTGACTTAAATGACAGTCAGATGACCAGGCTTGCCCGGGAAGCTGTCCAAAAAATTTCCCAGGCCATGAACTGTCGTTCTGTTTATACAAGGTTTCCTCTTGAAATGATGGAGGGAGACAGCCTTTGTTTTGCAGATAAACTTATTACAAGTCATCATCTTTCGGTTAATCTTAAAGGCTGTCATTCGCTTTATCTTTTTGCGGCAACTCTGGGACCCGAGGTTGACAGGCTTATTCAAAGAGAAAGTAAGCTTAATCCTGCAGGGGCAGTTATGATGCAGGCGGCCGGAGCTATGTTCATAGAAAAATATGTAGACCTGCTTGTGGACTTTTTAAAGGAAGAAGAAAGCCGGGAAGGAAACAGTCTTAAACCCCGCTATAGTCCGGGCTTTGGAGATGTAGGCCTTGAGGTTCAGAAAATCTTTTTTGAACTTTTACAATGTCAGAAAAATCTTGCGCTGACACTAAATGATACTTTAATAATGTCGCCGGAAAAATCAGTTACCGCTTTTGTCGGTGTTTATAAGTAGAGGAAAAAAATGAAAGCATTTGTTGAAACCTTGGGAAAACAGATTTTATTTTTTGATGGAGGCACTGGTTCTGTTTTGCAGGCTCAGGGACTTAAACCCGGAGAGCTTCCTGAAAACTGGAATATCGAGCATAAGGAAAAGATTGTCCAGCTTGGCTACGGATATTATCTTGCCGGGTCCAACATTATAAATACAAATACCTTTGGTGCATTTAAAACAAAGTTTACCGGCACAGACGGGAAATACAGCACGCAAGAGGTAATTGATGCCGCTTTTGAAAATGCAAAAAAGGCCCGTCAGATGATTATGGAAAAGGACAGGTCAGAAGGTAAGGCAGACGAGCCCCGCTACATTGCTTTTGATCTTGGTTCCTGCGGCAAGCTTTTAAAACCTCTGGGGGATCTGGAATTTGAAGATGCGGTAAAGCTCTTTAGATACAGTTTTGACTGTGGTATAAAAAATGAGCCGGACTTAATTCTTATTGAAACCATGAACGATTTGTATGAGGCTAAGGCTGCAATAATTGCGGCAAAAGAAGCTATGGAAGCTGTCGGAAAAAACATTCCAATTGTAGCCTCTATGGTTTATGACGACGGACAAAAAACTTTGACAGGCAGTTCACCTGAAATTTGTGCCGCAGTGCTTGAGGGGCTTGGAGTTGCAGCTTTGGGATTAAACTGCAGTCTTGGACCTGAACAGATGAAGCCGATTGTAACCCGTCTGCTAGCTTCTACATCGCTGCCGGTGTTAGTTAAACCTAACGCAGGCCTCCCAAAAAGCGTAAATGGTCAGACTCTTTATGATGTAGGTGCCGACGATTTTTCTGATATTGTAAGTGATTTTTGTGCAGAAGGGGCTGCCATTGCCGGAGGCTGCTGCGGAACAAATCCGGACTTTATAAAAAAGCTTGTACAGAAGACCGGTACAAAGGTACAAGGCCTTGCTGTGTCTCCGCGTCAGGTGCACAAGTCTGTAATTACCTCGGGAACAAAGCTGGTTGAGTTTGGCGGCGGTAATGCACCGGTGCTTATCGGCGAGCGCATAAATCCAACAGGTAAGAAAAAGCTCAAACAGGCCTTAAAGGATAATGACATTGCCTATATTTTGAATGAGGCCCTTACCCAGGAAGAAAAGGGCGCCCAGGTTCTTGATGTAAATGTAGGGCTTCCGGGAATTGATGAATGCGCAATGATGCAGACAGTTATAAAGGAAGTTCAGGCTGTTACAGAGCTTCCTCTGCAGATTGATACTTCGGACCCTGTTACTATGGAAAAGGCCCTTCGTATTTATAACGGCAAGCCGCTCATAAATTCCGTAAACGGAAAGCAGGAGGTAATGAAGCAGATTTTTCCTCTTGTAAAAAAATACGGCGGTATGGTAATTGCCCTTGCGCTTGATGAAGAAGGAATTCCTCCAACTGCTCAGGGACGAATTGCAGTGGTAGAAAAGCTTTATGCAGAGGCCGCAAAATATGGAATAGCACAGGACCAGATTGTAATAGACCCGCTTGCAATGACTGTAAGTGCAGATGATCAGGCGGCGGTTGCAACTCTGGCTACGGTAAAATATGTTCATGAAGTAAAGGGCGGGCTTACTTCTCTTGGTGTTTCAAACGTGAGCTTTGGACTCCCGCTCCGTGAACATATTACTTCAATCTTTTTTACAATGGCCATGCAGAACGGACTCAGCGCTGCCATTATGAATCCTAACGCGGTAGAAATGATGAAGGCCTGGACTTGTTTTAAAACCTTAAGCGGGCTTGACGGTCAGTGCCTTGGATATATAGATTTTGCAGGTAAGTATGAAGAGGTTATGGCAAGTGCGGTTGCAGCTGGTGGGACTTCCAGTTCTTCGGGCCCTTCGACAGGCACAGGGACCACGGGAGCTGCAACAGGAGCCGGGGGCTCTGAACTTGTCGGAGGGGGAGTTGAGGCGGTCCTGACAAAAGCAATTTACAAGGGTCTCAAGGAAAATGCCAAAAGTGAAACTCTGCGTCTGCTTACAGGTGGCGACGGCTCAGAACCAATGAGTGCCATGGATGTAATCAACACAAAAATAATTCCGGCGCTGGACGCAATTGGCAAGGACTTTGAAAATAAAAAGGCCTATCTTCCTCAGCTGCTTATGGCTGCCGATGCCGCCAAAGAAGCCTTTGCAGTTATAAAAACAGAGCTGGAGAAAAAAGGTGTTGCCGGTGAAAAGAAGGGCCCTATTGTAATTGCCACTGTCAAGGGTGACATCCACGATATTGGAAAAAACATTGTAAAGGTTCTGCTGGAAAATTATTCCTTCCGGGTAATAGATTTGGGAAAGGATGTTCCGCCGGAGGTTATTCTGGACGCTGTAATAAAAGAACACGCACCGCTGGCCGGCCTTTCTGCACTCATGACAACTACAGTTGGAGCCATGGAAGAAACCATAAAGCTCATTCACAAGGATGCGCCCTGGTGTAAGGTTTTTGTTGGAGGCGCAGTTTTGAACCAGGAATATGCCGACAAGATTCACGCCGATGCCTACACCAAAGACGCCATGGAAAGCGTTAAGTACGCACAGAGCATCTGCCCATAATGGGCTTAGACCATCGATGTCATTGTCGGGCTTGACCCGACAATCTCTCTTTTACAATGCATATCCAAACGCTAATATTGTAAAGGCTTTGTCCTCGTCGCCTTCTGCCATTTTTATTTCAATGGTGTGAGGACCGGCCACAGCCTCGTCAACAATCATGACAATCATGCAGTTATTCCAGCCGCCGTCCTCGTGGCCTGCGTAGGTTTTTTGCAACTTGCCGTCAACAAAAACATCTGCCTTGCCAAAGCTGTCGTTATTTGCATTTTTATAAACCATAATCAGGCTCTTGCAGTTGAGGGACATTTTGAAACTGTCTGCGGTCCCTGAGCCTGTCGAAGGGCTGTCCTTGATTGCCGCACTCTTATACCAATTTTCCGGAAAACACTTTCCCCCGTGACTGTAGCCCTGAATTGCTTCATCCTTTTTGTCAAAAGCTCCGGCGTTAATCTGTACATTCTTATCTTTTGTATCTGCAAAAACTGCTTCAAAAGATTTAAAGGCATTTTCATTTTTATAGCCGGCCGGCAGCACATAGTCAGGAGATTCTGTTGCAGCGTCAATTTCATCAACAAGATTCATAAGGCACTTTGCCATATAGGTGTGACCATAGCGGGTAGGGTGAACATAATCAGAATAATAAACCTTGGAATCTTTTTCCTGGTTTACGCCGGAACCTGCAAGTCCGTCGCTAATGCTAACCTGGGGCAAGTCGTAAAAATCTGCAACCGGTTTAATCTGCGCCTGCTGGTTGGTGTAGGTTGCCGCAGCATAAAGCATAATCACAGCCGTACCATGCTCCAGTGCATTACGAACAATGTATTCCATAGCGCGCGTGTTAGTACATTCTAACCAGTCGTTTACCGCAAACTCCACAATCAAAAGGTCCGGGTCCCTTCCTGCGGCGGCAACAATGTCCTTCTGGTAGCGCACAAGTCCCATTGCCGAAGGAGTGCCTCCAATTCCTGCAGGAACAAATTTTACCTTAGCGGCATCCGCAGCATATTTTTGAATAAACAAATCTTTAAACTGGTAGGCGTAGCCCTGATGAAAGTCGGAAGGTCCCGCACCCTCGGTAACAGAACCGCCGATGGCCGCAAGGATTACTTCTTCTCCGGCTCGCAGCTTTGCAAGCACTTTTTTTACAAGGCTGTTATTGCCCCAGGTTATAAAACTCTTTTTAATTATTTCCTGGTATTTTTCATCAGAAATGCCAAGCCCGTTGGCAGAAACTGTTGTTTGCCCGGCCTCGTTTTCTTTGCTTTTATTTGCCTGACTTTGAAGATATTTTTCTCCAATAGACATTCCTGCTGTACTATTATCCTGCACTTTTTTATTCTCCCTTTTGTTACAGCTGCATAAAAGTAAGGCAGCCACTGTCATTGTTGTGATAAATTTCCAAGTTCCAGATTTCATAAACAAGATAATAGCATGGATTTTATATTTAGTCATTTGGCTTAAGGGGTTAAAAAAAAGGCCGGGCGTTACCCGGCTCATAATGTGCTTTCAGTAGGCTAAGTACTGGCACTATATTTATGTCCAGTTTTTAAGCAACTGGCGGCTTATTTAGTCTATCGTATTATAACCTCGACCAGGTGGGTTATTTTTGTCGGAATCTGCAAGTTGCCTCCTCTCAAGTAACCGGTCTACGTCCTCATCTCGTTCCTTGTTACAATTTTATAATAACACAAAAAAAGGTCATTGCAAGAAAAAAAATGCTATATCTTTTTGGAAGAAGGTGTGGTATAATAAAAATCTATTCTCTATTAATAACTATTGTAATGCCACTTATTATTTTCCCGTAAAGCAAGCATTGTTTCATCGATAATCTGCAGGGTTGTCGGGGCTGCAGAAGCTTCGTAATAAACATCCTGCAGGTTTGTACAGTTTTCAAAAGCAGAAGAATTAATCATTTTAAGAGAGAAAGGTAAATAGATTTCTTTTAGTAAAGAACAACCTTGGAAAGCGTAAGAACTGATTGTTTCTACTTGTTTTGGAATTTGAATTGATTCCAGAGAAATGCAGTTATCAAAACAAGAGAAAGGTATTTCTCTAATAAATACCGGTAATGTTATTGTTTTGAGATTTAAACAATTTGAAAAAAGATAATCTCCCAAAGCTGACACGGAATTTGGAATGTTTATTGATTCAAGTGAAGAACAATAGTTAAAACAACTGTTTCCAAGTTCTGTAATTCCATCATTTAAAGATATATACTTAAGGTTAGAGCAATAGGCAAAAGCCATGGAATCAATTTTTGAAATTGAATTCGGCAGATATATTTCTTTAAGCCAGTGGCTGTTTGAAAAGATTCCATAAGGAATTTCTGTCAGACCTGTGCATGCTTCAAGATGAAGGGCCATGTATGGTGGATTAGAAATACTTATTGAAAGATTTGGATTGTAATCGGTTATATAGAAAGTGTAAGTAAAATTGTCATAATTGTTAAGATAATTGCCAATTGAATATAAATTGTATGCAGAAATATTTGTTTTATAAAAATATTTTTCAATTACAAATATTATAGAGGCTTCCTGACTCGCATCATAAGAATACTGATATGTGTAAGTAGTATCTGCTGCCGGAATATATTCATAGCCTGAAACATAAATTTGATATTGAGCTGCATCTTCAAGAGAGGTAAAGCTTAAGGTGTATGTATCATTATATAAAAAACCGTTTTCACTAAAGTCAGGATCAAAGAAACGGTTATGAACTTCATAGAGATAGATTTGGGGTTCCGGACTATAATTTGTATATATCCAGTTTGCGTAAAGAGTTATGCTTTTATTTACAATGTAGCCTTCCTGTGCCTGATTATAAAAGTTTTTATCCAGAAACCAGCCGTTAAACTGATAATCCTCACTTGAAAGTTCCGGAAGATATTCGGCAGTAAGAGCAGTCCCTTTTTCTATTTCTTTTTTTGAAGGAACTTTTCCGTACTCTGATGAATAAGAAACATAAATTGGTTGAGTATAGCCGAATTTTTCATTCAGAATATCTGCAAGACAAGAAGTACAAAGAAGGGAAAGAAAAAAAGTTAGTATAAAAAAACGAAGACATTTCATAATTAAAAAAAAGCTTGTCGTGGCACCCTTCGACAGGCTCAGGGACCGCGACAATGACAGAATCTCTGTGTCATATCCGGGCTTGACCCGGATATCTCTAGAAATTTTCTGCGTGAATCTCAAAGTAGCTCTTAGGATGTGCGCAAACAGGGCAAACTTCCGGAGCCTTTGTTCCTACACAAATGTGACCACAGTTGCGGCATTCCCAAACTTTAACTTCGCTCTTTTCGAATACGGCGGCAGTTTCTACATTCTTAAGAAGGGCTCGGTAGCGCTCTTCGTGATGCTTTTCGATTGCAGCAACAGCACGGAA
>JAEEGL011636014.1_pt1 | contig 11316 bp, 8 predicted proteins | sample 9134231 | NCBI WGS metagenome assembly JAEEGL01 (sample SAMN16246548, study PRJNA631951) | gut metagenome | biome: gut microbiome; feature: rumen; material: fiber-attached | host: Bos | place: Iran: Karaj | collected 2018-10
GGGCCTTCGTACGGCTTGCCATGCTTCTTAATCACAATATCGTCAATCCAAACCTTGAAGGATTCGTTTTCATCCTTGCGGACTTCGAGACGGAAGCCCTTGAAGTTGGACCATGCGAACGGGAGCATCACTTCACGCGTGTTCTTCGCATCCCAGTAAACACCGGTATTGCCGAAGAGCTTCAGAGGAATACTGAAGTGCTTCCATTCGGTCGTAATTTCGCCAAGGCTCTTGGAACGGAGCTTCACCTGAAGGGATTCACCGTTGCTCTTTACGCCATCGTCAACGAGCACGAACAAGGCGTTTTCTCCACCCTGAGCGCCCTTGATCCAGAATTCGAGCACACCTTCTTCCAAATAAGGAGTCAAGTCAACTGAACCCGCAATACAAATGGCGACACCGGAATAATCACTAGCGATAAGTTCAATTTCCATGGAGAGAGCACCTTCCATGGCATACTTGTCCGTGAGTACCGGTTCGGGGTTCTCACGCGGATACTGGTAAGTATATCCACCACCACGCGGAATAGCCTCGCGCATGACAACAGAGACAACTTCCTTATCAGGACGGAACGGCTTAGGATCCTTCATGACAAAGTGAGACTGGTCACGGTCGCGGTAATCGCTAAACCCGTAGCCAGCAAAAGAAGATGAAGCAAGAAGCATCGCCGCTAGAGCGGACTTCCAAATGGCTTTTTTTAGGTTTCCATTCATAATAGGTACAATTCTCCAAATTCGGATCATCTACAATATAGCTTGTTTTTTGAGAAAGTCGAATAGTCTCTTTTCAAAAAAGCCTTTGCAAAACTTGATCTGACAACGAAATACCCTCTTTTTCGCCCATAAATGCCGGACTCAAGCGTAAACAGAAAATTTTTCGGTCCGTTCGTTTCTTAATGTTTACAAATTAAAGTTATTGATGAATATCACAATGGACTCAAGCGTAAACAAAAGATGCGCACATTGTTAATTTTTTACATTTCTTTTTTGTGTAGATTTTGAGAACAGTATAGAAGAGTTCCATGCAACCTTTGGGGGTTACCATGATCAAACATATTTTTTCAGCACTTGCTATCGGATGCACATTCTGGGCATGCGACAATTCCATGCCTTCGGATTACATAAGCGGAGATCCCATAACCACCAGCAGCAATAGCAAAACAAATGTCGAACCTGTTGACTACTCCTTAGGCCGAGCTATGAACGCAAGGCTTGGACGAGGCATAAACTTGGGCAACTCTTGGGATTCTGAAGGCCCCGATGACAGCGGCTGGAACAATCCCATCAGGGACTCGGACTTCGCCACTATCAAGGCCGCCGGTTTCAACTCCGTGCGTATCCCGGTCCGTTGGCATTACGATTCCGATTACAGCACACATACCGTAGATAAAAGCCGTTTAGACGGGGTCAAAGAAGACATTTCGCTTGCGATTGCTAACGGTCTAGCGGTCGTTGTGAACTTCCACCATTATTACGACATCAACTGCTATGGTGGCGGATATTCCAATAACGGCTGTAGATACGATGCCGCCAAATACGAAGCGGAAAAGGCTCACTTCCTTGGCATGTGGGCGCAAATTGCGCAAGAATTGAACTCGTTCTCCGACACCATGCTCGTGTTCGAAATATTGAACGAACCCGTCATTCCCAAAATGGATCTTGTAAACCAGCTGATGAACGATGCCCATGCAGTCATCCGTACTTACGCGAAAGGCAAGACCATCATGTTCGAAGCCAACAGCTATGCAAAATTCGGAGTTCTCCCTGACATGAAATTACCGCGAGACGGAAATATCATTTTCAGCGGTCACTATTACGAGCCCTACCAGTTCAGCCACCAAGGACAACATGGTCATCAATGCAAAGGCGACGCAGCATATTCAAACACGGCTATAGCGGACATGGCGTATTACAAAAATCTCGCAAAAACAAACTATCCCGATATAAACAACGTTGATCATGTTCCATTAAACATGGGCGAATTCGGTATTGCGGGCGGTAGCAAAATGGGCGAATGCGTCTATTATGACAAAAATGGAAATCCAATCTCCGGCGAATGGCCTTCTGACCAAAAGAAAGCTGAATGGGCTCAAGTAACAGCTCAGGCCGCTATCAACAACGGAATATCGTTCCACTACTGGGGATTTACCCAGACGGGCGGTTTCGAAGCTTACGATTACTACAAGGACACTTGGTATCCGGGATTCCCGCAAGCGTTGCTTCAATAATTATGATTACGGGCGAACGAGAGAGCCGCCCCAGTGTTCATCGAAAAAGGCTTGGAACAAAGGTTCCGGGCCTTTTTTCAATTCTTCGATAACTTCTGCAATGGGGCGCTTGCCACGGTAAAGCATGCGGTAGGCACGCTCAAAGAAAGCAATGCGTTCGGGCGGAAATTCATCCGCATGCAAGCGGAGCGCATGGAGATTCAAGGCGGCAAAGCGAATCGGATTCCCGAACGCGCGGCTGCACGGAGGCACGTCGTAATCGACCTTGAGCGTGCCGCCCACAAAAGCGTAAGCCCCCACCTGGTTCCGTTGCTGTACCGCCGTCGTGCCACCAAGAGTCGCATATTTGCCGATGCGAACATGGCCGCCCAACTGGCAAGCGTTCGCGATAACCGCCCCTTCAGCAATTTGGCAGTCATGCCCCACGTGGGCGTAAGCCATAATCAAGACTCTAGATTCCAGACGCGTGCAGCCACCGCCATGGACAGTGCCGCGATTGAGCGTCGTGTATTCGCGGATGATGCAGTTCTCGCCAATTTCAAGATGTGTCGGTTCTCCAGCGTATTTGAGGTCCTGCGGAGGCGCTCCAAGGATAGCACCGTCATAAACGTGAGTATTCGCATCGATTTTCACACCGCCATAGACGTGCACACGCGATTCCAACACCACGTTCTCGCCAATTTCGGCACCTTCATCGACAATGCACCAAGGGCCGACTACAGCGGTTTCGTGAATTTTTGCGGATGGATGGACGAAGGCGGAAGGATGGAGCATAAGCAGTAGAAAGTAGGAAGTAGGAAGTTAGAAGTAGGAAGGGGGTGCCGGAGGCGCTGTTGCTAGCAGCAATTTAGAAAAAGATTCTAGTAAATGCAGGTGGCTATGGGGTATGGGCACAGGGCTTACGACCCTTTGGGGTATGGGGCGTGAGGTATGAGCACGGTCGCCTACGGCTCCCTATGGGGTATGAGATTATTGTAATTAGAAACGCCCAAAGGCTTGCAAAGCAAGCCGACCTCATAGCCCAAAGCGAAGCGTGCCGTCCCCACTGTTTACTATATTTCCCCCCATGGGCGGTATCATCATCGCATGCCTGACAGCGCTTTACGTGCTCTTGTTCCTATTCTTCATCATAGGACTGTTAAAGACGCACCGTTACAAAGGCCCTAAAGCGACCCCAAGCGTTTCTGTTGTAGTGCCGATGCGAAATGAAGAGGAGTTTGCAGAACGCACGCTCGAAGCGTTAGCATGCCAAGATTACATCGGAGAATGGGAAGTGATTTGCGTCGATGACCGTTCCACGGACCGCACCCGCGAAATTCTCGAAAAATTTGCAGCGACACATCCGCGATTCAGAGTGCTGTCACTGCCCCAAGATTTGCCAGTCATCGCAAGCCCCAAAAAGCGAGCCCTCGAAAGTGCGTTCAAGATTGCAAAAAACGAGGTGCTTTTGACAATGGACGCCGACTGCATCCCGCGTAAAAGCTGGATTACTTCGATGGCTGGGCGATTCGTCGATGGCATCTGCATTGTGCAAGGACCGAAGCAGAACAACGGCACACGCTCCATGCCGCACCTTTACCAAAAGCTCGAAACACTCGGCTATACCGCGATGGAAGCCGCAGGCTTTAGCCTCGGACGTCCGATAGTCGCTAGCGCCGCATGCCTCGCCTACAAAAGGGAACTGTTCTTTAAAGTCGGCGGATTCGGCGACCTCATCAATCTTTCGAGCGGCGACGATGACATGCTCATCCACAAGATGATGAAAATCCCAAACACCAAAGTTTGCTACAACCTCGACAAAGATGCAGTCATCGAGACGGCTCCTGTACACACGTGGAAGCAACTCTTCAATCAGCGCGCCCGCTGGAGCAGCAACGGCACGAACTACGAGAGCAAAGCCTACATCTTGATGCTCACGTTAATTTACACATACTACATCTGGATGTTCATCAGCCCTTGGTGCGTCGCATTTCTTGACTGCCCGTGGGAGTGGTGCGTTTTCAGCATTTTGCCCAAGTTCATCGTAGATTTCGTGTTCTTAAGCATTGCATCGTGGAAGCTGCATTCCAAGCGACGCATGTTCGCATTTTTGCCCGTAGAACTGATACAAATTCCGATGATTGTGTTCTGCGTGCCCGCAGGGATTTCAGGAATGTTCCGGTGGAAGTGAGCGGCGGAGTCACAGTTGTTAATGGTTAGTGGCTAGTAAACAGTAGACAGTAAGCCATCCAGTGCTTTAATATCAAAACTTAACTGTTGCAAAAAACTCACTGGATCCTATCACCTCTTCGAGGCTCCAGGATGACATCACTCAAGGCACATTACCTTATCTAATCTATTGTCCGACGGCGATGCGTTCTCTAGCCCAAGCGATAGCGTCGTCAACATTCTTGATTTTCCCGTCAAGCTGCAATTCAAAACTCTGCTTGATGATTTCGCCCATCTGCTTGCCGGGTTTAATTCCCAAATCCATGAGCATTTTACCCATGAGATACGGCTGAGGAGCCGATTCTAGCAAATCCAGGCTAGCCGCAGCCTGCCACAGTTTCTCGGGAAATTCGGCATCGCCAGCAGAAGCATAGAACTTTCGCGGTGTAGCTTTCACAAGCAAGCACAAGAGCTTTAATCCACCAAGTTTCACCGCCAAGCGGCGAAGCGCCGGGGCATCATCGACAATCGCAAATTCAAGTTCGCTGTACAACTTCAACAGCAACGGAACATTCTTGAGCAAGTGCGTTTCGTTCGTAATGCGTTCGAGGAACTGGAGCGACGTATCAGGGTTTCCGCACAGGAACGCCGCAAATGCAAATTCCATCGACTGAGCATCCGAAAGCGCTTTGCCTTCAGCAGAAAGCGACCTGCGAATCGCCTCCATGTTGTCAAGCATTTCGCCCAAATCGTCCCAAGACTTACGCAAAGGGAATACTTCAGGGAAGAACTCGTTCAAATGAATATCCAAAAACGCACGCAGTCCAAGCGATGGCTTGCCGGGCTTCAAAAGCCACTTTTTGAATTCTTCAAAAAGCCTTTCGATAGAAAGGTCGGCAAGCGAAAGCGTCTTGCAAAGTTCAACCGTCTCAGGTGCAAGTGTAAGCGCAAAGCGGCTCGCAAACTGCACCCCTCGCAAAATACGCAAGGAATCTTCGACAAAGGCGGGCCCCACATGACGCAGGAGTCCCTTTTTCAAATCTTCAATTCCGCCATAAGGGTCGCACAACGTAAGTTCAGGCAGCTCCATCCCCATCGCATTAATCGTAAAATCGCGACGAAGCGCCGCTTCCTTGAACGAAAGCTTCTCGTCGGTATGCACCACGAAACCGCGATGTCCGTAACCGACCTTGCTTTCGGTACGCGGGAATGAAAAATCAAGCGAAAGCCCCTTCATCGCCAAATGGATGACGCCAAAAGCCTTCCCTACAAGATTCGTACGTCCATACTTCTTTAAAATGGGAACAAGTTCATCTTGCGTGAGGTCATAGACTTCGACATCGTAATCGCGGCAATCCTTGCCTAAAAGCGCATCGCGAACCCAGCCGCCGACTAAAAAAGCACGCCCCCCCACTTCACGGATTTCACCTGCAATCGCAAGCAAGCGGTTAGGCAAATCCGGGTCAAAGTTCACACCCGCAAGAGTCTGCACCGTAGGCATTACTTATCGGCCTCGGATGAATTTTCTCCCGAAGATGGGGCCGTTTCTGCAGATTTGTAGCGATCGTAAATGCTCATCGTTTTTTCGCCAGAAGAATCTTGCAACAAAGTAGAAACAGGTATGACATTCTTGGAAGAATCCGCCGATTCGTCACCTCCCATATTGGCGTAACGTTCATAGATACTTCCACCCGTTTGTCCCGATTCCCCCTTCTTTTTGGCTTCTTCGTCACGGCACGTATTCAATTCGTTTTCTAAATACGCACGTTGATCCGGAGAATAATTCAACGTACTCAGGCGGTATTCAATTTCTTCGCAAACGAGTCCTTGACGTTCACTGGCGCAACCATTAAACAGAGTCGCCACAACAAAAAACATCAAACTACAGACAATAAACTTGTTCATAAAAATTCCTCGCCATTAATGAATAATTAAAAGCTTACCTTTCTTGGTTTTAGAGCCGCCACGGATAACGTATTGATAAACACCGGGAGCCACAAGACTACCATTTTTCATTTTTCCGTCCCATTCGGCACGTCCACCGATAACATCACTTCCACTCAGCGAAGTGACAAGCCTTCCGCCGCGGTTATAAATACCGATAATAGCATCATCAGAAACGTTGTCGAAAACAACATACGCATGCATTTTCGGGCGGAACGGATTGGGATACACTTTGACGCCTGCGGAAGCATCCTCAGTCATGTTCCCTTCGGTGCCACGCAAATCGTTCCTTCTGTAACGAGTAACTCCAGTCTCGTGAGCAAACCAAATAAAGCCCAAGGCTGAGTCCACCGCAACATCTTGAACCGTATTGCTCAGAAGTCCTTGACGAGTCGTATAATGAAGCACAGACAACGTATCCGGGTTTGTCGGTCGCGGAGTCAAGCGGAACACGCCTTGCGTCGATGTACCCACCCAAAGATTTCCGCGGCTATCGGCATCTATACTTGTAAAGCCAGCCCCCGTCAAACCATTTGTCGAAAGCGGACTTCTTAAAGAATCTTGCTCTTGATTCCAATAAGCCAAAGTCGATGATGTTACAATCCACAAGTAATCCGTCACAGGTTCATAAACCAAATCCAAAGGAGTCGTTGATGTCCCATAGTATGTTTTCACGGCGCCAGAGTCCACAACTAGCTCACCGCCTCTTTTATTCGGTGGCGACAACGTAATTACATCCAAATTTCCTTCAGCGTCTGTTGATGGGCCTGCACGTGTTCCCACATACACAACCCAATTGCCCTTTTCATCCACCTTAGCAAGCATTGGACCGCCAATAGGAGCGCTACCAATGTTATTCGCACAAGAAATATCACCTTGTTCGCTAAAATAGACCAAGCTATAATGACCTTTGTACGATGCAGAAGTCGATAAGAAGCCCGAATTGCCAGGAGCCGGAGTCGAGGATACCGCTATCGAGTACGGTGTAAAATCAAGGTAAGAATCTAAACAATGCCCTTCATTAGACAAAAATGCGTACTCCAAGTGATTTCCCCATTCGGTGTACAAGAAATACCCGACACCCCAAATGTGATAGAAAGTTGAACCACTCGAATGTACCGACAATACTTTCATATCGTGGGATCGACCGTCACTCGAATTTCCAAGACCTGCGGGAATCGCATTCTTGGGTTCAGTCCAATCAAAGCCATAGTTGTACGAGAACTTTCCATTCTCGGATGCGGCAAGGACACCGCCATCCGGAAGAGCTTGAAGTTCATAGACTCCATTAAGCGGAAAACGTTTATATTCCGTTATATCAGTAACGTTCTTCCCATCATAATAAAATACATCATTCGGTCCCGCCAAAACCGCTTTTCCCGACGGAAGCAACGACACCCACCGAACCTTTGACCTGTAATAATAACGATCCACATTCTTTTTTTCATTCATGACACTAACAACAGAATCACGTTCATACAAGATGGAATCCTTTAACAATTTTCCACGGATCACTACACAAGCTGGCACCGAAGAAGAAAATACGGAGAACGTATCGATAGACACATGCGTTTCGCCCTCCTTGTCCCATAGCCATGTTCCTTCCGTCGAAAACGTCTGGAGTTTACCATTTTTCCATGCAATGCTCTTAATAGCCTCTCCACTGCCAGAAGCTTTTTTGACAAGCTTCCAAGAATCCGGATTGCTCAGTTGCAAATCGGATTCCAGCTTTTCCCAGTCCATTTTGCGCACAAAAACAGAACCACCCGCAGCTACATAAAGCGAATCGCCTCGAATATCCAATGCAGTTATCGGAGTCACGGACAAGTTCGAGTCCATAATCCTTTCTATAGTCATGATAGATGTTGACGTTTTTAAGTTAAAGAACGAAAGGCGGTCATCGAAGGCAATGACCATGACAGTGCCCCCCAACTGAACCAAACCGGGAACAACATGCGTATTACTTCCTGCATAGGAATGGCTTAGAATTTGCCAATGCCCATTAGCAGACATTACCGAAACGACTCCGTTGTCGCTGATTGCAAAAATACCTAAGTTCTCGGCGACTATGACAGCGCTTATCAACTGGTCCCCAAGGCCATTCGACGTCGTGTACATATCGTCTGCGGTATTTGTCCTATAGCGAATGCCACCGCCTGTTGCCATAAGCATGCCATCACCATAAGGCACCGCCGCCTTTATCGGAAACGGGCTAGAAAAATTGAGCCATTCGTCAGCAGCGAAACTCGTCGTGACGATAGTAAGGATACAGATAAGATTTATAAATAATTTCACGTTCTAAAATTACGAAATTATAAAAGTTTTTCAACTAGCCCCTTCAATAATTTCACGCAAAGAGGCCGTTCGGCCCGTCAAATTTTTTATTTTTTCCTGTTGTCTCAGCATTTTCTCACGCATTTTCTTTAAAGCCTCCATCCGGCGGACAACGATATTACTTTTAGAGAGCCCAATCAGATGGCTGATCTCCCTAACCTTAAACCCGCCGACCACTGAAAGTTCTACAATCATCCTTTCCAATGGCTCCAACTCATTGAGCAAAATCGAAAACTCGTTCATAACGGCATCATCACTGATTTCATCACTGGGAATTAAATCCAATTTGAAATCGTGTTCATCGTAAGGAGCTCTCGTATCGTGCAAGGTCGAAATAGGTATGACGTGCACCCCTTCCCGTTTCCTATATTCGCTATAATGACAATGCAGAAGTACCGTTTCAAGCCACGGATAGAGATAAACCCCATTGTTCAGCACATTCGCATTTTGGCAAAACTTGAGCGCCACCTCCTGAAACAAATCATCCGCTTCGTCTTTCGTAGTACATTTAGACCGGCACAATTTGTATATTCTGTGCGAGTATCTTTTCCAGACATTCCCCACCCAATCTGGGAGACCCTTACCAAAGGAACGATTATGTGACATAAAAATTTTGTTTCCGATATTTTTTTATTTTTCTCCATGAGACTTAATCTATGAAAATTTTAAATAAATTTCACTTTTTTGAAAATTTTGCAATCAACCGTTTGCAAAAAACGTCATTTTGCATTCTTTTGTTTGCATCCATCGTTTTTGCGCAAGAATTTAACATGAACAATATGCCCCCTCCGGAGGCAAGTTTACGCTATTCTTTGGGTGCATTGAATAAAGAATCTAGCGTAACGGTAGAGATTACGATTCCGGACAATTGGCATGTGAACGCCAACGTCGCCGCCGATGAATTCTTGAAGCCGTCATCCATCGAAATATCTGCAAAGGGAGTCCACTTCGGAGAGCCCAAGTGGCCGGAGCCCATCAAGGAATACAGCGAAGCGCTGGATCTTGAAAACCTCGTTTTCAAAGGCTATTTTCAAATCCGGCTGCCTGTGGATAGCGTCGAGGCAGATTACGACACGCTCACGACAAAGGCGACATTCCATTATCAAGCTTGCGACAACTCCATTTGCCTTGCCCCGTCCAGCGTCACGTTCGGCGTAGGCACAATCGGCTTCAACAAAAAAAGCGGTTCGCAGGCCGATTTAAAAAAAAACGATGACAACGCGCAAGGGAATGCAAAAGGTTCATTAGAAAATGCATCGGGAAACGTTCCTGATTACGTAGGAAGCGCCTCTGACGAGGGGAATTTCGCAAGCACGTTCATTCTGCTATTGTCCGCACTGTTCGGCGGAATGATTCTGAACCTCATGCCCTGCGTTTTGCCGGTGCTTTCGCTCAAGCTGTTCAGTCTTATCAAGCAAGCAGGCGAAAGCCGTAAGCGTTTGCTCATGCTAGGTTCTGCAACGACGGTCGGCATTCTCGCTAGCTTCTGGCTGCTCGCCGCCATCGTCGCCGCCGTCAAAGCAGGTGGTGGAAACGCCGGATGGGGAATGCAGTTCCAAAGCGCAGGATTCATCGCGTTCATGGTCGTGATTTTGACTGCATTTGCCATGAGTTTCTTCGGAGTCTTTGAAATTTGGCTCCCCGGCAATGCGACGACCAAGATGGACTCCGCCGGACGCAAGCAAGGACTCGCGGGTGCATTTTTCACGGGTGCGCTGCTCGTGCTCTTGAGCACGCCATGCTCGGCGCCGTTCCTCGGTACCGCTATGGGATTCGCATTCACCGCATCGACTCCCGTACTGTTCTTGTTCTTTACCGCAGCTGGAATCGGGCTTGCCCTCCCCTACATGCTCGTAAGCGCATTCCCGAGCATCTTGAAAGTTTTTCCGAAACCAGGCGCTTGGATGGTAACACTCCAGAAAGTCATGGGCGTCCTTTTGCTCGGCACGGTCGCTTGGCTTTTGTGGGTCGTGCATGAACAGGCCGGCAATTTTGGTGTAGGGCTGTTTGCTTCTATTGCAGTGGCAAGCATCGCCTGCAGCGTGCTGCTCGGAAAGTTCGCCCCGCCGGGAGTCGCTTTTATCCGCGAAATTGCCGCTTTGGCCATATCCATCGTTTTCCTCGCTACATTCTGGTTTGCATTTGCATCCCCGAATTACGAAGCCGAAGTCAACGCCATCTTCGAAGCCAAAGCATCCCAGCAAATGACTGAAGACGGCTGGTACCGCTACACGCCGGAACTCGTTGAGAACTTCGCCAAAGCTGGTCGCACGGTGTTCATCGACGCGACTGCCGACTGGTGCCTCACCTGCAAAGCGAACGAAGCCGCCGTCCTCAACCGTGAAGATTTCAAGCATGCGATGGACAGCCTGAATGTCGCTCGCGTCAAAGCCGACTGGACCCGCGAAACACCCGAAGTCAACGCGCTCCTCAAGAGCATGGGCAAGTCCGGAGTCCCCGCCTACGCCATCTACCCTGCAGGCGACGCTTCAAAACAAATTGTGCTACCGGAATTGCTGACAACAAATGCGATTGTAGAGAAGATAGTAGGAAGTAGGGAATAATTTGAAAGTATTGCGGAAAATAGGGATAGAGAGAGAATAAAAATTTTTTTCATAAAAACTCCTTCAACGTATAAAAGTATTATTTTGTGTTTAAAATAA
>JAEEGL011660484.1_pt1 | contig 11316 bp, 16 predicted proteins | sample 9134231 | NCBI WGS metagenome assembly JAEEGL01 (sample SAMN16246548, study PRJNA631951) | gut metagenome | biome: gut microbiome; feature: rumen; material: fiber-attached | host: Bos | place: Iran: Karaj | collected 2018-10
GTGATGGTACCGGCGCTCATAGCCTGAGAAAGCATATACATGGCGTTGCTCGCCTGCTCAGCATTTGATCCGGAAACAGCAGCCAGGTTTGCAATACCCTGAATTGCCGCCACCGAAGTTTCCAAATCAACACCAGCTGCAGTAAACTTACCGATGCTCTCCGTCATCTGGGTGAAGTTATAAATGGTTTTATCTGCGTAATGATTCAACTGATCAAGCTTCTCATTAACAAGCGCCAAACGACCAGCATCGTCATATCCTTTCTTTGTCAACTCATCACGAGTATTCGAAAGGATGGTTTGAACGGAATTGATCTGAGTTTCATACTCTTGAAAACCAGTATAGATAGGCTGAATGGTCAGTGAATCCACAATCCCCTTCATTTTGTTAAAAGCGTTCAACGCAGCATCGGTAATCCTACGGAGTACTTGGTCGCCAACAGTGCCCATAATAGAGAACTTGCTTGTTACAGCCTCGGCCGCGTCGACAATTCCATTTAAGTTAAATTTTCGACCGGATTTCTCCAAGGCGCTGAGCCCTTTTGCCGATTCTTCAAGATCAAGACTCTTCTTAAGTTTATCTAGCGACTTAACGCTAGTTTGAACATTGTCTTCAAAGTCTTTATTGTCGAACTTCATTTCGACAATGCGACGATCGACATTGTTACTCACGTTGACGTTACCTCCCTCCACGCTTCATTAGCAATCTGGTCAAAAAGAGGACGGATGGCTGGATTGATGTAGTCAATCCCTCGCACATATCCGCCCGTACCTGTGCCATGACCATATTGCAAAATCAGAGCAATGTTGACACCTTTGTTGATGTTCGAATTGCTCCAATAAATAGCGTAGCCGCTATCAGTATGAACGATCTCATAACTCCAAGCGGCAGCAGTCGTTCCAGAATCCTTCGGAGTAGCGGAGGCGAGAGCTTCAACTCCAGCTCGTCCATACTTTTCCAAAACATCGAGGTATGATCGTCTCTGAACTCTTCGCAGAAACGACTCGGTATGCTTAAAATTGCCCTGATGTTTGAACCGAATCATCTAATTCTCGCCTCCTTCCGTTTGATTTGGCGCAAAAGAAAATGGGATGTACCTTGTACTTCAGTACATCCCTAAAAAGCACCCGTCTGATGCGCATATTAAGAGGCGTACGGGTGTCTCTATCCCTTTGTTTTAAGTTTTTCTCGTCTGGCTTTATTAAGAGCAGTTCGACGCTCAATCGAAGCACGATCAAGAATTCGTCCCTTTTTCTTCTGAGGGCTATTCTTAATGTTGCAAACTCGCACAAGGGTTAATAACCGATTAAGATGCCATTTTTGACATTCAAAAGGTATATTCAAAGCAACCATCCAATAGTAGATGATTTCTGCAGTAACAACGTTCTGATTGAACTGCTTATTATCTTCCTCATTGAACCACGTGGCTGTCATTGGATCTTCAATATATTGGTTTACCAACTCGAAATTAGCAGTCGTTAATCCTTTATACACCAATGGATCAACATTTGAAGTGATTGTCATACAGCGCACATAATCAACGCATTCTTCTATAGTTTTTGGAGTTTTTCCCAGAAAAGGCTTCTTCCATTTTTGTTCCCATTTTGACAGTGATAATAACGAATGCTCCAACTGCAAGGTCGTGTCTTTGACATAACTGAACGTGTTGGTTCGCTCATCAAAACACTCAAACCCGGGAACTGTTATCTGTAGCATTCAAACTCACCGCACTTTTAATTCACGGGAACCAAAGCGGGAGCATCCGCCAGCTTTTCACCATTAGGAATGTCTATCTTCTGGGGAACAATATTATTAAAGAACTCTGCAGCGGCTTTGGAGTCAGTGCAAAGCTCCATGAAAAGCTTATTATAAGCTTCGGTCTGCATGAACTTCTCGACCAATTCTGGAGACTTGCGGAACTCACGACCATCGGGAGACTTCTCACCGTAAGATCTCCGAATCAACTCTTCAAAGGTATCGATGATCTGCTGAGCATCCATCTTCTGAACAATACGCTGCATCATAGCGGTCAAGCCACCGGGCACGCGCATTTCCAGCTTCATCACTTCAGACTCGTTCAGATTGAAATAAAAATCTTCTTCACGATTCACACCGTTATAGTCGGTGAAAGCAATAGTTTTCTTATACATTTTCTTGTTTCTCCTTTTCAAATGTTAAAGGACGCCCCCACCGACGTCCTTTCATTATCCCTTCGGATATCAACCCGATTCATCCTTTTTAATCAATACCAGATCAGGTCACAGCCTGAAGCTCGGCCAAGATCGCAGCCGGAGAGGGCAGAGTCGCAGCGGCGGTAGCGCTGCCATACAGCAGGTCCTCCAGCTTGGTCATCCTAGCAATGCTGAGCTTAGTGGAGTCGAACTCCAGCTTCGCGGTGGGCTTATAACCGGCCATCGGAACAGGCGTACCCTTCGCATCCCAACTAAAGGTCTTACCTTCGGGGGAATCGTTCACGGTGTCATGAGCCTTCTCGGCGACGGAAGCACGCAGACCATACGCAACATGAATCTTATAACCGATCGAATCGGAATTGGCATTACCGATCTCAGAACGCCAGCTGAGGCCAAACTTCTTACGAGGCTGCTGACCAACGGTCATACCACCCAAAGGCTGAGCAGTACCATCGCACTCAGCAAACTCATCGGGATAGGTATAAGCTTCGATACCGCAATTATACTTTTCTGCGCCAGCGATACCAGCGTAATAGATACCGTCAGCGTACATCTCCGTAACGTCACCACCCTCGGGTTTATCAGTCACGTTAGTCAAACCATTCCAAGGCTTGCCTTCCTCGTACTCGCCATTGGAACCCATGGGATACAAAACACCCTGAGATACGCCATACTCAAACTTACGATTTTCGGGCTCATCCCAAGTGATTCGAGCAGTGGACATTGTTTAATCCTCCTATAGTTTTAATAATAGAGTGTAAAAACGTCATGATGCAGATTGTCATTCACAAAATGCCTATCATGACGACACGTGAAAAAGTTTGCGATTCTATCCGGAATCAAAGAATCTGGATCTCGATCAATGACTGTCACTGAATACCGCTTGTGATGAAGATAGGGCTTGTTGTTGGCATAGTCGCTCTCGATGCGTTCCCTCTCATACACAATACACGGATATGACATCTTAAATCCTTCGGGTGGTTGGAAGTAAACATTCCTCGAGCCAAGTACACCAACCAGCATTTCATGCAAATCAACTCGTTGGCCCATTGTAAACACCCCCAATCGTTAAAAGCAAACGGGGGCGCTGGACATCAACGTGTGTTACTTTCCAGAAAGCCCCCATCCACTCAAGATAACGAATGGCAAAGAAGTGCTCACAGGCATACGGATCAGCAACGATGCTAATGGTGTTATTTACAACCACATTATCGTTTACAGACTCACCAGGTTCGAGTTTTCTAATGTTACGAAAGACGTCTCCATAATAGTTACGATTGGTAACAACATCTTCCCAAACACCGGGTTTTGTTTCACGAGTCTCAACATAACCTACTGAACCATAAAACTTTGCCATTTTGACCAGTCACCTCAATCAGCTCTGGTTGAGCGTCAGACCTTTCAAGCTATACGTCTTAGAGACGGACTCATACCCGGACTTGCTCGCCACGAAGCGCACCTTCTGCGAGTTCTTATCGGTGATGCGGCAGATTGCGATACCGTCAACATCCAAGGTCTGCGGACCATGGACGCCATTCACGACCTCGACGGTAATGGTAACGTCCTCGGCATCCGGCACTTCAGCATGGAGCACGATGTAGTTACCGCTGTCCTCGCCAGCACCGTACGCCGAAGAATAGTCAGCGACATACTTCAGCGTACCGGTAATGGCCTTGGACCCGACGGAGATGTTGCTCTGAAGATCAGAGACGACCTTACCGAACAGGTCCTCAGCCGCGGCGATATCCGCATCAATAGATAAGCCCTTTAAGGGTTGTCAGTCACGTCGATCTCAAGAGCGATCGCGGAGAAGGGACGAGTCAGAGCGCCGGAGCAACGAGTCTCCAGCAGGCTGACTTCCTGGTTGAAGTTCAGATCGAAATCGGTGAAGTGAGTGATCTCACCGCCCTTGGTCGCGCCAAGGCTGTAGTCATTGAAGTTCACCATCAGGCCAAGCAGCTCCATGGTGTAGTTGGTGTCAACGCCCTGAACCTTCACAGTCTTAGTGCGGGTCTTACCAGCAAACTGCTCAGCAGTGATGATTTCATTGACATTCAAGGCAGCCTTCAGCTCATTGATGTTATCATAGATCCGACGACCATTCAGATCGCGGGCCAGCAGCATAACATTCACCAGATGAGGAGTGCACAGGAAGTCGGGATTGCCGGAACCCTTATAGTTCTCGCGGGCGTAAAGCAGGCTCTGAATAACAGCCTCGGCATAGATGTAGTTCTGACCAAAGTTAGCAGCGGCATTAGTACCGTTCATCTCCTCAGCCATGGCATCCACATCAACAGCAGCATGAATGCAGTATAGATCATTGTCGGTCCAGATAGGACGAATCTTAGTGGGATCGATGGCGTTGTCGCCGGTACGACCGTCACCGATAGTGATCTGACGAGCCAGTTCCTCATTCAGATTCATCCGATCAAGGCCGTACATATACTGCACGATATCGAAATCGGTGATGTCAACGATGTCGTCACGGTCGATCTTGGAGCGGATGTACACGGTGACAGGGTCGGTAGTCCGGCTCAGAATCGCCAGAGCACCGGCATCAGTCTTCTGAGCGCCCTTAGTATAACCCTTAGCGCGACGATTGGTAATATCACGAACGTCGGCCTGACGGGTGCGAATACGGCTGATGGGGCTCTTGTGGACCTTCGCAAGAACCTTACCGATCCAGCCCTGATCAGTGGTCAGGAGTTCGGGAGCGCCAGGCTTAACATCCTTATACTCGGGGAACAGCTGAGAAATATCAGTGATATTGGAAGCCGCGGAATGCTCCAACTCCTTATTATTCTCATCGATGAACGCCTGCATGGCGGCCTTCAGAGAGCCACCACCATAGCTCTTCGCCATAGTAAGAATCTGGACCCCATCAGCATGGGTCAGTCCAACTTCCTTGGTCTCGGCGCTCTGATCGAAAACGTTATGCTTCATTTCAGTTTCCTCCTCTTTCTTTTCCTCTTCGGAATTCTCAGATTCTTCTTCGTTCTTCTTGATGGCTTCTTCGAGCATGGCCATCACCACAACCTGCTGCTTATCAGTCAAGGTATTGAAGATATCACGGGCGGTCTCGCCCTTCGGCTCGTCATCTTCCTTCTTTTCGGGTTCCTTCTTCTCTTCAGGCTTCTCCTCAGACTTTTCATCCTCTTTCTTCTCATCATCAGCATGATAAAGTTCGATGAATTCGCCGGTGAAAAGGATGCCCTGCTCGCGATCTTCAACGATGGTGCCATCATCATTGTGAGCGATCACGGAATCAATAAAAGCGCCAGGATTGGCGCCAGCAAGCACGAGACTTACCTCGCGAATAATGCCGTGAAGAACGTTCTTGCCCTCTTCTTTAAGCTGATTAGCGTAAATAGAGAGCTGATTGATATCCCCATGCAGCACAAGTTCTTTTGCGGTCTGTCCGCTTTCGGTATCATTGAAATAAGCGGATGTGCGCACACCTTCCTCCTGGTTATGGAGAATAGCGTAACCCAAAACATTCTCAGGTCGATCTTGACGGTGATTCCACACCAAAGGAACCCGCTTACCGTCACATTCCTTGAATGCGTCTTTCATGATGACCCTGCCGTCGGAGCAACGCATGTTTGTACGAGTTGCCCAGCCAGTGAAGTCATAATTCTTACCCATTTTGACTTGTCTCCTTTACTTCTTTATTGCCCTCTCCTGAACCTGAGCCGGAAGGCAAGAGAGCTTTCTTTTCATCTGCAGATACGCTCAAATTCTTGTTCCGCAAGACGTCCGCATTCGGATCTTTGCTGGGCTTCATGCCAATCGCCTGACGAATTTCATTAGAAGTCATGATCTCATTACGAGTAAACTTATCGGCGATCTCTGCAATCTGACTAATCGGAATCAGTTTGAAAGGATCGCGGAAGTAGGAAACCCGCTGACGTTGAGAACGAGCAGTTTTACTGAGGAACTTTCGTGTCATCTCATTTACAATTGCAGCGGCGATCGGTTCAACCATTCGATTGGTGTAATTCAGCATAGTCTCGGTATCCGCTGAACCGTCCAGAATTCCTTGGGTCATACCGATCTGACTGAATAGCAGATTCGTCTGATACTCAATCTGCTTCATCAGATTGTTCTCAACCGGACGATTTAACTGCGTAATTCGCTCCGTTCCATCCGTATACGCAATACCGTATTTACCCTCGGCAAGTTGGGTCTCAATGTCTTTCCTGCGTTTTTCAGCTTGTTCTCTACGAGTCTCAGTTTTGATGACGTATGGGAGCTGAATAATCAAATCCAATTTCCCACTACTTGTCTTTTCATCCACAACGTCGAGCAAACTTAGTTTTCGAATCAACCTCTGCATTGTCGAGTTAGGCTCGTTAATGACCGCATAAAGAGGATTCTCAACGATGGAGACAATCGATTTCGGAAGGATGACTTCTTCATGGCGACAAGTTTCCTCGTTATACAAATCCACACGGACATGCTTAGGATACCAACCAACGACCTTTCCAGTTCGTAAAGTGAGGATCTTGACGCTTTCGGTCTCCGTGGGATCTATATCGGTATCAACGGGAACAATAGCCACACTGCCCTCATCGAGCATGCTCATCACGATATCTTGTATGAAATCGCGTCCGGTCTGATCGATGTTTGCCTCTAAAGACAGGCAATTATTCAAACCAGATGGAATCTCTTCAAGAAACCGGCCATTTTCATCCAATCGAACATGCCGTATATCAATGGCAGCAACATCCATCGCAATGCGATTGTAAATAGAAGTTACAATAGATCGCTCATTCCCTCTGGTGAAATGCATTCGATCCATGCGAAAACCACTATATCCCGGCCCGATATTAACGTAGTTCGTAGGGTCTTTATTCCTGAATGCATTCCAGGCATGTTTTAGCCTATCCATCAAAGGCATTTCAGCTTCCTCCTGTAATTGGAATTAAGAGAACAAAAAAAAAGACCCCCGAAGGGGTCTGTCGAGGATGAGATTAAATGTATTCTAACTGATCTTCGGAACAATCAAACTGAGGAAATCTCACATCATTCCAAGCGTCCGGGTCATCAATCGACCCCTCATTATCGCTTTCAACAATATATCGAGTCTCTTTATCCTCAGTATCGTAAACATCAATAATTGTTCCCGTCACATTCTTATTCTTGATACGGACATGATCTAATTCAGCGAATTTCATCTTAATCACCCTCTTTATTACGTCTATCTCGATAGGCGCTTGTAAATTTTGGCTCGCTCGCACCAGGAGCTAGATGCCAAGAAGTCGTAAAAGTCCTTTTCTCAGTCACTCCAAGATTCATCGGAATGCTAAATTTTGTTCCGCCGTTGTGACCAGGATGATCAGCCGACTTCTTACTAAGATCGAATCCTTCTTCGAGATGCTGGAATAGAAGATCAGAATCATCCTCGGTATAACCGACATCCGAAAAATCCTTAAAGTGCTTCTGCTTCGGATTAAGACAATATCCGGCCAGTTTTGCCACAGCTACAGTAAATCCTTTAGCACTATGGTAAGTGTCTCCCATTTTAGCAGATTCAACAGATTTTGCAACCTCATGGCCAAGTTCTTCTAAACTTCGACGAACGCCCCATCTCTGGCCTTTGATTCCATGGTGCCAGATAGAACCACAGTAAGAGCTGTCTAAAATACTCAATCAAATGCCTCCCTATTCAGTTTATAAGCAATGTAAGCATCCATCATCGCCGCAACAGCATCAATCTTCTGCTCATACCGCTTCTTTAACAATTTTCGATTACCATTCGTATCTTCCATAGCGATACAGTTTCCCATAGCAAAAGTCATCAAACTCTCATCGAACAACAGCAATCTTTCTTCAGAAAGTTTCTTCAATTCTCCAAGAGGAACAGACTCAGTTTTTGCACCTTGAATGACTTTTTCGATCCCAAACGGACCATTTTCAGACTCCCAACGATTGATGAACTCTTTTGCATTGTATGGGTCGTAACCGAGGCAACGCACGTCATATTCCATCTCAGTAATGAATTGATCGAGATCTTCATACACAACCATCATATCAAGGACAGTCCCATCCAACACAACGAGACTGCCTTCTTGAATGAACTCTTCATATTTGATGTGCATGGCGGCTGGTAATCTATCAAATGTAAGCTGTGAAATGTAGTTTCGAGTTTTTACACCGAAGCTTCCATCTCGAAGCGGAAAAAGAAAGGTAAAAGCGCAGAAGTCATCACCCTGCGAAAGGTCTGCTCCAAGAGCGCACGGCATTTGCCAATAGCTGCGCTTTGGATGAGCCTGGATCTCCTCATAAGTGAAGTAATAAGAAAGGCCTTCCATAGGAATGCCAAATCTTTTTGCGAGGATCTCATTTCTGTCGATGGGGGACTTCTCGATCTTATCCACATCTCTCTGGTAAGTCTCATATGTTACGGTCTTACCAAGATTCGGATTGGCCTTAAGCCACATCTGAGGATTCTTTACCTCATCAATAGAATCGAGTCGATAATACCAGATACTAACCCACGGTTGATCAAGCTCTCCACGAAGAATCTTCATAAGCTCCATCTTCATGGTATCGCCGATGGCATTTCGAACTGTTCCCTCCGAACTAATAGCTACGATTAAATAATCATCAATCTTCGAAGAACCTTGTTCAATAGCATTAACAACGTTTTCCCGAACGTCACATGAAAGCCACTCATCAATCGTTGCGACTTTGGTTCTCATCGACTGGAGCTTATCAATGCTCATAGGAACAGTTTCAATGTAGCTATCTGTTAAGAAATTCTGGATTCCTTTTTTTGTACTCGCAAGTTTTACACGATTTGCACGAGACCCTGTAGTATTTTGAAGGCTGCCTTCTGTAAGAAATTTGAAAAGAGGTCCTCTTGCACGAGTAATTGAAGTTCGAATTGGCGACAATGTCTCTTCGGCTTGTCGCATAGTATAAGCTGTAGCAATCTGATGGGTTGTACTTGTGTCGACGTTTAAGAAATAGCTTTGAATGCAGCTGGCGTACATCGTCTTTGCCGCGCCTCTGGCCACAACCAAGTATTGTTTATTCGTCAAGCGTTTCTTGATGTACCGACGAACATATCGAATCGTGCCATTTTTTCGCGGCTTCGGAATAACGCGTTCTTCGTAATAATACCATCCGAAGATTTGCTCAGCCCAAAGTTTGAACGTATCAAGCAGCTTAAGATCTGAACCATCTGTCAGAGTAAGCTCTTCCTCGCAATAATCAATAAAGCCAGCTATAGCCTTATCATCATACCAAATACCGGGATTAGCTATAAGCGCATCGATGCGATGCATCTCCATCTCTATCTCAGCATTAATCGGTATCTCACCTCGAATAACGGCATCCCGAAATTCTCCGTAATACCTTGGGACTGCTGTATTGGATAGCATTAACTACCACCACCAGCGGCAATGTTTTCTCTCCCCTTCTTGATGCTCTGAGCGTTCTGATACCACTTTGCGACTTTCTGAATTGTCTCGGCGTCCATATCATTGACGTCCGCCTTCTTCCAATCATTGATATCAAATTTGTCTTTCTTGCTTGTAATCTTTTCAAGTGCTTTATCAACAGCTAAACCCAACGCTTTTCGGCCAAGATTCTCACAAGCTTCTCCAAGGAGCTTCTTCACCTTGCCCGTATTACGTTGTTTCTGACGAGTGAGAAGATTCTCATACTGCTCTTCCATATTAAGTCTATTAATCCGCTGCCTCAGCTCATCATCACTTAGAGAAGATGCTTTCCTCCCTTTCTTATCGGGAACGTTTTTCTTCTCAGTTTTCTTCGAAGCGGAAGAATTAGCCTCCCCAGTTTTGGGGTGGCCCAGTTGTTCGGGTGTGCGTCGAACACCCCACTTCATTCCGAGAATCCCATGGTGAGTCAACTCTGAACTCATAATGTAACCTCCTTCCTTCAGTACTTCACTGCGCCACTTTGTCGGCGGCTACATTCAATCTCCACTCAAATTCATTAATCATTCGATTGTAACTTTCAATCACTCCCGTAGCAGTCGGAGGATCAAAAATCAATCGAACCTTCATGTAAATGTAAGACTTGACGCCTTCAAGATTTGTAGAATCATTTCCAAGAAAACTCGTCCACGTTGCAGTCTTATCTGTAATTGAAAAGCCATTCTCTGGACCGACACCAAGTTGAGTCAGGATTCCAAACACAGAATTGATGTGGATGATAATTTCTTGATCAAACTGCTCATAACTCTCTTCAAGGCCAAGCAACTTCTTAATTGATGTGAGAATGCTTTCTTCCATCTTTTATTCTCCTCTTTTCCAGGGACAAGTATCATTCGGCCTTCGCTCAGCCGGCATCGTGATCAACAATGAAGCATCCCCGTAATGAATGGCATTATGTGTATTGTGAATTGTGCAAATCAAATATTCAGGATTCAGTAGATCACTATTGAATCGAAGAAGATCCTCTATTGCTACGGGATTCATATGATGGACAATGATTCTTCCATAGATCTCATGCCCCTCCATTGCCAAATCTCTGCCGAAATCACGTGCGATGATGTAATCACGAGTAGAAATCCACTCCTGCGAATGATACAATCTCTGATTCAAATATCGATCAAAGCCAAATGTCTCGATCCCTACACGGCCATCGAGTTTGAGATACTCGAACCTCTCCCTGAAAGTTTTCAACTGAATCAGTTCTGAGTAAGTCCTAATAATCAATCTCGTCTTCACCTTCATCGTCATCATCACGGCTCGGACTATATCGCTGCATAGCCTTAATTGCATTCGCATAAAGCTCTTCAATCTTCGCTTGAGATTCAAGAGCTTCAGTTTTAGCACGTAGTAAAATATTCTCGTTCTCTAAGCGCTCACGTTCTAACCGCTCTCGCATAGAGCCAAGACGAAGGAAATGGACAACCTCCTGAGAAGTTGCGGTACCATTCCTCAATCGCTTCTCTACCAAATCTGTCGCAAGTGAAATAAGCTGACCCTCCCGAGCTTCGGGGGTTAAAGCGGGCCGCATCTTTGGCAAATCCTCAGAGGATTCTGCCACTTTTGTACGTCTCATAGCAACAAAACCCTCCCTTTATAACACTTTCCTGGTATTTATAAGGACCCAAGAGGCAGTTTTCATCCACTATCGAAAGGAGAAA
>JAEEGL011858196.1_pt1 | contig 11316 bp, 5 predicted proteins | sample 9134231 | NCBI WGS metagenome assembly JAEEGL01 (sample SAMN16246548, study PRJNA631951) | gut metagenome | biome: gut microbiome; feature: rumen; material: fiber-attached | host: Bos | place: Iran: Karaj | collected 2018-10
CGCAACTACCAGGCTGCCATCGGTAAACTCCTGGAGATCACCAAGGGCTTCAAGGTGGAGATGTCCTGAGCCCTGCGAAAAGCGGGCAAGGTTCCACGAATGGCGGGCAAGGCCATGCGAATGGCGGGCAAGGTCCCACGAAAAGCGGGCAAGGTCCCACGAAAACGATCAGACCTTGCCCGCTAATCATGTCCTGACTAATCTCTGGGGCCATTCCCCGGGCAAGGTCCCCTTCCTAAAATGAGACCTTGCCCAAGAGAAAGCATATGGTTTTGTCTAAAACTTACTCCCCATAATCAACATTGAAAGTTATGTTGGTGTTTACCAGTGAAAAGTCGGGACGACGGATATAATTCTCATAATTCGTAACCGTGAGTACAGTGTTGTTAAAAGAGCCCTTTACGAGGATGGGCGCTGCTGTTGTGCCCACTTCAAGTTTTTTACCACCGCTTTTGTTTTGGCCAATCACTCCGAATAGCATAGATGCAGCAGCATCGACAGGCACGGAAACCTTGCAATCCACCTTACATCCTGCGTATGTCTGATCAGTATTTCCAACAGCACCTACAAGTCCACCAACTCCACCTGCAGCTTGGCCATCAGCTGTGTTCAGCAATACATCGCTTTGGACTTCACCAAAACTTTCACAGGCATTCAAGCCAAAATAATTCTGAAAACCAATAATACCACCGACAGAACTGGTGTTCAGCCCTCCTTTATAATATACTTTACCATAATTCTTGCATTCCACACATTGAACAACAGTACCTGCAATGCCTCCTAACCGGGTCTTGCTTTTTCCCGTGAGTATAATATCTGCACTGTTTATTGACCTAGTTACAGAATTCGTTGCACTTGCATTCTCATAGGCCGGATAACCTACAATGCCACCAATGCTGTTGTTTGAATAATTACAGTCAGCATCAACATTAACTGTTCCTTTATTAGTATTCTCGCAATCTGTAATATTACATTGATTTCTTTGGGCATCTGTCGTTGTACTCCTGCACCCTCCGGCTATACCTCCGACCTGGAAATCAAAGGCCTTATTCGTGCTATTACCCGTAGAGGTTGTAAAAACAGCATTGACAGGTCCGTCATTCGTACACTTGACTATAGGGCCCCAGGATGCAGCAACAATACCTGCTGCAGAATGCCGGATCTTATTGCTATAAGCCGCGGTATTTGTAGCTAACTCTATTTTAGATATTGTTGAACTAATACTCCCGGTATTCACGCAGGGATTATCTGCGGAACCTACTGTAGCACCACAGGCAAAACCAACAATTCCCCCAACTGCGGTACCCATTGTCTTAGTGGTTGAATCATAACCTCCACTCTGCCCTGGCCCCTGGAAAGTACCGGCACGTAAAGTGATATCTCCAGAATTAGAGCAACTATAATTTGTATATCCTTGGTACGCAGAAATACCCGCAAGACCTACCATATACACATCGCCATCTGCAGCTCCGTCATTGCTCTCCGAGAATAAACTGACATCGCCAGTATTGACACAACCGCTTATATCACTAGCATAGGCAGTAATACCGGCTACAAGATAGCCTGCACCAACGCCAGAAGAACCGTAAACGCCATTTGTGCGCACCGTGATATTACCGTTGTTTTCACAATTGATCAATGAGGCTTGAGAAGATGCTCTTCCTGTAATTCCTCCAATATGCATATTATCCGTAACATCTTCGGCTGTAATGTTAAATATAATGTTACCCTTATTAGTGCAAGATTCAATAAATGAATCAGTAGAGGAGGCAGAACCAACAATACCGCCAAAATAATAAACACCAGTGGTGGAGCCTCTTTTCCCCTCAAAGGAAACATTACCGTTATTGACACAATTCAAAACTTTACCTTTTGTCTGATTTGCAACCAAAACGCCTTTATAACCATTCAAGTACGGGGCACGCACTGTAACGTCCGCATTGTTGATTACCTCACTCACTTCTCCTCCTTGAAGATTCTTTACAAGGATAGCAATAGACGCCGAAGCACTGTTGATGGTAATAGTACAGTCATCTGCAAAGATAAGTCTCTTTATGATTCCCGTATTAGCGGTAAACATTCCCTGATTTGTTCCATTTACCCAATTATGGATCATATGATACTGACCATCGAATAGTCTTGAGAAGCTGCTGCAACTAGTTATAGTCTTGCCACTCAGGTCAATATCCTTGACAATATAACCATCCAATACGGGAGAACCGGAGAGGTAGCTCACCAGCCCGTCGCCATCCTCGATGACGCTCACCTCGGTGCCGGCGGCTAGGGAGCCAAGTTTCTTGCCCTTGCCGGGAGTGCTGAGGTCAATCTCGGCATCCGTCTTGAGCAGATAGTACTTGGAATCGCTCTTCAGAGTGAAAATGCGGATTCCAGTGTACTTGGCGGGCTGCACTGCCGCCCAGAACTGCTTGCTGCCATCGGCATCGGCAAGATTGACGGTCACTGCAGGAGATTCACCGGCAAGGGTCTCCCCTTTGGCTGCCGTGTGGATAATCACCTTCGTGGCGCCTGCCGGAGGAGTGAGCCGCAGAAGGCTGATCCCGCTAGTGAAATAGAAATTGAATTCGCTGTCGCTCACCTTCTCGGCAGTGTTGGCGACGGCAATCATGGCATCGGGAGCAATAGTTGCGCCAGAGGGTATCGACTGATCCGAAGGAATAGCGGGGGTGCCAAATTCTGCGCCGGCAGCCTCAAAAGGGAACACCGCTTTAAGGCCTTCAGTGGATGAAACCGAACCGGAGAAGATGGCGACTGACTGCCCGTCGGCTGAAGGATCAAGAGTAAACTCACGCTTGGCCGTGCCGTCATAAACTGCAAGTCTGTCGCCGGACTTCCAGGTCCAGGCAGCGCCGTCCATATCGGACTTGACACCATCAAGGCTGGCCGTGATGGTGATGGGGATAAGATTCTCCACGGCAGGAGCGTTTTCCTCGGGAGTATCGACTACAATTTCCTTGGGTGTGCAGGAAACCAGTGCGGCAGCACAAAGGGCCGCGAAAAAGAAAAATCTCTGTTTCATAGCTCTGCTGTTTAGGAAAGTTCAATGACATCATTGTCATCATAATCGATGACAACGCGGTTACGATTCGATGAATCCTGTAGAATACGATCTGTGACCGAAACTGTTACAATTCGGCAACAGGGGGGGGTATATGCCCATTTAAGTAATTGATTCATAATAACTTATATTAATTTAACAGATTTCACAAATGAACGATCTCCCCGGCGTGGAGGATGTGGTAGTCGCCGGATTTGGCGTCGAGCACGAAGACCTGGTAGGCAGTGCCGCCGTCATAGACGCGCACCACGACGTGGCCGTACCAGGGCTCGAAATGCTTCCATAGTTCCTCTCCCAGGCGCTCACGGCTGCCTTCGGTCGTGATATACAGCTTCCTGGGTGTGTTATATGTCATAGGGTCCACCCAGCGGTCCAGGGTTCGGGAGTAGGGATGCGTGCGGTTGGAGCACATCTCCACAATCACCTCCGGGCTGAGTTTCTTCAGAAAGTAGCCGTTGGAAGACTCCTTCCAGCCATGATGGTCGGGGTTCAGGAGGGTGACGTGCCTGTCTATCAGGTCGGCCACGGGGGTCTCGAAATCGCGGTGCTGGGCCTTGAAAGATTCCCAGGGGCCGCTGCCCAGGTCGCCGCCGTTGTAGTAGCTGAATTTCCCATAGGTAAAAAGGACCACGCAACTGAACATATTCTCATCGAATATTTCAGGGTCCTCGTCATACATACGCTTGGTCTTCAAACCTTTACCCGTATGGATATAGCCGTTGGCAGCAATGTTCCAGACCTCGAAATTCTTGCGATAGCTGCGTTTGTCGTACTGAGGGCTGAACTGCTTGCGGCTGCCGATCCGGAACGCTTCCAAGACGGTACCGCAGCTGTCCCGCTGATACCTACAGAAAGGAAAATAGCCTTCCAGAAAGAATTTCTCCCTCTTCTGCATATACTCCTCGGAAGGAATTGGTAGCTGGCCGCAGCAGGCGCGGTCCACTATCTTGTTGAAATGAATCTTCTCGCCCACCTCCGTGACACCGGCAATCCTGTATCCGTGGGAGCCAGGTTTGGAAATACCCATGGTCCCGGCATGGTCGCCGTGATAGTGGGTAAGATAAAAATAGTCCACAGTGTCGCGGTGCGGAAGGCCTTCGGAAAAGTCGTGGATGTATTTCGCAATCCACTCTCCCGGCCTCAGGCTGTCATTGGGCTGCGCCACGTGCCAGCCGGTGCCCACGTCGCCGGCATCAGCCAGCATGGTGGTGCCGTCGGGCATGATGATGAATGAGGCGTCACCCCTGCCGGTGGCTATGAAATGTATGTCGAACATTCCCTTTTCCCACTTGGGAAGGAATTCCTGTGCTCCCAGCGAGCAGCAAAGAAGCACTAATGATGCAGTATATAAAAGTTTTTTCACCATTTATCAGATTTAGACATATCGTAAAGCATGCGTGGACGGGTCATCGTCTCGCTGTAGGTATTCCCGTATTCATCCGTCACCTCTATGAGGACGGAAGACGTGGCGCTTGAGCAGGTGGCCTCGAACATATGAGCCGTGGCGTTTGTGGTGAAAGTCATACTGCTGCTCGAGGCGTTCATCCTATAGCAGTTGAAGTGTATGATGTGCAAAGGATCGTAGGCCTCGACTCGCTTCACATCCAGGCGCCCCACCCCTATTTCAGTCATACTGACAGTATAATGCGTATTCCAGTTGAACACGTTCACCAGTATCTTGTTGTCGCTGCGGGGTTCGTCGTAGCCGTGTACATACTGCTTGTAGTACGCCTCGGTGATGAATGAATAATTGTCCTTCACCTTTGGACAATACGTTGCCCGGTCTATGAGGCAGTTGTTCAGGTCGTAGGCCCGGAACTGGTAGGAAGGATCCTTTCCTACCGGTTTGTAGTGTGTGGAAATGTCGGAAGAAACGGCATCAAGCACCATATAGCCGGCAGGAGTTCCGTCCTGGCTGATATTGGTCCGCCCGCCGGTGTAGTGCCCTGTCCACCACCAGGAAGCGCAGACCGCGCCTATATTCTGCTCGCGGCGGATATCGGAAAAATAGTTGGTGAAACGCTGATGGGTGTGGCCTGAAACTATCTCCAACGGGCGCTTGCCAGCGTAGTTGAACACAGCGGTAAGGTCGGACTGAGGCATATTGTAGTTGAACCAGGGCTCGCTGTGACTTCCGTCAGGCAGATAAGTCCTGGTGCTGAAATGGCAGTGCACGCCCAGCACGATACGGCAGTCGGACGGGGCGTTCTGCAAATCCGCGCGCAGCCAGCTGAGCTCATCGGAGGTGAATTTGGAGCTGTAGCTCAGGTCGCCGACAGTGCCCTGGGTGCCGCCTTTGTTGGCAAACACCGTGTTGTCCATCATCACATAGTGGATATCTCCAAGGTTGAAGGAATAGTAGCTGGGGCCGAACGCTGCACGGAAAGGGGCCTCTGCCAGCAGGTCGGAAGCCACATAAGGGTCGTTGTCGTGATTGCCGGGAATCACGTAAATGGGAATATCGAAGCCCGACAGTTCCTCCTTGAAAGAATCCGGCTGATAGAGCATCGAGTACCAGAATTCATCCCAGGTGCTGTCGCCAAGGCAGAGGGCAACAAGCGGCAATCCGGAGCCGCGGGATTCGGCCTGGGCCTGCGAGAGTTCCTTCTTGAATCCGGCACGGAACTGCTGCACGTCGCTGCTGGACCGGTTGGCGAGATGGCAGTCGGTGAAGAAAATGGCTCTGTGGGTCTGTGCATCCAGGGGAGCAAGGACGAAGTTGTTCATCTGGGGTTCCGTCCTGTCGGAACTGACCCGCCGGAAGAACTGAGCCGTACTGCGGTTGACGGCCACCGTGTACCCGCGGGGCTGGGAGATCGACACGTAGCCGTACTTGCGTGCGGAATCGATGTAATAGCAGCCGTTGGCATCGGTCTTTGTGGTCTTGACGCCATCCGAAACGCTCACGCCCTGCAGAGGGTTCCCGGAATTGTCGATCACCCGGCCGTACAACGTGTAGCCGCTGCGGAACTCGACTTCATAGGTGTCCCGCACATCCACGAACGCCATTCCAAGGCTCCGGAGGTGGCCGCCGATGCAGATCTTGACCTCATACATGCCACCTATGAAGCCCTGCGGCATGGGCTCTACGGTAAAGCCCGTCGCGCTGTCGGCCGCCGTCACGCGTGCCACCAGCACCTGCGAAGAGTTGCTGCGGGATGTCAGGCGGATGTAGTCCCCGACCGAAGCGCCGGAGTACGGGAACACCGTGGGCGCATTGAAATTGAGCGTCAGCACGCCGTCGGGAAGTGTCATCGAAGACACATCCGGGAGAGCCGCACCGTTGTATTCCAAAGGACTGAGCGAGCACATGGAGGAGCGCCTCAACTCCAGGCCGGCACGGGCCGACTTAGTCTGGGATCCGCCGTCGGAGTCCTTGACGGTGACGGTGAAGCCGCCGGCCAGAGTACCCGCCGGGACCACAAAATAGAATGCCTGGGGTGTGTCTTTCGAAAGCTGCACGGCTGAAGGGCACTCCAAGGTGAGTGTGCGCTGATCCTTTCCGGTGTACCTGAGCGAAAGCTGAGGCACATCGCCTAATGCCACGGTGCCGCTGCCCCAGAGCGCTTCATTATCGGCGCTGGTGACAAATATGGAACAGACGCTTGCCGTGCCCGTCAGCTGCACACAAAGCAGGCCGCACAGGTTCCTGAACTGCAGGTGGGTTCCGTCTGTGCTATATGCTGCCGCCGGATTGGCTCCAGGGGCAAAAGACCCGGAAGCATATTCCTGGACAGAAGGCAGGGAGATTCCGAGTTCGTTCCCGGAAAGAGCAACTCCGGCAGAAGCCGGATACACAGCATAGAAGGGTGCATCACCGTCTATGCTGCCACGAAAAACGGCAGAACTGCTGCCAGCCGAGGCGGCATCGGCGCTGAACACCGAGCCGCCCGTCTGCGCAGCATTAAAAAGCTTTATCTGATCGCCTTCGCTCCAGACCACCTTGCCGCCCGTGGCCAGCGAGGTCCGGCTCACTGAGGGGGACTCGAGCACGGCTTCGAAAGTGCGCAGCGCCCCGTCGGGGTGCAAAGCCCCCTCCGGCTCTTCCCTGCCACAGGAAAAAACGAGCGAAACCGCAGCGGCGATAAGGATAAAGCGTTTCATCATAGTTTATTCCGAATAATTGAGATTAAAGGTCACGAGGCTCTTCCACTTATCATAATTAAGCGAACCGGCGAGGAATCCGCCATAATCGTAATTGATTTTGCCGTCCTGCGTCTCCTTGTAGGAACTGATAACCTGCGCAAGATCGGCTTCAGACTCGACGGACACGGTGTTGCCCGTGTGCTTGTTGACTATGGAGCAGCCCTTCTTGATGGTGAGCTTGCTGCCGGCAGTGCCGTAAGCCATGGTGTTGGCCGTGTTGGTGATCCTTCCGGCGATAAAGCCTATGTCTCGGCAATGGTTCGACTTGATCGTGACCAGTATCGAGCAGCCGGAGCCGATCTCGAAGCCGGCGGCATTCTGGGGCTGGCCCACCAGGCCGCCAAGGCCATAAATCGTACCGTTCATATACGCATCGTTGGTGTAATCGATCGTAAGGTGGTCCACGACTGTGTTGGACACCGTATGGCCTGCCGCCTCGTAACCAACGACGCCGCCGATGTAGCCGGAATTGATCTTTCCGGGAATGGAGATAGTGCCGCTGACACTGCAGCTTTCGATCGTGCAGGCACCGCCGCTAATGCCGCCGGCCCTGGTCTTGCCGAACCCGTCAAGGACCATTTCTCCCGAGAAAGCGCAGCCGGAAATCGCTCCCGTCTGAGTCGCTACACCGCCTGAAGGCTCTGAGCCGGGCCAGCCAACGATGCCGCCGAATGCATTGTTGGAACCGGTCGAATCGCAGGTGAATGATACCCTTCCGCTGTTGGTACAGCCGTTGATACTGGACACCTTCTTGTCGGCAGAATTGTAGGAGCCGCCGCAGATTCCTCCGCCCTGCGCCACAAACTGCTTGTTGAGTCCGCCGTTGTGGGTCGAAGTCACCCAGTAGGCATCAACCTTTCCGGCGTTGCTGCTGTTATTGATAGTGCCTTGAAGATTTCCCACAACGCCTCCGATGGTCGCACGGGTGTTTGTATTGTAATTGGAGTTCGCATTGTCTATGTTCAGCAGGGTGGAACTCACGTCGCCGCTGTTGATGCAGTCATTGACTTCGGCTTTGTAGACGAGACCGGCCACGCCTGCAGCGACACTCGATACGAGGGTGAGCGACCCCACGCCGGCATATCCGGTGCTGTATCCGCCTCGCAGGACCACGTCCCCGTGGTTTTCGCAGGAGCTCATCTCACCGGCGCTGTATCCGGCAACGCCAGCCGCGCAGGCCCTCTTCAGCGGACCGTCTCCCGCCCCGTCCGAAGACTCGGACAGCACGGAAATCGTGCCGGAATTGGTGCAGCCGATAAGGCGTGCGCCGGAGAAACCGATTACGCCGCAGGCAAACAGGCAGTCGTTACCGGAACCCGGAGTCTTGATCGTGACATCACCGGTATTGGTGCAGGCCTCGAATATTCCGGAGGCCGCCGCGTGGCCGCTGATTCCTGCAGCATACAGGCACTTGGTCATTGTGTCGTCGGTGAACTCCACGTTCACTGCCCCACTGTTGGAACAGTCGCTGACATAACCTGCGTTACGGCCCATCACGGCGCCCAGATAGAGGTTGTTGCCTGCAACGATACCGGGAGCAGACATATCTATGCTTCCGCTTGTGGTGCAGTTCATCACCGTACCGCTTTCGTCATTATTGCCCACGACCAGGCCGAAACGGCCGTCCTGCGCGCTCTCGGAATCGATTGCAGGAACCGAAGCAGATGCTTCCACGACAACGTCAGAAATCCTGCCGCGGTTGTTTGCCACCACGAATCCAAAGTTGGAAAGCTTGTTCGGGAACGTGAGCACACAACTGGAAGAAAGCGTGATGGCTTTGAGTTCGCCCTGTGTACGGAGCGTTTCAAGAAGGGACACCGAACTGATCCAGTTCTTGATGGAGTGTCCCTGACCGTCAAGCGTTCCGGCAAAAGGCTTGCCCGGGGCATAGTTCACGCCGGACATATCGATGTCGGCAGCGACCTTCACCACATCTGCCGGCCCATACAGATTTGCGTGCAGGGCCCAGTCCTGGAGGTCTGCGGCATTGGAAATGTCGTACAGCAGGCTGGTTAGTCCTTCGGAAACGGTACCGAAGTTCACGCAGCCGTTGCGCTTCATATCGGCAGTATTTGCGCTCTGCTTGTAGCTGCGCGAAGTAGAACTCCCAAGGACGAAAGTCACGCCCTCGACAGCTCCGGGGGCTACGGCAATGTAGTAGTCACCCGCGGCAAAGGAACTGCCGGAAGGAGACAGGGTGTACATTGCCGCCGCTCCAAGGGATTCAACTGGGATTACACCGGTCTCAAAATCCGGAACCACATTTGTGGCCTTGGGAGCCGGGCCGAAATCCACGGAAGAGAAATCTCCGGAAGCCAGGGTGAACTTGGCAAGCGAAGCCACATTCTTGAAATTGAAACTGCCTCCGGCACTCGCCTTGGCAACTGCCACCAAGGCATCGGGATCTACAGGATAGCCCGCGCTCAGAGTCTGGACTGAAGGGACAGTCACCACAAGCGAGGTACCGTCCAGCGTGGCGGCAGAGAAAGGCGACACGGCGGTAAACTCGGTAGCGCCCGAAGAGACCAAGCCGGTGAAAGTGGCAGTGGTGGATCCGGCACCGTTTGCCAGGGTGAAACACTGGAGTGCAGTGCCGTCGAACACTGCGATTTGGTCACCCTCGCTCCATACGACACTGAGGCCGTCAAGCATGGTCCTGGTCAGATCAGCCTTGCCGGCAATGAAACTCACCTGGACAAGGCCATCTCCTGCAGGAGCTTCCGGGGCAATGGTTTCGCGATTGCACGAGGCGGTCAGCGCCACAAATGCGCCAAGCGCCAGAAAGAAAGCTAACTTTTTCATAATCATTTCCTTATTACCACTCGAAAGTGCCCAGGTCATCAAAAGATTCCGTCGTGCAGTCTTCGCTGTCGCAGAGCAAGGAGGGCACGGAGGCGGACAATTCACAAATAGGAGTTTGATACTCCCAGGGAGCAGTTTTAGTCGCCATATTGCACATTGAATATTATATTGTTATTTACCAGTGAAAAGTCGGGACGACGAATGTAGGTCTCGAAGTTGGAGGGGGTAAGGGCCGTGCCGTTGAAGCTGCCCTTTACCTTGATGGGATCGGCTGCAGTGCCGAGCTCGAGCTTGGTCGTGACAGCCTTGTTCTGGCCGATGACACCAATGAGCATGGATGCCGCAGAGCCTTCGGGCACCACCACTGCGCAGTCCACCTTGCAGCCCGAGTAGGTCTGCGCGGTGTTGCCCAGGGCACCCACTAGAGCTCCGACTCCGCCGGCGGCAGACGACTCGGTGCCGGCGAGTTTCACATCGGAACGCACTTCCCCGCGGCTCTCGCAGGATGCCACGTCGAAGAAGTTCTGGAATCCGATGATACCGCCCACCGAGCAGTTGGTCAGCCCCGCCTTAAGCCATATCTTTCCGTAATTCTTGCATCCGCTGCACTTGACGGCGCCGCCGCTGATGCCGCCGATACGGGACTTGCTGAAGCCGTCAAGCGTCAGGGCTCCCCTGTTCACACAATCGCTGATATGGTTCACTCCGGATGCGTTTTCCTTGCCGGGCCAGCCAACGATACCGCCGAAAGCGTTGTTGGACTGGGCCGAGTCGCAGGTGATGGATACGTCACCCTCGTTGGTGCAGCCGATGATGCTGGAACTCAGCTGGTCGGAGTGGTAGTCACCGCCGCTGATGCCGCCCACCTGGCCCACAAAGTTTTTCGAGAGCGATGCGTCATGGGCTCCGGTGATCCAGACCACCTCGACGGCGCCTTTGTTGGAGCAGCTGACGACGTCGCCCCATGTGGAGGACACAACGCCTCCGACGCTCTGGCGCGCCGTGGTGTTATATACGGAGGATGCATCGTCGATGTTGCGGAATTCGCTGCGCACCTTGCCTGTGTTGTGGCAGTTTTCAATTGTGCACTGGTAGGCATGTCCCACGATTCCGGCCACATTGGAGGAATACTTGGTGGCGCTTCCCACTGTCTGCTGGGCAAGGGTGTATCCGGCCCTCAGGTAAACGTCGCCGCTGTTGTTGCAGCCGGAAGTCTTGCCGCCGGACCAGCCGGAGTAGCAGGCAATGCCGGCCACACCTACACCCTTTACGGAGCCGTCCGCCTTGCCGTC
>JAEEGL012034694.1_pt1 | contig 11316 bp, 9 predicted proteins | sample 9134231 | NCBI WGS metagenome assembly JAEEGL01 (sample SAMN16246548, study PRJNA631951) | gut metagenome | biome: gut microbiome; feature: rumen; material: fiber-attached | host: Bos | place: Iran: Karaj | collected 2018-10
GTCACCAAGGAATAAAAACGGCGCTATGCCAACGCTGCACTTCTTTAACTATTTTACAAATAAAGTATTATTTCTTTATGGCATCATAGATTGCTACTAAAGTCAATTCTTTTTATAAGCGCGTACAATAAGAATAAACATATTCCTACAGTAACTATAGAGTCGGTAAACAATCCACACTCAAGTCTATAGTAAAACGTCCCATATGCATCTGTAATTACCATTAATAATGTAATAGATAGCGCCAGAAAAAGATGAAAACAACATATCATATACTTCAAAAGAATAGTCTTGAAATGTCCAGTTTTCTTTAAAAGTGTAATCATTCTTCCATCATTAAATGATAACAAAATAGATACTACCGCCACCATAAATCCTAGAATTGTACCATATACCCCAATTAGTACCGCCAAAACATTAAACCATCTTTCGTTCTCCATCCCTGGAAAATGTATTCTTAGCGCAACTATGATAGCTACTAATGGAGGAAAAATATTTATTACTATTGTATCTATAATTTTATTATCTAGTATTTTCATTCTAACTTAGCACCTTATCACAAGATGATTTCACATGCATATTAAAGTAATCATCTATTTCTAAATACATAGCGTCAGAATCTATTGATCTCTTTTCTGTTTTAACTATAGAAGCCTTTCCTACAAATTTATCCGACAAAAGATCTACGCTTTCACTAAAGCCACCTTGACTAATAGTGAGTTTTTTTATCTCTTCTCTATAGTTGCTCACCATTTCTTTTATTTCTTTATCAGTCAATGGTAACTCAAATCCTTTATTACCATTCCTTTTAGATCTACGCTTTTTAATAACAATCTCAAATGTATCAGTATCAGAAAAGCTATGTTGAAAAGCTCTAAATAAAGGTTTTTTTGACAAGACTTTCGTATAGACTTCAGAATTCATAGGAACAGCAAGATCAAATAAAGTGTAATCTTGTCCATCAATTATCTTGGAATATGCGTCATTATTTAGCTTTGGTTCACAAGATACTATCGGAGATTCTTCGTCAGTTTCCTTAATAAACTCTACCAGCGAAGATGCTCGCGCCCCATTCGCATTATATTCCAATCCCAATATCCCATAACTAGCGTAAAAAACACCATGCGTCACTTCAGCGATATTCTGATTATTATCAATATAATTCCCCAAACTCTCAAGTTTGCCATCTTGTTCAATAAATGGTAATGCATTTTCTCTGCAAAGGACTAGTCTAAAAAAATAAGTGTTATTTTGTACGTTATCAATAATAATGAATAATAATCCCTGCCGGGCTCTTATAATAAAATCCCTATAAACAGAAACTCCTCTTTGGCGCTCACTATACCGTTTCCAAAATTCATTGATATAAGCGTTTGCCCTATCTCTCCTAGCAATATTATCCTGATGATCATAATCTAATGAAAACAATTCATAAAAATATATGCTTCTCTTTACTGTGTCTGACATCTAAGTCCCCTCAAACTCCTTCTTTCCACATAACATTGCATATTTCCACATTCTACATCTTGGCCATTAAGGTCAGATTTATCGAAGTGAAGCCTCCAGGTACCGCTATAGGCAGCTCCCCCACTTCCATCTTCATAAATATGGCCATCAGAACCAAGCCATTGATTAATTCTACTTTTGTAATTATAACACTATATCATTACTAATCATTCTCAATCGCGATTATTTAATAAAAAAACAATACTTCAATCTGAATCCAAGTTCCTCATTCCAACACCATTATTGGTTTAATTCGACAATCTTTCAATAATGTCTGAAAGATTGTCTATAAAAAAACTATACTGCAATTTTTCTACCTTATCACCATTACAGTGTTTCAAATCTAGCATAATTGCTCCCTTGCACATATCTTTATTCATATAGTGCTTAATGTAACTTACTATTTCGCTACTTTTCACTTTGGCTCCCCTTTTCTTTTATCAAATATTTATTGAACTCAATCGCCTGTAACCACTTCTCCGGTCCAATCGATGATTCCGCCAAACTCATACACATTGGTGTAGCCCATATCTGCAAGCTATTCTGATTTGTTATACAGTTGAAAAGCAATACTTTTTTCAAATACTAATAGGGACTATTTTTATACATTTCCTCATCAGGCATCTGCTGATCATAAGGATATGGTATTGGTGCATAAAAAATGCGTTGTTCAAAGTACTCATCAAAAATTTCTCTGCCGCACTTTTTGCATAAGCTATCTTTCCGGCTATTAATATACTCCTGTATGTATTTTATCTGACTCTCCGCAGAAAAATCTGGTTGAGCCTTAATAACCTCAAATTCTCCACATTCGCAAAATGAAAACATGGTTACATACGGTGAAAAACCACAATCAGGACAAGCAATACCCCCTAACCCATAAAAATTAGCCATCATTGGGTGTCCACATTGTGGACAACTCTTAGCACCAGCTAAGATGCTTATCAGTACTTCTTTATAATGACTTTTACGCCAACCTTTGAGTAGTTTTTTTCTAGCAAGGTTATATCCACGTGCAATTTCCGATAACTTCCAATTCAATTCTTGATCTTTTATGTATCCATTTTCTATTCTTTTATAACCTTCCATTAAAGCTAACGAAGAAAAATAAGTATTCCTGCATAAAGAACGATTGAGGATGATCTCAAGCTCTGATTTTGATACTGCCCCTCTTTGGCGGCGAGCTTCCGCAAATCTTGCGGTTAGCTGTTCATATAAATCTGACATAATGCAATCACCTGCATCCCTGATTGAATAATAAAGCCTCATGGTTCTTGCGAATATTGCCTCTGTATCATCCGAGCTTCTTAATAGTGGTCTCGATATAATTCTTAATCGGTCTATAATTTCTCTGTAATCCTCAAGTTTAAATTCCTCTATAAGCTCATTCTTAACTTTAAGCTTTTTTTCGCTTGTCTCATAATTATTTATGAAAACTTGAACGTAGTCATCCATACGTTCTATTATCTTCTTATTTTCCACTTTGAGATTATTATCAAATAACAGGAGAACATAATAATTTATAGTTTCAGAATTATTGTTTTCTATATCCATGAAGTCGTCCAAGATAGAAAAAAAGGTAGTTGCAGATATTTCTGCACTCTTTACTTGGATGTATATATGTTCTTCCTGATTAAAAATTTCTATATCCTCATCGCCTTCACATTTCACACAAAAATCTGAAATGTGGCACCCTAAATCAAAGATATCCAGCGCATTCATCTGTTCAACAGCCAATATCGCTGCAACAGAGTCTTGGCTATCTATTTTTGAATTGTTCTTTCCACCTATATGTTTTTTGTCACTATATGCTGACATGCTTCCTCCCAATAAATCAAACACCATGCAAAAACAGGACTTCCACCATTTATGATAGCCCCCTGATTATTTAAAAGCTTATTTACTTAGATTCCCCTATGTTGTCTTTCTTTACCCATAAACTCTTTTATTTTTATAACTCCGTATACTTTTTACTGTTCCCATAGCTCTTTTCAACCGGGTACTTTTCGGCGTTTTTCCTGATTTTATCCATGATGGCATCCTCAATATCAATTCCCATTTTGTCTGCCATAAGAATGCAATAGTTCATGATATCGGCAAGTTCTTCTGTGGCAGCTTCCTTATCATAATCAGGGCTCCACTGAAAGCATTCAAGCAGTTCTGCTGCCTCAATAGAAATACTCTTTGCCAGATTCTCCGGTGTATGAAACTGATCCCAGTTTCTGTCTTCAGTAAACTTTACAACCTCTCTTTTTACATCACTAAAGCTCATAATCCCTCAAAACCTTTCCACATATTTCATGAAATGCTCACGAAGTTTTTCATCACACACATACAAATATGTTCCCCTGATTCCCCTTGTCATGAGAACGTAATAGATATTTCTGATGTATAGATCAAGTTCTTCGTCCGTCGCGGACTGCTTTCCACGTTTATCATAATAGCTTGACCTATCAACATATATCTTGTGACGAACATCATCATATTTAATGTCTTTTCCCAGAATAACAAATGCATAATTAAGGTCATATCCTGCGCTGGTATGAATGCATCCTACTTCATCAAGAGCACCATCACTGTTTATCCAGTTATTAAGGCAGTGATTCCATCTCTTGCTGACTCCTTCAATCTCGATATCATAAGCAGTTTTATCATTCTTGGTCTTCCATTCCCATGCGTACCCTGCCAGCATTCTACAGAGTTCCATATCATTTTCTTTAACATACAGCTCCCTGTTAAAGGTTCCAAAATCAGTAAAGATCTTGAAATCGTAATCCGTAAAAGTCTTCCTTGGAACATCAACATCATGAAGGATATCATTTACATAGTTTATGTATTCTTCGCCGCCTTTTACACGCATCTGCATCTTTAAGAAATGCGCCACATATGCGCCTATACGATTTCTCCTACCAAGCTCAAGTTTGACCTTATTCTCAAAAACTTCAATCGTTGTGCCTGAAGGTCCGGACAACTGATCAGGATCAAAAAAGAACACAGGCGTCTTTGCAATCTTAAGAACCCAGTCAAGCTCTGTAGCATCACTTGGAAGTCCAAGTTTTTTATTATTGTTATCGTACGCCTGATACCCCACAATACTGCGCCTTACCTGAAGTTTCTGTGCCTCATCTACAAACAGAATATCCCAGGAACCCTCTTTCACAGCATCAGATGCACCTATAACATCCTTTGAAGCCAAACCTTCAATCTTTTTGAAAAGGCCTCTCAAGGTTGCTCTCAGTGATGTCTGAGGGATGATAAGTCCCATCTTCATACTACGGAACGGATATTCATGAGTCTTTTCATCCTGATAGTCCCTTAAATACTTCATAAGATAAACTGCTACAATCGTCTTTCCTGTGCCGGGACGTCCCTCCACAACAATTGGCAGCTTTTTCCCTGAACGTATCTCATAAATAATGTCATCCGCTAACTGCTTCTGATCTTTATTTAGTTCTTTAAATGGTGAATACTTGTAGAACTCGCTATTTTTTATCTGCTCAAGAGTATGCTCAGCGAGATTGAATGACCTGAGTTCATTCCATAACTCTTCAAAGGTATCGTCATAGTCCGGCTTCCTAAAATAATTCTTATTGGCGATACCATCATTTTTATTTGTGATTATGAATTTACCATCCGCAGATACAAACTGAATAAGTTTGGACTCATAGTCAAAAGTAACAGACTGATTAAATCTGTCAGAATATATAAAATGAACCTGATTAAACTCACGTTTTTCCAGGTTGTTATAATGCTGCTTCATTCTCTCGGCAACATTCGTAGACTCGCCGATGTATACCTTTTTTTCATTCTCCAGAATATACAACATTGGCCAGTTATTTAGATAATCATCATTCCCATAATTATCGCTAGGGAATTTTCGATTTGTAATTATGTAAAGATTATCCTTAGCAGTATCCATCATATAGTCGCTCCAAGCAGGTATTATCTAAAACAGCTACAATCAGTATACTACATTTTTACTATTTCTTAGCAGTTGTGCTGGTCTTTGCTTCATAATTCTTTCATAACATTTTTAATTTCACTTAAAGTTCAAGCCATAATATAAAACCATCAAGAAGGACACAACTTCTTGACCCAAACAAAATAATACTTTTTCATAACACACATACCTTCGGAGAATATCCGAAGGTTCCTCCCTAAAACAACGCCGCTATGTTTCCTAAAATATGAAGCATAGCGGCTTTATCATCTTTCTTTTGGTTATTTATGAAACAAGCTTTGCTCCTTTGCTGCGGTTACATTTCCAGCAAAGTGTCTGAAGATTATCTTCCTTTGTAAGACCTCCTTTTGCTATCGGGATAATATGGTCAATTTCGAGAAGAAGATTAGGCTCTACATGAGTTGAATTGCCACACTGACAACAAAACTCAGACGTCAATACAGTAATCATAGTCTTTATTCAAACACCTGCGGATATTTCTCAATATAATCAGCAAACTTCAACCACTCTATTTCTACATAATTGGAGCGCCATTCATCTGTCAGTTTATTCATCTCATCTTCAGATATCTGACATTCTGGGGTCTGTGAAGCACTTGTAATACCCTCAGTTGAGCCAAGAATATGAACAGGATCATATAAATAGCCAACATACTCATCCTCTATTAACCCTTTATCACAGAAATGCGTTCTGCCGTCATATACAGTTTTTGAAGAATCATAGTGAAATCTAGACGCTCCCCAATATGCTGCTCCACTACTTCCAATCTTATATATCTCCCCATCAGCTCCAAGCCAAAAAAGAAACCTTTCACCACCAGCACAGATTTGCACTACCGTTCTATCAACTAACGTATAGGCCTCATTGAAGCAGTGATTACCATACCAGTAATCCTCTTTTTTTCCAATCGAACCGAAAATCAATTCAAAAGTACCATCGTCATCAAAATCAATATACGTATATCCAATGTCATTGAGGCAATAATCAATATCTACATCATAGTTTTGGCTTTTCTTCCACTCTATTTTTGATTCAAAATCATTTTTCATATTCTTAAATGCATCGGAATATAAATCATCATATTTTGTTATTAACTCTACATCAGATAATTTATAAGTATATATATCATTTTCATCAGCTGAATATGTTTGATCAACTAATTCCTCTTCATAAATTGTATTTCCAGAAGACTCGGCACACCCCACCATTATTTGTGAAATCCCAACAAATATCATTACAGATAAAAATACTTTTTTTATTTTCATTTCTATTATCCATCACCAATACAAAGTGGAATACCAACAAGTTTTCTATGTACATTTCATTCAAGACTAACAGTCTACATTTCCAAAGCTGCCACAATAGTTAACACCTACTTTGATGGCAAGCGAAGTAGACTATCTGATAATCTTTAGCCAAATCATCAAGGAAATTCATAGCTCCGGTAAGTCGACTCTCATCTAAATTTACAAATGGATCATCAAAAATAAGGAACGGCTTTTCCTGATCGTACATTGCATCAACCATTGCCATTCTTCTGCAAAGTCCAACAAGGTCCTTATATCCTTCACTCAAGTATGCCAGTTCATGTAAACTTCCTTTTTCCTTCAACTGAATGTTCAGATTAGCATCTAGCTCATATTTCTCGTTACTGTCAGAAATAATATTATGATATTTTTCAAATGAATCCTTAATGTCATCCATGTATTTACAAGAAAAATTATACTTAGCTTTTTCAAGAAATTCTCTTGTTTTTCCGATAATCTGATACTTTCTCATATCAGTCTCATAATTCTCTTGCAAACTTTCAAGTTCAGCCTCATCATTTTCTAAAGCTTCCAGTTTTTGAGCTGTTTCATCCATTTGCTCCCTAAAGCTATCTTCAATGTCAGCTATACTATCAATCTGTTCTTTCAGTTCATTGAAAGATTTATTCAATTCCTCCAGAGAAGCTACCTCTGCTACGTCAGCACAATCAATGAACTTAGTAACATCGTTATCCTTCTCGAATTCCTCCTTCCTGCCAGTTATATTTTTAAGTCCATCATTTAAATAGTTCAAACTAATAAGCTTTTCATTTATCGCAGAAAGCTGTTTTTTAAGCTCTTCTTCAGGTTCAAAGCCAAGTGACATCAAATAATTCTTTACTTCATTTTCAATGGCAGTACTTTCCTCAGATGCACTCAGTACTTTATCCTGTTTAGCTTTAATTCTTATATAATCTGAAGCATTATTCTTTAATTGGTAAAGAGCCTTTTGATATTCCGCGCCAAGAATATCCTGATGATATTTCTTCAAGAAACCTATGATTGTGTCCACAAGTGTTTTCATTTCTTTCTCTCTTTCAGGAGAATTCCCCTTCTGGTCCCTGTCAAAAAGCTCGTCGTAGTCCCTGATCAGGTTTCTGATGCGATTCAGCTCTGTAGGCACATCATACTCATTGTACTGTAAACCAAGCTTATCAAACATATCTTTACAGACTTGCTCAACCCTCTGAATAAACACTTCATCTCTTGATATTTCGTCAAGCATTTTATCATATGCGGAATTATTATTATCTAGATTTTCATTATTTTTCCTGAATGATAGCGTTGTGCCTACAATAGCCAGAACAATCCCGGCAACAGCAATACCTGCTCCTAAAGCATTACTCTTTACTGACACTATGGTTACAATTCCGCCAAGTGCAGCAATTATTCCAACTACAATAATGATAATTCCTAATGTTTTATTTGATGATCCCATGCTACTATTAGCAGAATTTGCATTTTTAAATAATTCCGCATTGAGCTTCTTGGAAGACAGTACCTCTTTTTTACTCTTTCTCTCTCCCCAATCATTAATAAGCCCATCAACTTCATCCATAGAAGGTCTGTAATGTTCAAAGAGTTTTTCTGCATCATCAAGCTTTATTCTTTCTGGATCAGAAAGTAAACATGCATCCCGTTCCGACTCAAGTTCGGACAACTTGTCTATGCTTTCTTCTATATCATTAAGTTTACTCTCATCCGGAACACCAGCGCTAAAAGCCACCTTCAAAGCAGAAAAACTCCTGCTTTCATCATCTGACAATGAGAAATTCTTTATAGTCTGAAGTAAATCTTCATATTCATCGCATCGCTTAACTACAATATCAATATCTGCTTTTTCAGGAACACCCTTCGGAAAGAATGCTTTGGCATTTTCATATTTCTGCTTGGCATCAGCTTCCTGTTCGCATAATTCTTTATATATCTCCGCTCCAGCTTGAGAATCCTTTAAGGCAGATACACGTTCCAGTTCCTTCTGAATATCCTTCAGCTCTTCTTGTTTCTTTTCTTTGGTATCTACCTGTTCCTTAAGCTTCTTCCCAAGCTCCGTAAGGTTATTAATATAATATTCCTTATTCCTTACTATTTCTTTAAGCTCAGAAATTCTCATATTCATCTTGCTGAGCTTACCTGTAGCTCTTTCTGGAGAAAGTTTGTTCATCTCATCCTTCAAAGTATTTTGAACAACATCATAATTTCCCATATCAGCAGTCTGATCAGAGACGTTTCCTATCTTTGCACTAATACTTGGCGTAACTTCCGTACCACAATCCTGCTGCGCTATAAAAACTGTTCTCATGAATGATTCTAAGTCAATACCAAATAATTCCTCTCCAATATTGTTTGAATAATCATCCGACTTCAGATTAGTCGTATTATCATATAAAGCAAATTCATCAGAACCGGATTTTTTCTCGCCAAAGCGTCTTTCCATGCGGTATTCTTTGCCATTTACTGAAAACACTACATTTCCACCATATGTTCCCATCTGCCATGGCTTAAATCTTTTTCTTTCATTTTCTGTGATATTTCTCTTATTTTCTCCAATAAAGCCAAAGAACATAACACGAATAAATGTGGCAAATGTGCTTTTGCCCCAACCATTATCTTCGTGTATTATGTTTTTTTCATCGTCAAATGAATAATCATAATTTTGAAGCTTACCAAAATTCTCTATATGACAGCTAACCAATTTCATAGTTCAATATCCTCTCCGTTAAGTGCTTGAAATCCACAACGTATTATCTCTGCTTTTTCCTCTTCGCTAAGTGATTCATCAGCTTTTACAATTCTTACAAACTCACCTTTAAGCGAAGCATCAAGCTCATAATCGTTATAGTCAACTGCAATTTTGGTCTTATCATTAACCTTTGCATAATAAAAGCCTTCCATCAAGATTTTGGCAAGATACTCTGTATTCTTTTCACAATCAACATCAATATCACCGGTCAGTACAATTTTTAATAGATCTTTTGTCTCAGATTTCTGCAATCCTATAGCCGCATCAATTTTTCTTCTAATATCGGTATTGGTTTTGCAATCAGAAATATCAACAGGAATTTCATACAGGTGTCTCTTTGCAAAATCTACAAATTCAGTCTTGCATGTGAAATCATCTTCATTTATATCTAGCAACACAAAGCCATGCTTGCCACATTCATCGAATCCTCTTCCTTCAAGGCAACCGCTGTAGCAATATTTTCCTCTTGGCGGTAACTCTCCCTCCTGATATTCATGCACATGTCCAAGAGCAAGATAATTGATATTTTTATTTCTCAGATCAGACAAACTTATGTTATCTGAAGAATTCTTGACCTGATACGTTGTTATCTGACCATGCATAGTAACAATATTATAATCTCTTGGATCCAGTAATAGTGAAGAGTACACCGTACTCACATTATCATCGCCAAGCTCTATTCCAGAAAGCGTAATTCTTTTTCCTTCATTTTCATAGAGAGTATATCTTTTCCAATTATCGGCGAACAAATATAGATTGTCTGGCACTTCCTTAATAGCTTCAATAAACTGATCACCGCCTCCATGGTTACCCTTAAGATAATAAAAATCGATATTTGGATGAGATGCTATTGAATCTATAACACTATTGCGTGCACCAGCAGAAAACGTCTTAGTATCAAATAAATCTCCAGCGATAATAATTGCATCAACATTATTATTTCCAGCATACTCAATCATTCTCAAGAATGTATCCAATATCTCATGTTTTCTCTCTTTTGCCTTTTCCTTATCTAAATTCGCTGTCATTTGAGAATCTAGATGGATATCAGCACAGTGTATTATTCTCATTGATTTCTCCTTGCTAAAGCATCATTTATGGCTACTAAAAGCTTTAATTTACCCAATACAATTATTATACTATATACGCAAACCACTACATAAATAACAAATTATAATTGTTTCTTAATCTCTAAATCATTTCTCAAAACCACAACAGTTACATCCTCAAAATTTCTTTATCATCTAGCGTTCTTGGCTCTTTGTATGACCTCTTTGTATGCCTCTTTGTATGAGATGATTCCATACTAATCGCTTATGTGTACTATAATTACACCTCAATAAACTGATAATAAAGATGATAATAAAACTGAGGTAACTATTCACAGTCAACCCGCTTGTATAATTTAATATCTGTCTTGTTATGGACTTCCAGGATTATCAGAATTTCTTGGATTACGGATAAGTTTATCCTTATTGAATCGACTTATCCGTACTTTTTTAGGTTTTTGGTGGTTTTGATGCTTGATTTACGGATAATGGATCTATGTATTTCTTTTCTTATCCGTACTCAGCATGCAGAAGAGCCAAATATTACGGATAAAATCATGTTTTAAGACTAATCTTATCCGTACGTCGCTAGAATTTCACTCCTAAAGTAGTTCTTTCTCTATTTGACCTTATCTATTTGTTTCAGTTTCTTTTCCTGATTGCTGATCTTGTTTAATAGCTGCTGAATCAACTCTTGCAGTAGCACTGTAATTGTAAGAAGCAGTGCCAATACTGTGGCCGCCACTTTCA